>Ga0164315_10000743_pt1 | contig 23340 bp, 20 predicted proteins | sample GuaBasSedimGuay6_FD_113737 | JGI IMG/M metagenome (GOLD analysis project Ga0164315, IMG submission 113737) | Subseafloor sediment microbial communities from Guaymas Basin, Gulf of California, Mexico - Guay6, Core 4569-2, 0-3 cm | ecosystem: Environmental > Aquatic > Marine > Hydrothermal vents... | reverse complement strand
TTTTTAGCAATTTTTTCAGCAGTGGCGGCATTTTTTGCATCCTTTTTTTTGCTGTTGAAAAAAAGGATGAGCCAGCCCGGCTTGAGGGCATTACTAAATTATATTTATTTAGGACAGTATTGTTACAAAATAAATATTCAAAGATCGGCTTGTATGTACATATTGCACTATTTAAATATTTTTATTTACATTTGGAGCCTGTTTCAACCAAATTAACAGCATCATTTGTGTCCGTAATTATATTTCTTATCATCATAGGAATTCTCGTAGCCGGAGGTTTTCTTGCCGGGTTTATCTGGGCCGTGAAGAGTGGTCAGTATGACGACACCTATTCCCCGTCTGTACGTATGTTATTCGATGATGCCAAACCCCCCAAAAAAAAAACGCTGACGAGAAAGAAGAGGACGCACAGTCTGACAATGTAGAAACACAAGGAACCGATAATAATTCATTAAATAATCAATAAATTAAGCTTATGGAGTTACAAAAGTTTACTTATGACAACAAGCTGTCCAAGATGTTCTTATACGCAACTGTATTGTGGGGCATTGTAGCTATGCTGGTTGGTTTAACAGCAGCTTTTGAGTTGATATTCCCAAAAATGAGTGGCGGAATATCCTGGCTGGTGTTCAGTCGGTTAAGGCCTTTGCATACGAATGCAGCTATTTTTGCCTTTGTCGGAAACAGTATTTTTCTTGCTGTTTATTATTCAACTCCCCGATTATTAAAGACACCTATGTATAGCAAAGCATTGGGGTGTATCCATTTTTGGGGCTGGCAATTTATAATTGTTCTGGCAGCAGTTACATTACCGCTGGGATTTACACAATCAAAGGAATATGCCGAATTGATCTGGCCCATTGACGTGTTGGTAGTGATTATCTGGGTTGTGTTCGGGCTTAATCTGATCATGACTATGGTGAAACGAAGGGTGAAACACATTTATGTGGCTATTTGGTTTTATATAGCTACATGGGTAACCGTTGCCGTTCTTTACATTGTAAACAACCTGCAGATACCAACGTCCTTTTTACACAGCTACCCCGTTTATGCAGGTATTCAGGATGCACTTGTTCAGTGGTGGTACGGACACAATGCTGTTGCTTTCTTCCTGACAACACCTATTCTGGGAATGATGTACTACTTTGTTCCGAAAGCGGCCAATCGTCCTGTTTACTCCTATAAACTATCCATCATTCACTTTTGGGCACTTATCTTTCTTTATATCTGGGCTGGCCCGCACCATTTGCTGTACTCGGCATTGCCCGACTGGGCTCAGGCTCTTGGCGTGGTGTTCTCAATCATGCTTATCGCTCCTTCCTGGGGAGGTATGATCAACGGCCTTCTGACACTCAGAGGCGCCTGGGATAAAGTACGTGAAGATCCGGTACTGAAAATGTTTGTCGTAGCTATCACCGCATACGGTATGTCAACATTCGAAGGCCCCATGCTTTCACTTAAAACCGTAAACGCATTAAGCCATTTTACCGACTGGACTATTGCCCACGTGCATATCGGCACGCTCGGATGGAACGGCATGATGGCATTCGGTATGATCTATTGGCTGGTTCCACGCTTATATAAAACGAAACTATGGTCGGTTAAACTGGCCAATACCCATTTCTGGATTGCCACTCTGGGTATGCTTTTCTTCTCTATTCCCTTATATTTTGCAGGCTTCACACAGGCATTGATGTGGAAAGAATTTACCGAAGAAGGTTTCCTTGCTTATCCTAACTTTTTGGAGACAGTAACACAAATTCTTCCGATGTATTATCTGCGTGCTTTTGGAGGAACTCTTTATTTCACCGGTGCTATTCTATTTGTAGTCAACGTATGGAATACGGCATCATCCGGTAAATTTGTGAGATACGAAGAAGACGAAGCTGCCGCCAAGCATGCACCAAAAGCAGGTGAAGGATGGCACAGAAAACTGGAAGGAAAACCACTGCAATTTACCGTTGCAGCATTGATTGTTATTTTAATTGGTGGACTTATCGAGATTATTCCCATGTATCTTGTTAAAACCAATGTACCCACAATAACCAGTGTGCAACCATACACTCCGCTGGAACTGGAAGGACGCGATATTTATGTCAGGGAAGGGTGTTATTTATGTCACTCCCAAATGATCCGTCCGTTTAGAAACGAAGTGGAACGCTATGGCGAATATACCAAAGCAGGTGAAACGGTTTACGATCACCCGTTCCAGTTTGGCTCAAAACGTACAGGGCCTGATCTGGCCAGGGAAGGTGTAAAGTCGTTACCTAATTACAAACCCGATTCGTGGCATTATAACCATATGCTTGATCCGCAAAAGATGAACGCCGAGTCTATTATGCCGCCTTATCCGTGGCTAATTGAAAATGACCTCGATTACACTAATATTGAATCCAAAATCAGTGTAATGCAAAGTTTCGGTGTTCCGTACGACTCATACCTCAACGGACAAGATCCCGTTGAAGCCATGCAGGCGCAAGCGGCGCAAATCGCGCAAGGACTTCGTTCAGGCGGTATTGATGTGGACGACAACAAAGAGATCATCGCGCTGATAGCTTATTTACAACGACTTGGTACTGATTTATACAGCGAGTAGTCCAAGCTAATTAAAAAATCATGAAAATCGTCGCCCAGACATTGGAACAAATAGCAGGAGTGGAAATATTTCCTATTATTTCCCTGTTAATATTTTTCGTCTTCTTTCTTATCGTAGGCTATATGGTTTTTACCGCTGATAAAAACTATATCGAAGAGATGAAAAATATGCCTCTGGACAAGGATGAGGATTTTCATGATGATTTATAATTAATCTGAAAATTTAAAAAATAAAAATATGGCTAAAGAAAATGTTAATCAGCCTCATAATGAAGATTATGAATATGACACACTGACCAACGACAGGCTTATTAAAGACCATGATTATGATGGGATCAGGGAGCTTGACAATGATCTGCCACCTTGGTGGAAATGGCTCTTCTATATCACTATTGTTTTCGCGATTATATACCTTATCAGACTTTTTGTATTTCATGCTGACGATTTGGTTCAGGATAAGGAATACGAAAATGTCATGGCAGAAGCGGCGGCGGAACAACCACAGCAGGATGCTGCTGCTTTTGAAATAGTATTGCTGGAAGATGATGCTTCTTTAGCAAGCGGCGAAGAGACCTGGGGGAAGATATGTTCTGCCTGTCACCTTGCTGATGGCGGCGGGCTTGTTGGCCCTAACATGACGGACAATTACTGGATACACGGAAACACCGTCGAAGACCTCTATGAAATTGTTGAAAAGGGTGTTATTGAAAAAGGTATGATTCCTTATAAAGATCAGCTTTCGCCACAAAAGAGGCTGGAAGTTGTAAGTTATATTTTGGTTAAACTGCAGGGAACAACACCTGCTAACCCAAAAGAACCTGAGGGCGAAGAATACTAAGCATACATAATTAAATGTATTTCGTCAGAAGCTGGTGTTTATCCGGCTTCTGAACGTTTATAAACAGCAAGTAATTAGTTAACACGTTTATTAATCCATAAATTACGATCAGGATGGATGATAAAAAGAAAACAAAAGAAACCTCTTACTTCAGGGACAGCCTCACAACTGTTGACAGTAAGGGAAACAGAAAATGGATATATGCCAAAAAACCAAAAGGTAAGCTCTTTAACCAACGCCGGATTGTTGCTCTTATCTTACTTGCCTTTTTGTACATCACTCCGTTTATAAAATACAAAGGTGATCCCCTGTTCCTGTTCAATATTCTGGAACGGAAATTTATTATTTTCGGCGTGATATTCTGGCCACAGGATTTCCACCTGATTCTATTAGTGTTCATTACAACCCTTGTATTTGTTGTATTGTTTACGGTAATATTCGGCAGGATTTTTTGTGGTTGGGTATGTCCGCAAACAATATTTATGGAGTTTGTCTTCCGGCGTATCGAATACCTGATTGAAGGCAATGCCGCGGCGCAGCGAAGGCTTGACCAGGGGCCATGGAATTTTAACAAAATATGGCGCAAAAGCCTGAAACATATTGTTTTTTATGTAATGGCTTTCATTACTGCAGCCGTATTTCTGTCCTACATTATCAGTATGGATCAGCTACTTCAGTATGCTTCTGAAGTTCCACAGAAACATTTGAGCGGATTGATCGGATTAATGATTTTTTCCGGTATCTATTATTTTATTTTTGCTTTCTTCCGCGAACAGGTATGTACCATTGCCTGCCCTTATGGAAGGTTGCAAGGAGTTCTGATAGATAAAAAAACCATTATTGTAGCTTACGATTACAAACGTGGCGAACCCCGCGGCCCACTGAATAAAGCGGACGGCGATTGTGTTGATTGTAATCAATGTGTTGTTGTTTGTCCAACCGGTATTGATATCCGCAACGGCACACAACTCGAATGCATCAATTGTACGGCATGTATTGATGCTTGCAATGCCACAATGGAGCGTGTTAAAAAACCAAAAGGGCTGATAAGATACGACTCCGAAGAAGGCATCGAAACCGGGCATCATTCCGTATTTAATGCAAGGTCAATTGCATATTCTGTGGTGCTCACGCTATTGATTTTTTTTGTAGCAGGCCTGTTCGTCATGCGTGGCGAATTTGAAGCAACGATCCTGCATGCAAGGGGATCGTTATATCAGGAGTATGGTAAAGACAGCATCAGCAATATCTATAATTTTAACATCGTGAATAAGATCAGAAAACCCATCGATGTTGAATTTAAGCTGGAGTCTCATGCCGGGCACATCAAATATTTGGGCGACAGGCCAATAGTCGACAAAGGTAAAGTTACCAAAGGCTCGTTCCTTGTAGTTATGGATAAAAAACAGGTAACAAAATCAAATACGCCCATTATTATCGGTTTATATAAGGACGGTAAAAAAGTTGAAGAATATAAAAGTACTTTTGTCGGACCGAATGCTTTAGATAAATAATAAATCGCCAGCAATAAAAAATCAGAAGATGTCGAATAAAATAAAATGGAACTGGGGAACAAAGCTGCTGATTGCAATCATTTTATTTATGAGTTTTATTTTTGTTTTGGTCTATCTGAGCACACAAAACAGCATCAACCTGGTTGAAAAAGATTATTACCCGAAAGGCCTGAAATACCAGACACGGATTGACGATATTAAAAGAGCTGCTGAACTGAAGGACCAGTTTAACATCACACAAACGGATGAACTGATCATTTTGACCATCCCGGAAATAAATCCCGATTCAGGATCAATCGTATTTTTTCGCCCTTCCGATCAACAGTTGGACATGACAAGTGAAATAGAACCGGATTCTTCGGGCAGAATATACTTTCCGTACAGGAACTTTAAAAGGGGAATCTACATATATAAGATCCACTGGTATGAAAACGGAAACGGATTCTATATTGAAGACAAGTTTTTCATTGATTAGCATATGACGGACCTATACATAGCGGCCTTTATGACCGGTTTGATTGGTAGCCTTCATTGCATAGGTATGTGCGGCCCCATTGCCGTAGCTTTACCTTTGGGCAACCGTTCCTGGTTTCATAAGGTATTTGGAAGCCTGGTGTACAACACAGGACGAATTCTCAGCTATGCGATTTTAGGTATTGTTTTCGGCCTCTTAGGACAAGGTATCGAAATGGCAGGCCTTCAGAAATGGGCATCTATCGCCCTTGGTGTAGCACTGATTTTATCAGTCATCTTTCCGGTACTCTTCAAAGGCACCGACAAAATCGACAAATTCTTCTACAAATTTGCCGGAAAACTGATTGGAAAATTTCGCAAACTTTTTAAGATTTCTTCCTTTTCTTCTTTGTGGACCATTGGTTTTCTCAACGGATTCCTTCCATGCGGGCTTGTATATGTCGCTATTGCCGGAGCTATAAATACAAATGGAATTTGGAATGGTGCTTTTTATATGATTATCTTTGGCATCGGAACAATACCTATCATGGCTACCATTCCGATAGTCGGTAATTTGATTGGAACCGGTATCAGAAAAAAGTTTAAAGGAGTCATATCGGGATTTATTATCGTTCTTGGTATCTTGTTTATTTTGAGAGGACTTTCGCTGGGCATTCCTTACATTAGTCCGGGTGAAAAAATGCTGAAACCTCACGAGAAGATGATGCACCAACACGGGACTATGCCGGAAGATTCGATGCCGGCAACCCATAAAATGAATTAATAAAAACAACTAAAAAATAGTTCACCATGAAAAAACTAACATTTATTTTAGCCTTAAGCTTTGTAGTAATTACCGGAACATCATACGCATACCTGCATCAGGTTCCGATATCAGACAATGAAAATATATCTATGTATGTTCCCGGCGATGATCCGGCAGATGCCAAATTTCCTGAGGGAGCCAAAATCTACAAAGAAAAATGTGTTGCCTGTCATCAATTGACCGGATTAGGGGTACCCAACGCATTTCCTCCGCTAAAAGGATCCGATTATTTGCTCACTGATAAAAAGAGGGCAGTTAAACAAGTGCTCAACGGATCAAATGAAGAAATGATTGTTAACGGTGCCAAGTACAATATTCCAATGCCATTTCAGGTGAATACGCATGAAGATGCTGTTCATGTGATTAACTATGTACTTAATGCCTGGGGCAATGACGGCGGAACAATCACAGTAGAAGAAGTGAAAGATATAAAAATAGTCAGACCATAGTTTTTAAAGTCTTTTCAGCCCCGTAATAAATGCGGGGCTTTTTTTTGTTCAATATGATCTGACCTGAGACTCAATGTAAAAAAGTTTCTCTGCAATAATTAAGCGGGCCTGATATTAAACTATTTTTGACCTTTCATAATAAGAACTTAAATTTATATTAAAATGGCGTTTTCAGAACCAATGTTTAAAAACAACGAGCTTCAGGATCAGGTGATTGTAGTCACCGGAGGCGGTTCAGGTCTGGGTAAATCAATGGCTCAATACTTCCTGGGGCTGGGGGCTAAAGTTGTTATCACTTCCCGTAATTTTGAGAAGCTGGAAAAAGCCCGGGAAGAACTTGAAGAAGCAACCGGAGGAGAAGCACTTCCCGTAGCCTGTGATATACGGAATTATGAGGAAGTGGAGCAGATGCTGGCAAAAACTCTGGACAAGTTCGGAAAAGTTGATTGCCTACTGAACAATGCTGCCGGTAATTTCATAAGCCCGACCGAGAGATTGTCTTCAAATGCTTTTGATACCATTATCGATATTGTACTGAAAGGAACCAAAAACTGCACACTGGCTTTTGGTAAGCACTGGATCGGATCGAAACAAAAAAAGGCAACCATATTAAATATTGTAACTACCTATGCCTGGACAGGAAGTGGTTATGTTGTCCCGTCGGCAGCGGCAAAAGGCGGCGTGCTGGCTATGACACGTTCGTTAGCAGTTGAATGGGCAAAATACGGCATTCGGCTTAATGCTATTGCACCCGGACCTTTCCCTACAAAGGGTGCATGGGACAGGCTATTACCCGGTGAACTAAAAGAAAAATTCGATGTAACCAAAAAAGTGCCTTTGCGCCGCGTTGGCGAGCATCAGGAACTGGCTAACCTTGCCGCCTATTTACTGTCGGATTATTCGGCATATATAAATGGAGAGGTAGTTACTATTGATGGCGGCGAATGGCTGCAGGGAGCAGGTGAGTTTAACATGCTGGAACAAATCCCCGAAGAGATGTGGGACATGCTGGAAATGATGATCCGTGCTAAAAAAGAAAAAAAGTAATTCGTTAATTTCTTCAATTAACAGGCACCAAAAACAATGTTGGTGATGTCATAAAATCGCAGTCACTATATTTATATTATTTTTGCTGTCCTTAGAATATCTATATAACACATAAAATACCTTATGAAAAAACTATTTATTTTATTCACTTTAATATCATTTCTGATACTAAATTCAACTGCTCAGACACTAAATCCGGCCAGCGTTTCGAAAGCCGTTTTTCACGATGTATCCAAACCCCTCAGAGATATTGATCCTGTACCAATTGGTTCCATAAAAAGTGCATTTGAAAACCGGGAGGTACCCAACAAATTTAACTTCCTTGAAGAAGAAGAAGAACCATTGAACGGTCCCGACCCGGCTTTGCAGTCTTCACAGGGTGGCAGCCGATTTGAAATTCAAATAAATCAAAATTTTAACGGAGTTCATAATACGTACAGCGTTGCTCCTCCCGATACGGATGGTGATGTCAGTCTGAACCATTACATGCAGATGGTAAACCTTGGCTTTGCCATTTGGGATAAAGAAGGAAATTTACTGTACGGTCCCGCACACAACCTCACCTTATGGGATGGTTTTGAAGGTCCCTGGACAGGCACAAATGACGGTGATCCGATCATCTTATACGATGAATATGCCGACCGCTGGATTGCTTCCCAGTTCTCACTTCCTAACAGGCCAAACGGGCCACACTACGAGCTGGTAGCAGTTTCAGCAACAGGTGATCCCACAGGAGAATGGTACCGCTATGCTTTTGAATTTGAACACATGCCCGACTATCCGAAATTCGGCATCTGGAATGATGGATATTATTTTACAATCAACCAGTTTGACCTGACCAGTAATCCTGCCTGGAGAGGTGCCGGAGTTGTTGCCCTCGATCGCGAGGCTATGCTGGTAGGAGACCCTGATGCAGCCATGGTATTTTTCGACTTAGGTGCTTCCTATGGCAGTTTGCTTCCGGCTGATGCCGATGGGCAGTTACAACCACCTGAAGGGGCTCCCTGCTATTTTGTAAATATGGGTAGTAATGTGCTGAGAATATGGGAAACACAGATTGATTGGGAGGTAACCGAAAACTCTACAATTCAACTTATAACGTCATTGCCTACACAATCTTTTTCCTCCAACAATATTAATGTACGCCAGCCGGGAACAGACCAAAAACTGGCAACTCTGGCCGGAAGACTGATGAACAGACTGCAATACCGTAACTTTTCCGATTATGAAGTAATGCTTACAAACCATACCGTAAATGCAGGAAGCGGACGTGCCGGTGTCAGGTGGTACGAGCTTAGGAAATACGACAACGATTGGGAAATTTATCAGCAGGGCACCTATGCTCCCGATGATGGAAACAGCAGATGGATGGGAAGTGTTGCGATGAATCAATACGGAGATATTGCCGTGGGTTATTCTGTCTCGAGTTCTGACACATATCCTTCAATTCGGTTTGCAGGCCAGTCGGCTGCCAACTCGGGCACCGGTTTACTTGATATTCCCGAAACCAGTATTTATGAGGGCGTTAATTCACAAACTGGTGTCAACAGATGGGGAGACTATTCTATGATGTCGGTTGACCCGTCCGACCAGCAATCATTCTGGTTTACGACAGAATTTACGAATGGTGGTTGGGACTGGGCTACGCAAATTGCTTCTTTCAGTTTCTCACAAATACCAGCAGTTGATTTTATAGCAGATGAACCGTTGATTCCGGTTGGAGGAACAGTAAATTTTACCGATCTAACAATTGGTTTACCCACCAGCTGGACATGGACCTTTGAAGGGGCCGAAACAAACGCCTCAAACCAGCAAAATCCTGAAAACATTGTATATTCCAATGAAGGTTTTTATACAGTGCAGTTAATTGCAACAAACGAATTAGGTGCTGACACTGTCGCGAAAGAAGGATACATCGAAGTAAGTTCTACTGTGCTTCCACTTGTCGATTTTATGATCGATAAAAACTTTTTATGTACGGGCGAATCCGTTGTATTCACAGATTTAACCGAATTAAGTCCCATCAGTTGGGAGTGGCAATTCGATCCACCAAGCGTCACATTTATCAACGGCACTGATCAGAACAGCCAGAACCCGGAAGTTATTTTTAACGAAGTAGCCAATTATTCGGTCACGCTTAAAGCCTGGAACCTGAACGGCCCTTCTTCCCTGACAAAAGAAAACTTTATTACTACGGGTGGTTATCAGCCATTTTTTAAAGAAACTTTTGAAGATGACATTGCAAACCGTTACTGGACAATTGAAAACCCGGATAATGACAAAACATGGGAAATGTTTGAAGTTGGCGGCACCTCTCCCGGAAACACAGCTGCAGGAGTAGATTTTAGCAGGTACTATGCACTCGAGCAACGCGACCGCCTTATCTCCCCTATCATTAACCTTGATGGAATGAGTTCAGCTTACCTGACATTCAACCACGCTTATGCCAGAAAATTTGAAGAGAACGTTTCCGACTCTTTGATAATTTACGTGTCTGATGACTGTGGTGAAAACTGGACCAAAATCTTTACCATGGGTGAAGACGGTACGGGAATTTTCGCCACGCATGAATTAACAGATGATTTTTGGCCGCAAACAGGTTCCGATTGGTGTATGTGGGGATGGGGAGCTTCCTGCTTCAATATTGACCTGAGTCCCTGGGCTGGTCAGCATAATATCCAAATAGCCTTTGAAACTTATAGCTTTTACGGAAACCCTTTGTTTATTGACAATATAGTGATCAGTCAGTTTGTTGGTGAAAACGAACTCGCCGGAAATGATGAAATCCAGATATATCCGAATCCTACGCACGCATCATTACAGCTCAACTTCCCGAATGACCATTCATACACCAAATTAAGTGTTATGGATCAGATGGGGAGAACTGTGCTCGAGCAGGCTGTCAGTCCAAATAGTAAATCCATGGAATTGAATAATCTGGACAAACTCCCGAAAGGTATTTATATGATATATGTAACAGGAAACAATGATTCTCATACGCAAAAAATAGTAATTAATTAATAACAAGTCTCATGAATTTAACCAGGCAAATTACATTTCGAACTCTGCTGACAACAGCACTAATATTAGTTTTTACGTTTACTTACGCTCAAAAGCAATCGCCCAGATCGGTAAAAAAAGCAGTGAAATTTGACGTTTCACCTGCATTAAGAGATATAAGCCCGATACCTATTAACGCGACACAAAACCGGGAAGTACCGAATAAATTTGATTTCGATAAAATTGCGGGCCCCAGGGTTACGCATGATGGAACCGATCCGGTTTTACAGACAGAAATAATATCAAGCCGCGAGGATCCGGTTATTGTTGAAAACTTCGAAGGTGTAAACAACATCTGGAGTATTGCTCCACCTGATACGGAAGGAGATGTAAGCCCCGACTATTATTTTCAGATGATCAACCTGGGCTTTGCCATCTATGATAAAAATGGAACCAAAATTTATGGTCCCGCCAATAATATTACGCTGTGGAGCGGCTTTCCTGGTCCCTGGAGCGGCACCAATGACGGCGATCCAATTGTTTTGTATGACGAACATGCCGGCAGATGGATTGCCAGCCAGTTTTCATTGCCCTATGGTTCAAACAACGGGCCTTTTTATGAGCTGGTAGCCGTTTCGGTAACTGATGACCCAACCGGGCAGTGGTATCGCTACGCATTTGAATATGACATGTTCCCTGATTATCCCAAAATTGGTGTTTGGCGTGATGGCTATTACATTGCTGCTAACTTTTTTGATGGCGGATCGTGGCATGGTGGCGGCCTTACAATTTTAGACCGCGATGCCATGCTTGACGGCGACCCGGATGCTACCATGCTGCTTTTCGACGTAGGGAGTGGCTATGGAAGTATGCTCCCCGCTGATATTGATGGCACGGAATTACCACCCGAGGGTGCTCCTAATTACCTGTTAAGTTTAGGATCAAGTTCCTTACGGCTTATCGAAGCACACGTTGACTGGGAAAATACAGGAAACTCTACCGTTGGTTATGTAGGAAATATCCCTGTCACTTCATATGCCAACAACAACTTCAATATTCGTCAACCAGGGACAGGAACTACACTTGACGACCTGGCAGACAGACTGATGTACCGCTTGCAATACCGCAACTTTGGCAATTATCAGGTAATGATGACAAACCACACGGTGAATGTCGGCAGCGGACGAGCAGGTGTAAGGTGGTATGAAATGAGAAACTACGGTGATGGCTGGGAATTATACCAGCAAGGCACTTTTGCTCCCGATGACGGCGACAGCAGGTGGATGGGAAGTGTGGCTATGAACAGCTATGGAGTGATCATGGCAGGGTATTCCGTATCCGGAACCTCAACATATCCATCTATAAGGTTTAGTGGTCAATCAGCCGATAATTCGGGAACCGGTGAATTTGACATTCCGGAAACTACCATTTTTAACGGTACACATTCGCAAACAGGAGTAAGTCGCTGGGGTGATTATTCGATGATGGCTATTGATCCTTCAGACGACAAAACATTCTGGTTTACTACACAATACTCAAGTGGAGGGTGGAGCTGGCGCACACGCATTGCTTCTTTCTACTACGAACAGGAGCCGGTAGCTGATTTTACTGCATCCGAAACGCTGATACCACTGAACATGAGTATTGATTTTACAGACCAATCAGCAGGTGGACCAACCGAATGGGAATGGACCTTTTACGGTGCAACCCCGGGAACGTCCAATGACCAAAACCCAACGGGCATCAGCTATGAGACTGCCGGCACTTTTGATGTAAAATTGGTTATAACAAATGATATCGGCACCAACACAATCATCAAAGAAAATTATATCGAGGTAAGCGACACCCTTTTTCCTGTGGTTGATTTCGTAACCGATAAACAGTTTTTCTGTACAGGCGAAGCCACCGTGTTTACTGATCTCACTGAATATTATCCGAATAGCTGGGAGTGGTCTTTTAATCCTTCAACCGTCACCTATATAAACGGTACGGACCAAAACAGCCAAAACCCCGAGGTGGTTTTTGATGAAGCGGGAGTTTACGATGTAACCTTAACGGCATGGAACACGCTTGGATCTGCTTCAATGCAAAAAGAAGATTATATTATGGTTGGTGGCTATCTTCCGTACTTTATAGAAACATTTGAAGAGAACAGTGCCACAAGAGAACACTGGACGATAGAAAATCCGGATGAGGATAAAACATGGGAGTTATTTGAAACCGGAGGCACAACACCGGGTAATTTGTCAATGGGCCTTGATTTCAGCGATTATCTGGAACAGGGTGAACGCGACAGACTCATCTCTCCCCTGATCAATTTAGCGGGTCTTAGCGAAGCGGTTTTAAGCTTCGAACATGCGTATGCACAGAGGTTCCCGGGCATAACCGACTCTTTAATTATCTATTTATCTGACGACTGCGGAGAAACGTGGGTCAGGATATTTGAAGGCGGTGAAGACGGAAGTGGAAGCCTCGCTACCCATGAAACAAGCAGCGAATTTTGGCCTGAAACAGCGTCCGATTGGTGTATGTCCGGCTGGGGAGCTTCCTGTTTTGATATTGACATCAGCCAGTGGGCAGGAATGGGTAACATACAGATTGCTTTTGAAACTTATTGTTACTGGGGCAACCCGTTGTTTATCGACAATGTGGTTATATCTCAGTTTGTTGGCGTTGGTGAAGGCATAGCAGCACAGGGTGATATCAGTATCTTTCCAAACCCTTCCGATGGCAACTTCACTATTAATTTTACCGAAGAGCATCCGTTTAACAGCATTGAAATCGTCAGCCCGCTTGGTAAGGTTTATTACAAAAAAACGATTGATAGTAAAACAAAAAGTATAACTGTCGGTGATGGTCTGAAGCTTGCAAAAGGCATTTACTTTGTAAAATTCAACGAACAAAAAAATTATGTGGTTAAAAAGGTTATGATCAAATAACCGTTTTTTAACATTTACTTAACAAACATTTCTTATTCGGGTGAGTTGCGTCTTTTTTTTACAATTAGTTTTGTAAGATCAGGAAGACTTAAACGACTATGTCTTAGCTATAACTATATTTTTTAATGAATAATCTGTCATGAAAAGAATTTTATTGAACCCCGTTATCTTACTTATCGTCCTTCTCATCCCTGTGTTTTCCGTATTCAGTCAGGGAGTTAAGCCCGCTAAAGTATCCAAAGCAATCTATCACGATGTCATCGGTCCTATCAGAGATCTTCCGGCATTAACTGCCGAAGAACTGGCAGCAGAACAATACGAAACCAGGATTGAGCGGAATGAAGAGCTCAAAGAACGCTTGTATCCGTTTGCCGCTACTGCCCTTCCTAAAGGCCCCGATGCAATCTGGCAAAATGAGATGGGGCAAAACGCTTTATCTAACCGGGAGGTGTTCAGTGTTTTTAACGGGCAGACTTCATACTCTGACCCACCCGATGACAATGGAACTGTTGGCTATGATTACTACATGCAAACGATCAATGTAAAATACACTATCTACGACAAGTCAGGTAACTTACTTGCCGGGCCTACCAACATCAACACACTTTTTGAAGGTGTTCCGGGTGCCAACAGGAATGACGGCGACCCGATTGTTATGTTTGACGAACAGATAGGCAGGTTTTTTGTTGCCGAATTCTCAGGTATTGGCAATGCGCCAGATTACATGCTTATCGCTATATCGCAAACCGCAGACCCAACAGGGATGTGGGACCGGTGGTCGTTTCCGATGACCGGATTCCCTGATTATATGAAGTTCGGTATCTGGAGAGACGCCTATTATATGGGAACAAATACATACAACGGAAACGATATTTATGCTTTTGAGCGCGATGTAATGATTGCCGGGGGCGACAGTCCGCAGATGGTTCAGTTTAACAATCCATGGCGGCCCAACAGCGGCTTCCATTGTGTGCTTCCCGTTGACAATGATGGTGAATTTGCACCGGAAGGCACTCCGGGAATGTTTGCCACTATTAATGACGATGCCTGGGGCGGAAGTCAGGATCAACTCTGGATTTATGAACTGGATGTCGACTGGACCGATCCCGGAAGTTCTACTTTTAACAGGGTGCAGCAGTTGAATGTGGAGCCGTTCGACTCTAATTTTGGTTCAACATGGGATAACATTACGCAACCAGGAACATCACAGAAACTTGATGCTATTAACCAGATATTAATGCACAGGGTACAATACCGGAACTTCGGAACATCGCAGCACATTGTTTGTCAGCATACAGTAGATGTTGACGGTACAAATCATGCCGGCATCAGGTGGTACGAACTGACCCTGGAAGGAGAGGACTGGAACATCCGGCAATCCGGCTCCTATGCACCTGACGACGACAACAGGTGGATGGGTAGTATTGCCATGAATGCTAATCACGAGATTGCACTGGGATATTCTGTTTCAAGTACTTCTACATACCCCAGCATTCGTGTTACAGGGCAATCTGCCTCAGAAAATGAAGCCGCAACAGGAATTATGGACGTTCAGGAGATCTCTATTCATGAAGGAAGCGCTTCGCAAACATCCTCTAACAGATGGGGTGATTACTCAAATATGTCCATCGATCCCTCAGACGATCTTACGTTCTGGTTTACTACCGAATACAATATGTCGGGACATCAGAAAGGCACCAAGATCACTTCGTTTAGCATAACTACGATACCCCTCGCCGATTTCCACGCAAGTAGCACCTTAGTACCAACCGGACAAGGTATTGGTTTTACAGATGATTCGTATGGAAGTCCGACCGAATGGGCCTGGACTTTTGAAGGGGGAACACCCTCTTCGTCAACCGAACAAAACCCTGAAAATATTGTTTACAATGCAGAAGGAACTTATGACGTACAATTGACCGCTACAAATAATAACGGGTCTAATACAATCCTGAAAGAAGATTATATAACCGTTAGTTCCTCTATCCTGCCCGAAGTTGATTTCATTGTGGATAAAAACAGTCTGTGTATGAATGATACGGCTGTATTTACCGACCTGACTATGCATATTCCTGTATCATGGAACTGGCAATTCGATCCGTCAACAGTAACCTTCATCAATGAAACTTCCTACGAAAGCCAGAATCCGGAAGTAATTTTTAACGAGCCGGGGGATTACAATGTAACGCTTACAGCGACCAATTTAAATGGAAGTTCCTCGCTAACTAAAAATGAGATGGTACAGGCTGGTGGATACACACCTGATTTTCTGGAAACTTTTGAAGACAATGGTTTAACAGAACACAACTGGACAATAGAAAATCCGGATGGTGATAAAACATGGGAATTATTTGAAACAGGAGGAACAACACCGGGTAATACGGCTATTGGACTCAATTTCTCAGATTATTTAGCTATTGGCCAACGCGACAGGCTGATCTCTCCTCCGTTCAATCTAAGCGGTTTATCAACAGCCTCTCTTAGTTTTGAGCATGCTTTTGCAAAAAAGCATGAAGAAGCAACCGATTCGCTCATCATCTATATCTCAACGGACTGCGGTACATCATGGACAAGAATATTTGAAGGGGGCGATGATGGCAGCGGAAATTTTGCCACGCACGAAATGACCGATGATTTCTGGCCTGAAGTAGCATCGGACTGGTGTTTGTCAGGATGGGGTGCCTCATGTATTGATATTAACGTAAGCCAGTACACCGGAAATGCTGATGTACGTTTCGCTTTCGAAACATACAGCTTCTACGGAAATCCAATGTTCCTTGATAACATAATGGTAAGCCCGACAGTAGGCATTAATGAGGATATAACCGGAAAAGACGAACTGATTGTATATCCTAACCCGACCAAAGGCGTGTTCACTATTATTTTACCTGAAAATACAACATTAAACGAATTGCTTATTACCGACTACACATCGAAAACTGTTTACCGGCAGAATATCCCGAATAATCAGAAAACAATCACGATATCAACTGATAAGTGGGCTCCCGGTGTGTATATTATCCATGCTTCGGGAAATAATAATATATTCGCAAAAAAAGTAGTGAAATATTAAGGTGAATCTTTTTTACGCGCCCGATATCGGCGGACATATTCATACATTAAATAAAGACGATTCAAATCATCTGGTACGTGTTTTTCGTGCACAGAATGGTGACACCGTCTTCATCACCGACGGAAAAGGGACCATTTACAAATGTGTGATTACGGACGCAAACCCAAAAAGCTGCCAGGTAGAAATAATCGAGGCTGCAGCCGGAAAAGATAAACGGGGCTTTTCGCTGGAGATAGCTATCGCACCAACAAAAAACATCAGCCGTTTTGAATGGTTTCTCGAGAAAAGCACAGAAATAGGCGTTGATGTTATCACCCCGTTGTTATGCGATCACTCGGAAAGGAAAATCATAAAAACCGACCGGTTGAACAGGGTGCTTATCGCTGCGATGAAACAATCGTTAAAATCGCATTTGCCCGTTTTACGCGAACTTACTGGCTTCCGAAAATTCATAAGCCAGCCTTTTAAAGGCCAGAAATTCATAGCCTATGTTGACGAAAACACAGAAAATGAATTATTTCACATTTGCCGGCCTGACACAGACACCTTAGTGTTGATCGGTCCGGAAGGGGATTTCAGCGATGAAGAAATTACCGAAGCGAGGGATCAGGGGTTTGTTCCTGTTCAATTGGGACCATCACGGCTGCGTACCGAAACAGCCGGCGTGGTTGCCTGCCACACAGTTAATTTAATTAACCTTTCAAAATAACAGGTGTACAGTTTTTTGAATGCATGCGTTTTATATTTTTGCAAGCTTATATGAAACAATTTTGGTCCATACTCGTCATAATTCTTTTTTTCCTGTTTCAGGTCAATGCGCAGGGTGTGCAAATTGCACTTGTTAAATATAAAGGCGGAGGCGACTGGTATGCGAATCCCACTTCGCTGCCGAATCTGGTAAGATTCTGTAATAAAAATACAGGAACCAATATTGATCAGGACATTGCTACGGTTGATATCGGAAGTCCGGAAATATTCAATTATCCTTTTATTCACCTCACTGGTCACGGCAACATTATTTTCAGCCCTGCTGAAGCAGAAAATCTGCGGAACTACCTGCTAGCTGGCGGGTTTTTACATATTTCCGATAATTACGGGCTGGACCCGTACATCCGTAGGGAAATGGCCAAAGTTTTTCCGGGTATGGAATTCACGGAATTACCCTATACACATCCGATATATCATCAAACATATGATTTTCCTGACGGGTTACCGAAAATTCATGAGCACGACAATAAAGATCCCCGGGGATTTGGTATTATCTATGAAAACAAATTGGTCTGTTTTTATGATTATGAATGCGATCTCGGCGACGGCTGGGAGTCACCCGAAGTACACGGCGACTCGGAAGAGAAAAGACTGGAAGCTCTGAAAATGGGTGCCAATATCATACAATACGTTTTTCAACAATAATCCGTTTAGTTACATGATTGTAAGTTTACATATAAAATTTCGTCTAATTAAGAAACAGAAAAGAACATGAAAACAGGATTAAGAATACTCATATTCACAGCAACCATTTTATTTTTAAGTGCAACGGCTTTTACCCAGCCGAAAGCGGAAGAACCCAAACTTGAAAGAACCTCTATTGATTTGAACGACCCTGAATACTTAAACCTTACGTTTGATGATATTCTGGCGAAATACCACGGGAAAGTTATCTATCTTGATTTTTGGGCAAGCTGGTGCGGGCCATGTAAGAGGGAAATGCCTCATTCGCAGGAGTTACAGGAAACATTCTACAATAAAGATGTGGTATTTGTATATATGTCATCCGATAAAACAGCCGGCCCCTGGGTGGCTGCCATGGACAAATTAAACCTGACCGGTGAACATTACCGCGCCAGTTATGATGTGAAAATGGACTATGCCAAACGTTTTAACCTAAGGTTTATTCCCCGTTACGTGCTCATTGATAAGAAGGGAAATGTAGCCTATGACAATGCCAAACGCCCCAGTGATCCGAATGTGGTAAAAGACATTGAAGACCTGTTATAAACGGAAAATTTAGTTTGTTTTGGTTGCTGTTTGCAGAAAAGCGTCAAACGTCTCCTTATAACCTTCACCCATTTTATAAACCTATTTTTTGCCCATTCAGCGTTGGTAAATCCATCAACCGGCGCGCGTCTGGCGCTATGCTACGCGGGTGGAGACTCGTGCCTTTATTTAAAACAAACACCTTCACGATTAAGAGATTTATATTTTCGATGCATATGAAAGCTTCCCTTAATTAGCTACGTTCAAATTTAAAAATTTCCAGTTAATGGTCTCCTCCCATTATCCGGGTCAGTGTTGAACAGATACTATAAACAATATAACTCCTATTAATACTGATAATGAAACAAATAGATATACTGCTAACCTATTACTTTTTCGTTCATTTTTATTTTCTTTATTATATTTTTCAATTATTCTAACATATCTCTTTCCATAGCCATAAATAAAATAACTAATAATAAATATAATCGTTTGTATAATAATGATAAAAATAATAGCCTTTTTTTCAGGAAAAGAAAATATTGAAATCTTAAACACCATTTTAGTTAATATAGATATTATTATAAAAAGATAAAGATCTATAATCAAACTAATTGATAATAATCCTTGCAGCAGAGAATTAGCTGCCCAGCGTTTTTCTTCCCTTGCATAAGCCATATAAAACATATAATCAAAAATGTGTTTTAATTTTTTCATTTTAAACTGCTTTAAAGATTTAATGTGCATAAACACGCCACCAATAAGGATTGTTTTGAATAATTTGATTTTGTCGCCTACCCATTTCCTGCCATCCTACAGTTTCGTTTATTATGAAATATACACTTCCACTAAATATTCCCAAAGGTCCGCCTTTTGTCATGTATAAGGACATACCGGCATTTATTAAATTACCAGTACCATTTATTTTTTCTTGATTATAAAAACTTACACCTGATTTGTATAAATATACACCAGTTGAATAATGTCCTAGAAAATTTACCGCTCCATTTGATAGTTTTAAATATTTAGTTATTCCTCCTTTACCGGAAGAACTCTTCAGACCATACTCAATAAGCCATAATTTTGCTTGAGTAACAAAACCCATTACTGTTGCCATTGTTCCTGTTTCTGAGAATGTCAATCCATTATCCCCACCATCTTCACCATTATCCATTATTAAATAAATATATTCCAATAATTAAAGGAACTAGCATAAACAGCAAAACAAGAAATGTATTCTTAAGATTAGTTACTTTTGGTTTATCAATATAAGAATCTAATATTCTTTTTGTTCTCTTTTTATTATAAATAATCTCAAAAACAAATAACCATAAAAGTACAAAAGGGATTAAATACAATTTATTTAAAGAATAGTTTTCATCAAATCTATGGACAATAAACCCCAATATATATTTAAACAATCCCAATAAAAATGCAAATTGAAATAATGCGGTTAACGCAACATAACTTAATGCTACAAACCTAGGGTTAGGATTTCTCTTTTGTGATAATTGGTAAAAATAAACAAATGTTAATTTATACATATTCCTATTGTTTTTACGGTTTGTCAAAATAGTACTCAGATATACTTTGTCCATCATGGTAATGTTGAAAAACTAAATCGCTGATGAAATATCCACCTGCTACAGCCCATCCTACACCAGGAACAAATGCCGCTATAGTCATAATACTTCCCTGAATCATTAAATCAGCATAGTGATGATTTTGCCATCCATTAAAGTTAGTAAATCCATCTATTGTTGTAACACCTAAACCGACAAAACCTAGACGCATGCCAAGTTTACTTGCCCCCTTAAAATACTTAGGCAAGTTTTTACTTCCTTCTAATAAACGAAATAATTCAGTTTTACCAGAAATTGATAATCCTAGTGTAGTAATTCCGTATGCTGCCTCTTGTGAAGTAATTCCATTATTTGAGTTAGTACCCCCACCGGCTTCACCATCCTGGCTTTCAACATTAGCTTTGACAAATTGAGGTTTAAGTTTGGCTTCATATACATCGATTGGTTTAATCACTACCTCGGGAAAAGGCTCACCACCGTTATATGAAACCATTTCACCTGTTGAAAACCCAACCGATACATATCCTGTTTTAACCAGTTGCATTTTAAGTAACACCTCCTGTTTTGATACCGCTTTACCTGTCCAGGTATTAATGGTTTCACCGGTTTTTTCATTATAACGATATGTACCATACTTAAAACCACTTCTGGCATTAATACTATGGGCCGAATTAGAAACAATCACGTTTCGGTATGGATTATGCACTGTGTTCAGCCATTCTTCCATGGTATATCCCGTTGGGTCAGTATATTTTAAGGGGTTGTTAAATGCATAACTGTATTTGTTATAGCTCTGGCTGTTTTCGGGTGCCTGCACACCCAACCGGCGCGAGTTTGACGCTATGCTACGCGGGTGGAGACTCGTGCCTTTATTTAAAACAAACACCTTCACGATTAAGAGATTTATATTTTCGATGCATACAACAAATTTAAAATATTTCAGCAAGTAAAATAGCTGTTGCAGACAGGAACAGGCACGAGTCCCTGCCACACTGGCCGGGCTTCAGACGCGCGCCATGTGGGGTAAAAGACATTGATGACCTGTTATAAACGGAAAATTTAGTTTGTTTTGGTTGCTGTTTGCAGAAAAGCGTCAAACGCCTCCTTATAACCTTCACCCATTTTATAAACGTATTTTTTTACCAATTCTGCCCATTCAGCGTTGGTAAATCGTTTGTCAAAAGTTTTATAGGGTATTTTAGGCCCGAAGGTGATGACGAGTGTTTTATTTTTCTGCTTGTGAAATTCATCTACTAAATACAGCATTTCCAGGTTTGCTTTGATACCTGCTTTTTTTCTGAAATTAGCCAGGTTGTAAAAGAAATTGGTGTTTCTTCCATCGATATGCGTCGGGATAATATCTCTTTTAAATCTTTTAGCTTTCGTGATAAACGTTGTTTTCCATTCCAGGTCCCTGATCACCCCTCCCCTTTTCCTTGACACTAAACCGGCCGGAAAATAACAGACCACTTTGTCAGAGGCAAACGTATCATTAATTATTTTAATATTCTCGGCATTTGAGCCATGTTTATTGATGGGAATAAATAAAGGCTCCAGATTTTTTACATTCATCAGAAGGTCATTCACCGGGAACACAATATCTTGCCGAGCATGGCTCACGGCCAGCATCAGCGCCATTCCATCGAGTCCGCCAAGGGGATGGTTTGAAGCAATGATACATTTATCTGTGGGTGGAATGTTATCCAGTCCTATCAGGTCAAGTTTTGTATTCATGTCCGCCAAAACCGCATCAATAAAGGCTACACCTTCCAAATGGGCATATTCGGTCATGTAATAGTTCAACTCATCCTGGTGGATAATTCTTTTAAGGTACCGCAGGATAAAACCCGGAAGTAATCTTTTTAGTGTCGGACTTTTCTGTCTGATCACCTGATCCAGGTCGATCAAGGCTGGTTTTACCTCAGTTTTCTCTGTTTTATTTTTCGACTCATTTTCTGCTGTCATGCAACAAAGATACGGCAAACAGAGGAAATCAACACTTATTAACAAAATTCAAAATGCGATTTTGTTAATAATTCATTTACCACATGCAATCAGAACAACAATTTTCTGAGATACAGTTTTTTATCCCCGATCACTGAAAAAATATTTACTAAAAAACGTAACATTTTGTTAACAATGTGGTAAAAGGTGGTAAATAATGTATAATTGTGGTAAAATCTTACTAAATTTACGCCATAAATCTGCAATTTTCTATGGTTAATATTCTGGGAACATACGAATGTAAAGTGGACGCTAAAGGGCGTTTTATGTTTCCGGCACCCTACAAAAACCAAATGGGTGAAGCCAGCAAACAGGGATTTGTAATCAAAAGAAGCATTTTCAAGAAATGTCTTGAGTTGTTTCCCCTGGAGCACTGGCAGGAAGAAACCAGCATGGTCAGCAAGCTGAATATGTTCAAAAAGAAAAACGCAGAATTTGTCACTAAGTTCATGGCTGGAGTAAAACCGGTTGAATTAGACGGCTCTGGCAGGTTGCTTATACCAAAAGACCTGCAGGCTTATGGCGAAATCAAAAAGGAGATCGTACTTACATCAGTTGTGAACCGCATCGAAATCTGGGATAAAACTGCCTACGAAAAGGCAGTTGACTATGATTCGGATGACTTTGCCGATTTGGCAGAAGAAGTTATGGGCGAGTTTGAAACTGATAATTAAGTAAATGTACCACAATCCTGTATTGCTACATAAATGTATTGAAGGCCTGCGGATAAAACCCGATGGTATTTACGTGGATGCCACTTTTGGCGGAGGCGGCCACGCGCGTGCCATTCTGGATCAATTGGACAGTGGTCATCTTTACGGATTCGATCAGGATGCAGATGCCATCCGGAATACGATCGAGGACGACAGGTTCACACTTATCACACAAAATTTCCGGTTCCTGAAAAACTTTCTGAAATTCCATGGTGTCACTTCTGTCGACGGGGTTTTGGCCGACCTCGGTGTTTCCTCCCACCAGTTTGACCTGGCTGAGCGGGGGTTCTCCACACGCCTCAAAGGCAAACTGGATATGCGGATGGACC
>Ga0164315_10000742_pt1 | contig 23350 bp, 25 predicted proteins | sample GuaBasSedimGuay6_FD_113737 | JGI IMG/M metagenome (GOLD analysis project Ga0164315, IMG submission 113737) | Subseafloor sediment microbial communities from Guaymas Basin, Gulf of California, Mexico - Guay6, Core 4569-2, 0-3 cm | ecosystem: Environmental > Aquatic > Marine > Hydrothermal vents... | reverse complement strand
CCTACATCCGCACCGTTTTCAAGTACCGCCTGACTGAGCAACTCAGGACTGGTAGAACCACATCCTTCATTGATATTCAGGCCATCGGGATCAACCCCGACAGCGACCACCTCAGCACCCAGTTCTTCCAGGACAGCAGGGGCAACGCGATAAGTTGCACCGTGGGCACAGTCAACCACGATTTTTAAACCACGAAACATGATTTCAAAAGGTATTGTGCCTTTGCAAAATTCAATATAACGCCCGGCAGCGTCATCAATACGCACCGCTTTGCCCATATTTTCAGACGAAACGGTGGAAAATGGTTGCGCCAGTTCAGCTTCAATGGCTTGTTCAACCTCGTCCGGTAATTTTTCACCATCGGCGGAGAAGAACTTAACACCATTGTCGTAAAACGGATTGTGTGAGGCACTAATGACTATACCGGCGCAGGCATGCAAGGTTCTGGTCAAATAGGCTACCGCAGGCGTTGGCATCGGTCCCAGCAGCGCCACATTGGCACCGGCAGCGGCCAGGCCGGCTTCCAGCGCCGATTCAAACATATAGCCTGAAATTCGTGTGTCCTTGCCAATTACAACCGAGCGCGAGTCTCCATCGGCCAGTACTTTCCCCGCCGCACGTCCAAGACGTAACATAAAATCTGCGGTTACAGGTGTATCACCCACACGACCACGTATTCCGTCTGTTCCAAAATATTTGTTTTTCATAGCGGTCATTTTACGCCTTCCCCCCTGAGAGTGCAGTTGCGACTTTAAGTGCGTCACTGGTTTGGGCAACATCATGAACCCTGACAATGCTGGCACCCATTTGTGCGGCAAGAACTGCCGCAGCGATAGAGCCCGAAACCCTGCCGGACATGTCCCTGCCAGACATATCCTTGCCAGTCAACTGGCCAATCATGGCCTTGCGCGATACACCAACCAACAATGGATAGGCACCGCGGGCAAGTTTCGGCAGTTTTTGAAAGAGTTCGATATTATGTTGTAAGGTTTTACCAAAGCCAAACCCGGGATCCAGCACAATATTATCTGCCGCAATTCCGGCGTTCTCACATTGCTTCGCCCGCTTCAGCAGGAAAGCCTGGACTTCGACAAAAACGTTGTCATAAACAGGGTTCTGCTGCATCACACGTGGCTCCCCCAACATATGCATCAGGCATACGGGCACGCACAACTCTGCCGCGGCCTGGATAGCGCCTTGCTGACACAGTGCATAAACATCATTGATCATACCTGCACCCGCCGCTACCGCCTCGCGCATGACTTCAGGTTTGCTGGTATCAATGGAAACAGGCACTGAAAGCTGTGGAACAATCGCCTCGACAACCGGGATGACGCGGTCAAGCTCCTGCTGCAACGGTATGGCCTGGGCACCTGGCCGGGTTGACTCACCACCGACATCGATGAAATCTGCACCCGCTTCCTGCATATCCAGGGCATGTTGTATAGCCTCGGACTTTTCTGACCATTGACCACCATCAGAAAATGAATCCGGTGTGACATTAACAATACCCATTATCCTGGTTCGGTCGAGCCTGACGATCCGCCCCGCGCAATTTAATTTACGAATATTTGAGTTCATTACCCTGATTTGTTTTCAGCAGATCGGGTGCAATATTGAGAGGGTGGTGCCGCTCTTGCGCGTCCTGCGCCCGCGGCATACCGTTCATCCTGAACATACAAACAGCGCTGTAGCAGCGCTGTTTGTATAGCTTGAATATACGTGGCACGAACTTCTTTAGTGTTGTTCAGCCGTATCAACAATAGAAGGATCGTCAGCCGATTTTGTTGAAGAATCACCGGCAGAATCACCTTCGTTTTCTTTCTTGCCATTAGAACCTGAATCATCCCAGCCCTTTGGCGGATCCGGTATTTTGCCTTCCATGATCTGATCAATCTGCCCGCTGTCAATGGTTTCGTATTTCATCAACGCAGCGGTCATCAATTCGAGTTTTTCACGGTTGGCAATAACCAACTCTGTTGCGACGTTATGGGCTGCATCAACGATCGAGCGAATCTCAAGATCAATTTTACGCGAAGTCTCATCGGAAACATGTTTATGTTGTGTCACCGATCGACCAAGAAAGACTTCTTCTTCAGCCTCAGCATACGTCAGTGGACCCAGGGCTTCTGACAATCCCCAGCGGGTTACAATGTTCCTGGCAATTTGAGTAGCACGCTCAATATCATTTGAGGCACCGGTGGTAACATTCTCAATGCCAAAAACCAGTTCCTCGGCTACCCGCCCGCCAAACAGGCTGGCCATCTGGCTATCCAGTTGTTTACGTGAAATGCTGTATTTATCCTGCTCAGGCAGGAACATGGTGACACCCAGGGCACGACCACGCGGGATAATGGTCACCTTGTAAACAGGATCATGCTCCGGCACCAGGCGACCAACAACGGCATGACCGGCTTCGTGATAGGCCGTCAGCTTTTTCTCTTTCTCCGACATGACCATTGAGCGCCGCTCAGCACCCATCATAATCTTGTCCTTGGCTCGCTCAAAATGATCCATGGAAACAGTTTTAGCCGCTTCTCTAGCCGCAAACAGCGCCGCTTCATTGACCAGGTTGGCGAGATCAGCACCCGAAAAGCCAGGTGTGCCACGGGCGATCAAACGTGGTTTAACGTCGTCACCCAAGGGTACTTTACGCATATGTACCTTGAGAATACCTTCCCTTCCACGAATATCCGGCAATGGAACGACCACTTGACGGTCAAAACGTCCAGGTCTCAGCAGTGCCGGATCCAAAACATCAGGACGGTTGGTCGCGGCAATGACAATGACACCTTCGCCACCCTCAAAGCCATCCATTTCAACCAGCAACTGGTTCAATGTCTGCTCACGCTCATCATGTCCACCACCAAGACCGGCACCACGATGACGCCCGACTGCATCAATTTCATCAATAAATATGATACAGGGTGCATGCTTCTTGGCCTGATCAAACATATCCCTTACACGGGACGCGCCTACACCAACAAACATCTCAACGAAATCAGAGCCGGAAATTGAAAAGAACGGTACTTTGGCTTCACCCGCTATGGCTCGCGCCAGCAGGGTCTTACCGGTGCCAGGCGCACCCAGCATCAATACGCCACGCGGAATGTGACCGCCCAGCTTCTGAAATTTGCCCGGATTACGCAAGAATTCCACCAGCTCCTCGACTTCTTCCTTGGCCTCTTCGACACCGGCAACATCGGCAAAAGTCACTTTTATCTGATCTTCGCCCTGCAGTTTTGCCTTGCTTTTACCAAATGACATGGCCCCGCGACCACCGCCACCGCCTTGCATCTGGCGCATGAAATACACCCACAGGCCGACCAGCAGCAATACCGGAATGATATTGATTAACAGATCAAGGATCACAGATCGCTGTTCTGGAGGTTCAGCAGAAATTTCAACATTGTTTTCAACAAGATCGTCTACAAGCCGTGGGTCGGGCATACCGAAGCTGTGAAACTCCTTACCATTGACATCACGTCCCTGGATCGTATTACCTTCCGGACTGCTGCTAATCGTAACTTCCGCAATGGTGCCATTACGCACACTATTGAGGAAATCAGAATAAGTGAGTTCATCGGGTGTGGTGCCAACACTGCTGTAGTGATTAAAAATAGACATTAACACCAGCAGGATAATGCCCCAGGTAATCACATTTTTTAACATATCATTCAATCGTTTATCCTCAGTCTTGATAAATGGGTGACCCCACTATTCTCATTGTAGCTTGCGCCGGTGTCCCAGTATATAAACTTCACGACTACGTGGGCGCGAGGCCGAAGGTTTACGTATCTGAACCTTCTCAAAAAGAGACCGGGTCTGCTTAACAAAATCGTCAAAACCTTCACCGTGAAATACTTTGACAACAAAACTTCCACCAGGCTCCAACCACTTTGAAGCAAAATCCAGCGCCAACTCCGCAAGGTACATCGTACGCGGCTGGTCAACCGCGCCCATTCCACTCATATTGGGGGCCATGTCCGACAACACAAGATCAGCATTTTGACCAGCCAGTTCCTCTTCCAACAGTACCAATGGTTCATCTTCAGTAAAATCCCCCTGGATAAAGCTCACACCCGGCAGGGGATCCATGGACAAAATATCTAATGCAATGAGCTGTCCACTCTCACCCAGTATCCGTTGCACCACCTGGGTCCAGCTACCCGGGGCTGAGCCGAGATCAACGACCCGCATGCCTTTTTTGATCAGATGATATTTCTCATCCAGTTCCATCAGCTTGAACGCCGCCCTGGAACGAAGTCCCTGTTGCTGGGCCATTTTGACAAACTGGTCATCAAAATGTTCAGCCAGCCAGCGGCGGCTACTTTTACTTTTTGCCATCAGTCGGTTTTCCTTACAGCAAAGATCCTGATTTTACCCCAACCCCACTCATCCTAGGAGCCTGTCCGAGAATAGAGAGTCTACTGCGGAAAAGCCATTTTGGCCCATTTTTCTGCTCATTCTCGTTAAATATGAGTAACTATTCGCCTCCAATGACCAATAAAATGGACTCAAAATGGCTTCCCCTCGCTACGACTTCTATTCTCGGACAAGCTCCTAGTGGTGTTAAAATGGTAGTTTGCCATATCAGGAACACATTGATGTCATTAAAAGCAGCGCAGAAGAAAAACCTGCGGGGTCAGGCCCACCATCTCAAACCCGTAGTGATTGTCGCTGACAAGGGTCTTAGCGAAACTGTCATCGCTGAAATTGAACGTGCTTTGGATGACCATGAGCTTATCAAAGTCAAACTTCGAGGTGACCGTGACGTGCGCAAAGCGTGGGCACTGAGCATAGCAGAGCAATGCAATGCCGAGTTGATTCATACTATCGGTCAGGTCGCAAGCTTTTACAGGAAGCACCCGGAAAAGCCGGTTATCAATACAGGATAGATCTTGTGGAATTCAACCTGGAAGTACCACAAAACCAGTTTTTCATACGTTCGGTCAGTGAAAATGGTATTTGCGTGGACAAGTATTTTTACGACAAGCCTTTCATCCTGTCCGGCAAGCAAATTATTACAGAATGGAGTGTGACCTCAATTGATGATATTAATGAATCAAGCCTGCAAGTAATTTTTGATCTGCAACCAGAGGTGATTTTGATAGGAACCGGCAAAAAACAGTTGTTTTTGCCACCTGCTACCCAGGCTCATTTCATCCGCCGCAATTTCGGCTTCGAAGTGATGACAACGGATGCCGCCTGTCGTACGTTTAATGTGCTGGCTGCTGAAGGGCGTCACGTGGTTGCGGGATTTTTGCCCCTTATTCCATAAACGGTGTTTCCACCACACCTTCACGACGAGAAATTTCCCGCAAACGCACCAATGCTGCCAACTGTACCTGCCTTACCCTTTCCCGTGTAACACCGAGCAACTGTCCGACCTCTTCCAGCGTACGACGTCCTTTGCCGTGAAGACCAAAACGATGTTCCACAACAATTCGCTGTTGCTTGGGTAGTAAATCCAGCCAGTGAACCAACAATTCACTTGCTGCTTTTTCGGCGTACTCGTTTTCCGGTGTATGGTTGTGATCATCGGCAATCGAATCCAGGACTGATACGGTTCCACCACCTAGTGTGTTTTCAGTCGATGTTGTCGGTTCATTGTATTCAAACAATGAATGGACGGCCTTGCTTGGTTTATCCAGCCGGGTTGCCACTTCCTCTATGCCGGGGCGGCGACCCAACTTTTGTTCAAGTTCACGTGTGGTTTTCAGATAGCTGGTCAGTTCGCGAATCACATGAATCGGCAAACGCACCGTACGGCACTGATTCATAATGGAACGCTCTACCGATTGCCGGATCCACCAGGTTGCATAAGTGGAAAAGCGGAAACCTCTCTCAGGATCAAATTTTTCAACTGCACGTATCAAACCCAGGTTTCCCTCTTCGATCAGATCAAGTAGAGGTAAACCACGATTGATATAAGCGCGGGCCACTTTCACGACCAGGCGAAGGTTGCATTCAATCATACGCTGACGACTGGCCATGCAACCCTTGTGGGCTGCTCGCGACAGGGATTTTTCCTCATCCGCAGTCAGGAGTTTGGCACGCCCAATCTCACTGAGATAGATTCGGGTGACATCACCATGGTGGACTCTGTTGCGCCTGGCGTTAGCATTTCCAGGCTGATCGAACTTCAGGCCGGTCTTTGCTGACTTGCCTTTCAAACTTCCCACGTTAACATTATTTTTATTTTCTTTTCCCATCCACCCCCCTGGCCGTGTATGTATAAATCACAAAACGGCAAGTCTATCTGCCAACAACATTGCCGGTACTTTGAGACATTTAATTAATTCCGGCAGAATTGTCCAATCAAGCTATCACAATACTTGGCAAATGTCACAAAAACGAGGCCATTGTTGTCCATTATTAATCCAATTACGAATCACAGCGCTAAATGTTGGTGATTTATTTTTTGGGAAGATAAATCAAAGGGTTGACGGGCTTTCCCTGGGAGCGAATTTCAAAATGTAAAAGCTGCTCATCACTGGTATTTCTACCCATTTCAGCAATTTTCTGGCCAGATGACACCTGCTCACCTTCATTCACCAGACGGACTTTATTGTGGGCATAGGCACTGAGCATTTTCTCGCTGTGCTTGATGATGATCAACTCACCATAACCAATCAGACCATTGCCGCTATATACAACCAGGCCACCGGATGAAGCGCTGACGGCCTGGCCTTCCTGGCCGGCAATATCAAGCCCATTGCGCGCAGGATCGCCCGCTACATAGCCTCTGATAACACGTCCCCTGGTGGGCCATTTCCAGCTTTTTGGATCTGCGGAATTACTCGCGGGCGAGGTCGATTTCGTTGTTTTACCGACACTCGGTGTCGGTTCCGATTTAGTCGGCGCTGATTTGACCGGTGAAGATTTGGGCGGACTACTGACCGCTCTGGTGGTTGCCTGCCCAGGTGTTTTTACGGTAGAAATCTTAACATCGGATGACCTGTCACTGCCACCATGAGGGCCTGCCGGTGCTGAAAGCCGCAATCTCTGACCTGGATAAATAACATAAGGACTGGAAATATCATTCCATTTCGCGATGTTCATTGGATCCAAACCATAGCCAAAAGCGATTGCGTAAAGCGTATCCCCCGTGCGGACGTAGTATGTGCCATCTGAGTTCAATTGGCGTTTCACCATTGCATTGGATTGTTCATCAACCGGGGCAGGAGGATGGTAACCACAACCCGCCAACAGGGTGAAATACAGAATCACCAGCAAAGTTCGCATCAGCGAATGACCGGTACCTGCTACACCACTGGATTCTCTCATGATCATGAACCGTTCAATTTCAAAACCGCAAAGACGATTGCTGCCAACGCGATCATTATCCAGCCAATTAAATCGATATACTTGCGCATCCGGGATGCCAGTTTCTCACCGCCAAGCCTGATCAGTGCTGCAACCAGAAAAAACCGCCCTCCCCTTCCAACCACCGAACCACCGATAAACGCCATGAATGGCATACCGACAACACCCGCGCTGATAGTGAATATTTTGTAGGGAATCGGCGTAAACCCTGCCAGCAGAATGTACCAGAAGCCCCAGGTCTCAAAAGCACTGACGGCACTATTAAAAGTATCAGCGTAATGGGAGCCCATCAGCCATGGTTCGATCCAGCCAAATGCCAGTTTGCCGATCAGGTATCCTGCCATACCACCCACTACGGAAGCCAATGTACACAGGGCAGCATAAAGCCAGCCTTTCCCGGGCCTGGCCAGACACATGGGGATAAGCATTACATCCGGTGGGATCGGGAAAAAACTGGATTCGGTGAAACTCAAAACCGACAGGAATGCCGGGGCTCTTCGATGCGCGGACAAAGTAATGACCCAATCATATAAACGAAGAAACATTTCTTAATTCATCCCTAAGCAAGACCACTGAGTAGCGGCACAAACACGACTCCACCGAGATCAGTTTCTTCAAAGTCATCCTCGGTCCGTCGCACAGCAATCAACCGTTGTTGGCCATTTCTTTCGACTGGAATCACCAATGAACCACCGACACCGAGTTGATCCAGTAGTTCGGGCGGAACAGACTGTGCCACCGCGGTTACCATAATGCCTTCGAAGGGTGCCTGGCTGGGCCAGCCAAGGTGACCGTCCGCGTAACGGACATAAATATTGTTCAGACGCAGGGCATGAAAACGCCGACGGGCCAGCTTCAGCAACTCATCAATACGCTCAACCGTAAAAACAGTGGGCACCAGGTGGGACAAAATTGCGGCCTGGTAACCTGAGCCTGTACCCACTTCAAGTACTTTTTGTGGTTGACCGCCATTCAGCAAGGCCTCTGTCATCCGCGCAACAATCCAGGGCTGCGATATGGTCTGGCTTTGCCCAATCGGTAAGGCAGTATTTTCATAGGCCCGGCTGGACAGAGCCTCGTCAACGAACTTATGGCGGGGAACCTGGGTTATCGCTTTCAATACCCGTTCGTCTTTGATGCCCTCTTTTCGCAAAGTTTGCACAAGACGGTCACGCGTACCCTGTGAGGTCATGCCAATACCACGGTTTTCACTACGGAGCTTACGTTTATGAATCATGTTAAGTCCGACCGACTGCTAGTGTCAGTGTTGATTGCAGTCACCCAGCCGGCGACCTGGTCCAGTGCCTGGTAACGGGTCAGATCAACATGGATCGGGGTTACTGAAATAAATTTACGCCTGACAGCATCAAAGTCCGTGCCTGGTCCAGCATCCTGCTCCGCACCAGCGGGTCCGATCCAGTACATTTCGCGACCGCGCGGGTCCATGGCTTTGATGGCCGGTTCTGCGCGGTGGCGATGACCGAGACGGGTAACTTCAAAACCCCTGATTTCCGACCAGGGGCAATCAGGCACATTAACGTTGAGTATGGTATCTGCCGGCAAAGGATCCCGCTGTAGTTGCTTCACAAGACGAATTGCCGCTTCTCCCGCTGTATCGTAATAGTGTTGCTGTGAGTTTTCTCCAAACACCAACGAAAGGGCTATGGCAGGAAAACCGAGGAATCGCCCTTCCATTGCAGCTGCGACCGTGCCGGAATAAATAACATCGTCACCCAGGTTTGCACCGGAATTAATGCCTGAAACAACGATATCCGGATCCTCATCCAGAAAACCCGTCAAAGCGACATGCACACAATCAGTGGGTGTACCCGAAACCCGGTAAACCCCTTCTTCGGTTTCCTTGATACGAATCGGCGCATCCAGCGTCAGTGAATTACTTGCACCGCTGCGATTTTTGTCCGGTGCAACAATAGTCACACCACCCAGACCCCGCATGCTGTTTGCCAGAACACGAATACCGGGGGCCTCGATGCCATCATCGTTACTAATCAGTATTTCCATTCTGGCTGTTTGTCCGATCCCTGTTGAAAATCACATCCGCCATCCGCAGATATGGTTGTTAGTGTAGTGTGTCATAAATGTCCCGGGTGGTATTGTACGGACTTAAGACAGGTTCCGAAACGCGGAAATAGGCGAAACGTGGTTAAAAAGTCAAAACACCAGATTTTAGATGAAAACCTGTTTCGGCGGGAGATGGCTGACGTCGTGCCACTTAAGGCACCTCAAACAACGGATTCAAAGATACCACTGACCTTAGCTCGTCAACCCAAACGCGAACCCATACCGGAAGATTTTTCCTGGCCGGGCCTGTCCTCAACAGACAACCAAACACATATTGAAGATGAGGATGACTCATCACACCGAAAAAATGGTGTGCAAATAAGAACGATGCAGAGATTGAAAAGGGGTCGTTTCCCGGTAGGCCGGCAACTCGACCTGCATAATTTGACTGTTGATGCAGGTCATCGTGTCTTGCTTGAGTTTGTCGCAGATGCACAGGGCAACACGCTCGAGTGTGTCAGAATCATTCACGGTAAGGGCCTGCGTTCTGAAAACGGACCCAGGCTGAGACTCATGACCCGGCAGGTCCTACGGGATCACCCCAGGGTATTGGCATTCACTGCGTGCAAACAGGCGAATGGTGGTACGGGTGCCATGGATGTTTTAGTGAGGTGTAACGTATAAATGGCACACATCAGAGACCCACAAATGACTCAAGACAAGGCACAGTGCGCAGTTAATGGTCATTCCCTTGACAAGGACTGTAACGCAGTATTGAGTCATTTGTGGGTCTCCCTTCGGGCGCGACGAGAAGCCGTCATCTGCCGTATTGCATCTCTTGGAAAGGACCAGCCATTCCCTGCGAGATGCGCTTTGCAGCTAACGGCTTCTCGTCACGCTGATGTGTGCCATTTATACGTTACACCTCACGAGTGAAAACATCATGATTGAACTGTTCATATTTTTATTAGTTACCGGGTCCATTGTCGCCTGGTGGCAGCTGATGCAAGGAAGAAACAGAGCCCGCAGAGCGGCTGGAAAAATCTGTGGCAATCATGGTTTACAACTGCTGGATGACACGGTTTCACTCAGTTCTGTCACGTGGGATCGAACAAATCCAAAATCGCGCATACGGGTCAATTATGGCTTTGAATTTGCAACCAACGGTGCCAAACGCCGAAATGGCGTGGCCAGCATGGGTTTTCCCTCATCCTACACCTTCACAATAACTCTGGACCTGGAAGAAGGCCGCTTGATCGAAACCATTACTTGACGACTTTCAGGTGTGACCGCGGTGGTGGTGGATCGTCCGACCCATCAACGGGTGGGCGCGGCGTATCGTCCTGCGCAAACATCATACCCTGACCATTTTCCCGGGCGTATATGGCAATGACGGCTTCCATGGGAATGCTGATTTGGTGAGGTTTGCCTGAAAACCGGGCTTTGAAAAAAATGTTGTCATTCTCCAACTGCAATTGTTCCGTAGCACCGCTGGCGATATTCAAAACCACCTTGCCTTTCTGAATCGTATGCGATGGCACGTCAACACCTTCAAGTTCGGCGTTGACCAGAACATGTGGTGTTAAACCATTATCTGTAATCCACTCATACAGCGCCCGCAGCAGGTAAGGCCTGTTGGTCGTCATGCCTTCCAGTGAAGAACTCATCGGTTCACTTCAAACCGCATTAGTGTGGTGTAACGTGAATCAGGTCGCGTTCAGGACCATTTCACGCTCTGCGCGTGTCAGGCTGGTCTTGAATGAAGGACGTGAAATCAGACGTTTTATATAGCCCTGAACCGATGCTCCAGGCTGACCGAGGTTGATGCCATAAACCGGAAGACGCCAAAATAACGGTGCCAGGGTACAGTCCACCAGGCTAAGCTCATCACTGAGTATAAAATCTGAATGCTTGAACAGATCATTGGCTGCAATGATGCTTTCTTTGAGTTGCTGTGTGGGCTTGTCCGCTTTATTGCCCGCAGCATTTTCAATTTCTTCCGCCAGTGGGTACCAGTCACGTATGACGCGGTGATGAACCAGGCGTAAACGGGCACGTGAAACCGGATCAACCGGCATTAATGGAGGATGGGGATAACGCTCATCCAGGTAATCATTAATCACACCGGCGTTGTGTAACAGCAAGTCACGGTCAACCAGTGTCGGGGTTTCGTTGTAAGGGTTCAATTCAGCCAGATCGGCGGCCGCTGACTCGTTGTTGCTCACATCAATAATATCGACGTTTATGCCCTTTTCGGCCAATACAAATCGTACCCGATGGCAGTGAATGCTGTTATCGGAAGAGTATAGAGCCATTGTAGAACGACCTTTTAATGCTGCTGTCACCAAATTTCTCCTGTTGGCCTAATTGTTATCTGGCAATACTCTGCCATCGAGTCTGAATTAATGGATATCACGCCAGTATTCTGCTTTGAGAAGATAGGCTATGAAGGTGAACAATACGAGGAATAAAATCACCCATACACCGATGCCTTTACGCTTCAATTTGGCCGGTTCACCGGTATAATCGAGGAAAGCCGCGATATCACGAGTAGTTTCATCAAATTCATGCGGGGTCTGGGTGCCGGGCGTTGTCAATACAAAGTGATCTATGACGTCGTGTGTATAACCGCTCTCGCTGGTTTCCTGTCGATAAACCGGTGTCTGGATACCCTGCAGACGCCATAATACATGTGGCATGGATGCATTGGGCAGCATGGTATTGTTCCACCCGCCATTTTCATCCCGATAGAAACCACGCAGATATGCATACAACCAGTCAGCACCGCGTGAGCGCCCGATCAGGGACAGGTCCGGTGGTGTTTTTCCGAACCAGTTCTTGGCATGTTCCGGATTCATGGCAATATCCATGGTCTCACCGAACTTGGAATCGGTAAAAATCAGGTTTTGCATAACCATGTCTTCTGTCAAATTAAGGTCTTCAGCCAGGCGGTTATAACGCATATAACTAAGGGTATGACAACCAAGGCAGTAATTAACGTACCACTTGGCGCCGCGTTGCAATGAAGCCCTGTCATTGATATTAGCACCGGAATGTTCAACACCTGCACCAGCGGATGCCGAAACCGTGAAGCTGGCTACCGGCAGGAGCAAGGCTGCAAAAAACAGATAGCTTGCAAATTTTTTCATCAGTGGGTCACCCGCTCAGGTTCCGGTTTTGTCTTGCCTTTCGGACTCATAAAAAACAGCAGAACAAAAAACATGAAATAAACCAGTGTCCAGATCCTCATCTCCCAGGTCTGGGCCGGTGTTCCCTCGGCCATACCCAGCAAGCCAAGACGTACAAACGCGACCGTGAACATTGTCAACAGCACTTTGTACCACATGCCTTTGTAGCGTATGGATTTGACCGGTGAACGATCAAGCCAGGGCAGGAAAAACAGAATCACTACAGAAGCGCCCATGGTTATTACACCCATCAATTTATCCGGCACAGCCTTCAAAATCGCGTAATACGGGGTGAAATACCAAACCGGTTTGATGTGTTCCGGTGTCACAAGTGGATTGGCGGGTACGAAATTATCGTGTTCCAGAAACAAGCCACCGGCTTCTGGCCACAAGAACAGGACGAATGAGAACAGGATCAGGAAAAAGCCGACACCGAAAATATCCTTGACCGTGTAGTAGGGATGGAATGGTATGCCATCCACTGGTGTTCCATCGGGGCCTTTGTTTTTCTTGATTTCGATACCGTCAGGATTATTTGAACCATTCTCACGCAAAGCCACCAGGTGCAGCATTACCAGACCCAACAGGGCCAATGGCACGGCAATAACATGTAATGCGAAAAACCTGTTCAGGGTGGCATCAGATATATAGTAATCACCACGTATCCATTGCGTCAGCGGTTCACCTATCTTTGGAAGCGCACCGAACAGGTTGATGATGACCTGTGCACCCCAGTAGGACATCTGTCCCCAGGGCAGAATGTAACCGAGGAATGCCTCGGCCATCAGTACCACGTAGATAAACATACCAAAGACCCACAGGAGTTCGCGTGGTGCCTTGTGAGAACCATAGAGCAGGCTACGGAACATATGCAGGTAAATCAGGATAAAAAAGAATGAAGCGCCGGTCGTATGCATATAGCGGATCAACCAGCCCCAATCCACATCACGCATGATGTACTCAACCGATGCAAATGCCTCGGCGGCGGATGGTTTGTAGTGCATCGCCAGCAAAATACCGGAAAAAATCTGGATAACCAGGACCAGCAGGGCCAATGAGCCCATGTAGTACCAGAAATTGAAATTCTTGGGTGCCTGATAATCCGTCATCACCGCTTTCCAGAAACTGGTCACGGGTAAACGGTCATCAAACCAATTCAAAAGTGCACCTGCCTGTTTGGAGACGTTATCTGTAAATTTGGCCATTACACTGCTCCTTGCGGATTGACACCGATCATTAGAGTCCGATCGTCAAGAAAGCTGTAGGGTGGGATACGCAGGTTGGTCGGGGCCGGCACACCCTTGTAAACACGCCCGGCCAAATCAAATTTTGATTTGTGGCATGGGCAATAAAACCCACCATTCCAGTTATCGTCAAATGGCTGCGGGCCAACCTGGGGAATCATCTGAGGTATGCAACCCAGGTGTGTGCAATGCATATTGATAACCAGGAATTCGGGCTTCAGTGCACGCGGCTCACCTTGAACATACGACGGTTGCTCGGCGTTTGCCGATTCAGGATCTGATAGCACTTCGTCATTTTTGGCCAGGCCGGAGATCATTTCTGGCGAACGACGCAGAACGCCAATCGTCTGGCCACGCCACTGCACCTTGAGCAATTGCCCTTCTTTCAATTTACCAACGTAGACTTCGATCGGCCCACCGACTGCCTGCGCTCTCGCGCTCGGCATCCATGACTTGATAAATGGTACGGCGGCGATACCGACACCGACACCACCTACAACAGAAGTAGTGGCAACCAGAAACCTGCGCCGCCCTTTGTTCACGCCATCAGATGACATTAAGTTCTCCAGCAGAAAAATGTCCCAAGCAAGGACGTTTACTCATTAACAGGAAGTTCAAATTTTTGTGATTAAAACAAGCATCTAACAACAGGGCACTCGTAACCTTCGTCGCAATCATCCCGTCCCTCACTTGTACTAATCCCTTATTTTAACGAAACGGACCATGCGAGACAAACGATTTGCCGATAGAATTGCATGTATAAACACGGTTTTTAGAAAAAATCGGTACTGAGCGCGAACGGACGGAACCATGACCGGGATGAAACAAGCAAAGACCCAGGCTTCAGACAGGGGATATACGACAAGATCTTTTCTGCGTTTCCTGGCAAGTTCGGTAATAGCAGGCCTCGCACTGGCCTTTATCATTATGTATTTATGGCCAAATATCAGTGAACGCTTAAGTCGTCAGCCTGACGATATGACAGAAGCACCTCTGGCACCTGTATCTTATGCCGACGCTGTCGACCGCACCGCACCTTCGGTCGTCAGCATTTACACAAGAACAGTTGAACTTCAGCAGTTGCCGGCGCGTTATCAGAAAATTCTCGGCAGTACCTATGTCTCCCGTCAGCGTCAGGATATGGGCTCGGGTGTTCTTGTCAGCGAAGATGGTTACATCCTGACCAACAATCATGTCATCAGCCAGGTACAAAACATCAAGATCGGTCTGTGGGATGGCCGCTTTGCGACCGCACAAGTGGTTGGCAGCGATCCGGAGACTGACCTGGCAGTGTTGAAAATAGAACTCAACGGACTACCAGCGGCACCGCTGGCAGAAGAAGCCAATGTGCGTGTCGGTGATGTCGTGCTGGCCATCGGCAATGCCTTTGGTTTAAGCCATACCGTCACCATGGGCATTATCAGTGCCACGGGTCGCAACGACCTGAGGTCCGTGCTTTACGAGGATTTCATTCAAACCGATGCCGCCATTAACGCCGGCAACAGCGGTGGGGCACTGATCAACTACCGTGGTGAAGTGATTGGTATCAATACCCGTAACCTTGGCCAGATGCAGGGTGCACAAAATATTGGCTTTGCCATACCCATTGCGATGGCAAAGGACGTCATGCAACAAATCGTTGATAACGGCAGTGTCAGGAGGGGCTCACTCGGTGCTCTGTTCAGCGACGTGCCCCTGTCATTGCAAACCGATGGTAGTTCCGTGCGGCGTGGCATCCAGGTCCGGGACGTCACCCCCAACGGCCCCGCCTGGAGCGCGGGTATCAGACCCGGTGACATCCTGCTGACTATTGATGGTGTTGAAATTGTAGACGCCAGGGCACTCCTGTTCACGATTTCCCAACGCCAACCGGGTAGCAGGGCTGAATTCAAGGTACAACGTGATTCGGAGGTCTTTGAAACCTATGCGACGCTGATTCAACAACCACCGTTGCGTTAAATTGAACTTTCTCTACGTCACCTTTGGCCTGCCTGTGCCACCTGAGAGTGGAGCACGATTGCGTGATTTCAACCTGATCAAACGGGTAGGACGTCATCATCGTATTTTTATACTTTCACTGCTGGAATTTGAAGACGAGTTACAACACGCGGAAAAACTCAAAGATTACTGTGTTCACGTCGATGGCGTGGTCGCAAGCCGAAACCTGCTTGCCACAGCCACCGTGGCATTGGGTGGTTTGTTCAGCGCTCGGCCTATCGCCACGGCACCATACTATTATCCACAGCTTGCCCGAAAAATAACCGAACTCACAGAGCGACATGATTTTGACGTGGTTCAATTTGAGCATTCTTTCCTGCTGCCCTACCGGTCAGCGTTGGCGCCAGGCTTCAAGGGTGCCACGGTTTTGTCGCTACATAACATCGGCGTACAGCAATACCGCAGTATGCTGGATATGAGTTCTGGTCCGGGCCGTATACCGGCAACTTTGAAATGGTGGTTGATGAGAGCCTGGGAGGCTGACGCTGTGAGTGAGTTTCAGTTGGTCATAACCGTTTCTGAGATTGATCGAACCAGGCTCCTTGAACTGGGTGCCCGTGGTGAAATCTCGGTAATCGAAAACGGTGTCGACTGTACGACCCTGCAGCCATTGCCACCACCTGCAGCGGACCGCGATGAGATACTCTTTATCGGCACCATGGGTTATCTGCCCAATCGCGACGCTGCCCGCTACTTCTGCAGTGAAATCCTGCCACTTATCCGATCGAAAAGACCCAAATGCCAGCTAAATATTGTCGGTTCTGGCGGGATCGAACATCTTGCAGACCTCGCAGAACGGGGTGGTGTCAACATTACAGGAAGGGTTGATGATCCAGTGCCGTTCTACGCCCGTTCGCAGCTTGCCGTGGTACCGTTGCGCAGTGGTGGTGGCTCACGTCTGAAAATTCTCGAAGCCATGGCGCTTGGCCGACCGGTAGTCTCGACCACGCTTGGTCAAGAAGGGCTTTCCCTACAAGATGATCAGGAAATTTTGACGGCGGATGATCCGCAAACATTCGCCAGCCAGGTTGTACGACTGTTGGAGGATAACAACCATCGGCAAAGAATTGCCAAAGCCGGTCGCAGTAAGGTCGAAAAGGACTATGACTGGGACCTGCTCGCCAATCGGCTATTGCGCCTGTACGAAAACATGGACAGGTCAGGGTCTCATCCATGACCAGCTTGTCTGTCATTGTTCCCGTCTACAACGACCGGGAAAATTTTGCTAAATGCCTGGACGCTTTGGAAAAATCGCTTTTGAATGACTACCAGCTCATTATCGTAGATGATGGTTCCGGAGATGGCAGCGGCGAGGTGGCCAAAAACCGCTGCGACCATTTCGTGCGTCTGGACCGGAACATGGGACAGTCGGCAGCACGTAACCACGGGGCGCGCCTTGCCAACACCAAACTGCTGTTTTTTCTGGATGCCGATGTCATGGTGGAACCGGACACCCTGGGTTTGATTCTCGCAGAGTTCAGTGCCAATCCAGACATCTCTGCTTTGTTCTGTTCTTACCAGGCCAACACGCCACCGAAAAACTTTACTTCACAATATAAGAACCTCCAGCACCACTTCACCCACAAGATCGCACGTCGTGAGGCGGCAACGTTCTGCGGAGGTTTTGGTGCCATTCGACGTGCAGTATTTCTCGAATCAGGTGGCTTCAAGGAAGACATGCGCTTCATGGAAGATGTGGACCTGGGGTATCGACTACACCAGGCAGGGCATAGAATCCTGCTATGCCCTTCGATCCAACTCACCCATAGCAAGCAGTATTCTCTTGGCTCACTGATTAAAAGTGACGTATTTCAACGTGCACTACCGTGGACCCGCTTGATGCTGAAGCAAAAAATTTACCACAACGATCTGAACACTTCGTCGAACAACGTGGTCAGCGTTGCGATTGTTTTCCTGATGATCGTGGCTTTGTTTTTTCATCGACAAGGTAGCTGGGGGTTTCTGCTGCCTCAGCTTGGACTGCTACTGGCGCTGCTCATCCTGAATTTCAGATTCCTGGCTTTTCTTCGCGAGGTCCGGGGAAATCTGTTTGCCCTTCGCGCCGTGCCGATGATGTTTCTGCAATACGCATACAGCGGAATTGGACTGGCGCTGGGTATCCTCGCGCACTTGCGGGATCGTGTAGGAAAACATGGCTGATAAAAACCAAACCCTTCTCAGCATCTTGATTCCCACGCTGGATTCCAGGAAAGAACTGTACCAACAGCTCTGTACTGAACTTGAGCGACAGATATCAAAAACAAAAACATCCGATACTGTAGAAGTGTTAACTTTGCGCGATGATGGAACTGCGACGGTCGGCGCCAAACGTAATCAACTGATCAACAAAGCACAGGGACGGTTTACCGTGTTCATCGATGACGATGACACGATCAGCAGAAATTATCTTGAGCAGATCGTGCAGGCAATCCGTGAAAACCCACAGGCCGATTGTATCAGCTTTGCTGGCGAGATCACCTTCCGTGGCAAGCACCCCCGTAAAATGCTTCATTCAATCAAAAACCATGAATGGCATTACAGCAGCGGCGAGTACCATCGACCACCCTGTCACATCACACCTATCCGGCGTAAAATCGCAGCCAGTTACCGCTTCGCCAACACCAATTTCGCTGAAGACATGGACTGGACCCTGCGCATGAGTCACGACCAGGCACTGAAACAGGAGGTTTTGCTAAACGAGGTGCTCTACCATTATCACTGCCGTCGGTTATTTGCGTTTCAATGGATGCTGGATCGCACACAATCACCAAGACATGCACTGGGCCTGCGCTTCGCAGACGGAAAAACTACTGTGAAATCAGCTCCCGGCAAGCCAACACTGCTTTTCATGAGCAATGGATTTTGCGCTTACGGCGGTGGTAACGTTGTTCTTGCCTGGTCTCTGATGGCATTACGTGAGAAATGGGATGTCACGATTTTTTGTTCAACAACGCCCGATTTTGATGCTGTAAACACACATTTCGGAACCCACCTGAAAAAAGAAGACTTCACTATCCGGCAACTGCCGTTCCCCCTGAACAGAATCAACAAGCTTGACCCGGATCCATTCAGTGCCCAGCAACTTTCATGGCTGATGCGATTCTGCCAAAACGTGTCACATCAATATGATGCTGTCATGACCTGTGATGACGAGTTTGACTTTGGTCGAGCGGGTATTCAATACACTCATTATCCACACATGCAGCGTCACATGGATGCCTTTCTTGCAGTAGAAGATCTTTCCTCTGGCCAGAGACTGAGAAAGTTTCTCAGCGGAAAACTACGCCCCTGGCTACTGATTTCGAGAATCAGCCTGAAGCGCATCAAAAGTAATTTAATGGTCACCAATTCAAACTGGACAGCCGCGGTTCTGAGAAAAACCTACGACATTGAACCGATTGTTGTCTATCCGCCGGTTCGATGGAACGGACCCCGGCGACCTTTTGAGGAACGCAGAAATACTTTCGTGTGCCTGGGACGCTTGAGCCCTGTAAAGCGTCTATTGCATATTATTGACATTGTCGAGCAGGTGCGCGCAAGGGGATTCGAGGTAGAACTGGAAATCATCGGAGACGAAGACGCTATCGCAGGTAATGCCTATGTTCAGAAAGTGAGGAAGCGGATAGCAGAGGCAGGAAACTGGGTGCATCTGAACAAATCCGTCAGCCGGAAAGAGTTGGAAAACCTGGTCTCGCAGTGCCGATTCGGCATACATGGAATGATTGATGAACACTTCGGCATTGCGCCGGCCGAGCTGATGCGTGCCGGCTGTATCGTTTTCGTTCCAAACAGTGGTGGACAGGTAGAAATTGTCGGTGAACAGCCTGAACTTCGATATGATTCCGATGACGATGCTGTCGAAAAAATCTGCCGTGTACTCGCCGACCAGGAAAGCCAGTCCAGGCTGTTGCAGGCATTGAGTGAGCGATCCGCATTGTTCAACGAATCACATTTCATGAGCCACATTCAGAATGTCGTCGCCGACTTCGCAAAAGGCGGGGCGAAACCCTGAGGTTGATTTATTGATTTTCATTGTGGTTTACCCTGACACCCAGCATGGACCGTCTAACTCTGAATCAGGATTTCAGGCATCTGCAGCGTCAAACTGCGGGGTTTAACCGATAACTCACCTGCTGTTCGCAATGCCAGGCTTTGATAACTGTCTGCCAGGGGCGAATCCGGATTTTGTACCATGATCGGCTTGCCTTCATCCAGGGACGAGCGGATTTCCATCGCCAAGGGCAAACGACCCAACAATGGAAGTTCAAAATCCACCGCCATTTGCTCACCGCCACCACTGCCGAAAATGGCTTCTTCATGACCACAAGCAGTACATATGTGTGTACTCATGTTCTCAACTACACCCAATACCGGCACATCGACCTTGCGGAACATGTTGACTGCCCGGCGTGCGTCAAGCAGGGCGATATCCTGAGGAGTGGTCACAATAACCGCACCCGCAACCGGAATTCTTTGTGCCAACGTCAACTGAATATCACCGGTTCCAGGCGGCAGGTCAATGATCAGGTAGTCAAGAGTACCCCAGAGCGTGTCACCCAGTAATTGTTGCAATGCAGAGGTCACCATCGGCCCACGCCAGATCATGGCTGAATCCTCTTCAACCAGGAACCCGATCGACATCACTTTCAATCCATGTGCTTCCTTTGGAATGATGTGTTCTCCGTCAGTGCTCGGTTGCCCCTTCACACCCAACATGGACGGTATACTTGGACCATATATATCTGCGTCCAGCAGCCCAACACGGGCACCTTCACGTTGTAAAGCCACTGCCAGGTTGACCGCCGTGGTGGATTTGCCCACACCACCCTTGCCCGAACCAACAGCGATAATATTTGCGATGGATTCCAGTGGCTTGAGATCTTCCTGTACCTTGTGAGGCATCACTTTGGAACTGATATTGACACTTGCCTTGTCAATTTCAGGATCACTTTCGAGACGGGCTTTAATGACAGCCGCCAACTGTTCGCCTTGATCGGCAAGGTGATAACCCAGGCGGATATCTGCACTAACACGGTCTTCGTGTATACCGACTTCCCGGACATTGCCGGCAGAGACCAGGTCACGGTCAGAATTTTCGTCTTTAATTTCGGCCAGAAGGGCCATTACGGATTCTTTGTTCATCGTTTTCACTCTTTAATAAGTCAGTGGTGCTGCCAGCAAACGTGACATTGTAACCGTTAAGCTTGGGTCTGTTAACTCAGACCCAAGGCCAATAGGTGAAATAATTTGAGTAAACTATGCTTATGAATTACCTAGTACTCCGTCAATGTGATAATTGCGGATTCAGCAATTATCACGTTGACGGAGTACAAGTTGATGCTACAGCTTGGCTGGCCAGCGTGCCATAATTGCGCATTCCAATATTTGCCCGGAAACCGATGGCATTAGTAGAGACTTATGAGCACACAGAAGAGAAGAATTTTAGTCACCAGCGCCCTGCCCTACGCCAACGGTGCGATACACCTTGGACATATGCTGGAATATATCCAGACTGACATATGGGCGCGTTTTCAACGTGCACAGGGACATGAGTGTTACTTTGCCTGGGCAGATGACGCACATGGCACACCGATCATGTTAAGGGCGCAATCCGAAAACATCACAGCGGATGAGCTGATTGACCGAATGAATGCCGAACACCAACAGGACTTCAGGGATTTCGGGCTGAGTTTTGACAACTATTCAACCACGCACGGCGAGGCCAACCGCCAGTGCGTTGAAACCATTTATAACCGTCTTGAAGAAGGTGGTCATGTTGTACGACGTACCATATCCCAGTTTTATGACGAGCAAAAACAGATGTTTCTGCCCGATCGCTTTATCAAGGGAACCTGCCCCAAATGCAAAACCGAAGACCAGTACGGTGATAGTTGTGAATCCTGTGGAAGTCACTATAGCCCGACCGATCTGATCGAACCCCGTTCAGCGGTGAGTGGGACCGCACCGGTCATGCGTGACTCTGAACATTTTTTTGTTCAGCTGTCCGAATTCCAGAACCGTCTGCAAAACTGGATGACCGCAGGAACATTACAACCGGAAGTCGTCAACAAGATGCAGGAGTGGTTCGACGACGGTCTGCGTGACTGGGACATATCCCGCGATGAACCCTATTTCGGTTTCAAAATTCCCGGCACCGAAGACAAGTACTTTTATGTATGGGTTGACGCCCCCATTGGATACATGGCCAGTTTCAAGGAACTGAGTGAACGCATCGGCCTGAATTTCGGGGAATGGTGGCACCCGGATACCGATACCGAACTCTATAACTTTGTGGGTAAGGACATCATTTACTTCCACACCCTGTTCTGGCCTGCGATGTTGATGGGCGCGGGTTACCGCACGCCCACAGCGGTGTATGCACACGGGTTCCTGACCGTCGATGGTGCAAAAATGTCCAAGTCTCGCGGTACATTTATCCAGGCCCGTACTTACCTGGACCACCTCAACCCGGACTATCTGCGTTATTACTTCTGCGCCCGACTGGGTTCAGGTCTGGGTGATATCGATCTGAGTCTCGATGATTTCATCTTGCGGGTAAATTCTGACATGGTTGGCAAGGTCGTTAATATTGCCAGTCGTTGTGCCGGTTTCATTCATCGTGGTGCAAGCGGTCAACTGGCCGCCGAGCTACCTGAGCCTGCCTTGTATCAACAGTTCATCAATCAACGTGAGGCCATTGCGGATGATTTTGAACAACGTAATTACCAGTCTGCCATCCGTCGCATCATGGCCCTGGCAGATGAGGGCAACCGTTATATCGACGAGCACAAACCCTGGCAATTGAACAAACAGGAAGGTCAACAGGCCAACGTACAGGCCATCTGTACCCAGGGGATTAACCTGTTCCGCGTGTTGATGACCTACCTGGCACCGGTTGTTCCCTTCACCGCGGCTACAGCCTCGGAGTTCCTGGGTCAGTCACTGGATCAATGGTCCGACCTGGACCAGCCCATGCTTGATGTTTCCATCAACACCTTCCTGCCGTTGATGACACGCGTCGACCCACTCAAGATTGAGGCCATGATTGAAGACTCAAAGGAAAACCTGCAATCATCGGAAACACCTGCCAAGCCGGCTTTGGACCTGGCGGATGAAATCACCATCGACGACTTTCTGAAGGTGGACCTGCGTATAGCAAAAATTGTCGATGCCAAAGCGGTGCCCGAAGCGGCTAAATTATTGCAGCTCACCCTCGATATTGGTGGTGAAATCCGCAATGTATTTGCCGGTATCAAATCCGCCTATGACCCGGCGGACCTGGTTGGCCGTCATACGGTAATGGTGGCAAACCTGAAACCACGCAAGATGCGCTTCGGTGTGTCCGAAGGCATGGTGCTGGCCGCCGGACCGGGTGGCAGCGACCTGTTCGTACTCAGCCCGGATGAAGGTGCTGTGCCGGGTATGCGGGTGACCTGACGAAAGCGCGTCCCTAGTGTCATGTCAAGCCTATAGTGTGGGGTTCAGAGCTACCCAGATGGTCCAAGACAAGACGCAGTCCGCAGGAAATGGCATGTCCTTTTCAAGGGCTGTAACGCCGTATTGGGGCAT
>Ga0164315_10000741_pt1 | contig 23356 bp, 21 predicted proteins | sample GuaBasSedimGuay6_FD_113737 | JGI IMG/M metagenome (GOLD analysis project Ga0164315, IMG submission 113737) | Subseafloor sediment microbial communities from Guaymas Basin, Gulf of California, Mexico - Guay6, Core 4569-2, 0-3 cm | ecosystem: Environmental > Aquatic > Marine > Hydrothermal vents... | reverse complement strand
TATTGAATAAGCGCCTGGCATTCAAAAAAGAAACGCCGCCCAACCGGGCGGCGTTTTTTGTAGTGATGACATAGTGACCTGCGTTAACCTTACAAACATTAACCAAATCAACAGCCGGATACAGAAATTATGATTAAGCTGCGAAACTTCTGCATATTACTGATACTGCTGAGTCTCGTCTCCTGTGATGAGAAAGCAACAAGACCTACAGCACAAAGACAACAGACCCCAGCAAGCAACAATAGCCTCCAAATCCAGGGCATGGAACAATTGAAAGCCAGGCTCGCCATGAACCCGAATGATTTCACTACATTGTCCACACTCGGGGACATGTATTTTGAGGCCGGTCAATACATAGACGCATTCAACACCTATGACAAGGCGATTGCGGTCAACCCAATGTGCGCCGATTGTTTTAACGACAGGGGCCTGTCATTGTTTTACCTGGGTGATATAACTTCCGCACTCGAGTCTTTCGACAAAGCTGTCGAAATTGACCCGACTTACAAACACGCATGGTTAAGCAAAGGCTTCGTGCTCACTTCGCAGGGCAGATTCAAAGAAGCCGTTGAGCCCCTGAACAAGGTTAAAGAACTGGATGGCACAGGCCCACTGGCAGCACAGGCCGACAAATTCCTTGCCATGGGGGCTGGGAAATAACCGGAACGGTATACCAACTCGGTGGGTAACTTGTTACCCACGTTTTAACCACTTTGTTTCAGAGGACATGCAAAACTTGAATGAACTAAATACAATGTTCTGATGCCTAAACTCGTGTAATAATAGCAATGTTAACCATTTCCACACGACATTGTCGTATTTATGACATAGGTCAAAATTGATCCAGTCAATTTAATTTATTCTGGATCGGATCGTCACTGAAATTAAAAGAGGATAAGCCATGATTTCTTTAAAAACAGTTCTTAAGTCCATACAAGTTGCACTTTTCCTGTCCCTGCTGACTTTTGGCTTTGGAACACCGGTATACGCTGAAGATCTGAGTGATAACGAAACCTGCGCCGACTGCCACGATGATGCCGACCGGGCACCACCAAGTAATCCAGACCGTCCCCAAGTTCATAATCCTGCAGGTGGTTTCTTCGTTGAAGACCATGACGGGTTTTCATGCATTGATTGCCATACCTACATTACCGATCTTGAGCACGATGAAACAGCTCCCGGACAAGAAGTTGATTGCCTGGAATGCCACGACGAAGTACCGGCAAAAGAGTAAAAAGAGACACGCTCTCTGAAAAAGCCCCGGATTCCGGGGCTTTTTCATTTTTAAACAGATAGATTAACCGATACGACCTACTCAACTTCAGGTGAGAAAGTTGCTTCTTCTAACAACACCTTATATTTGTAGCCATAACCCAGATCCATATCAACCACAACGGTTCCTTTCGCAATAACCACGTCTCCAGGTGAAACCACTTGCTGGGATGTTGCCAGTATCTTGTTGTCAGGCTCTGTACCGGTACCATCCTGCAAAGTAATCCAGTTTCTACCCATAATGGCTTTATTGATTTTTATCACCCGCGCTTTCAGGCTGATGACCTGTTCGTTCAGGTCGGCTGACTCAGCGAAAATGACCGCAACAGTTTTACCGTCTGTCAAAGGTGTAATTTCACCCGCCACCGGTGCTTGCGCTGGAACAGGTTTCTTAAGTGGCATATCTATGTTTGCATGAGCGGCCATCATCGCAGTGGACCCGGTATCGCCACCATTGCCCACCAAGCTGGCACTCTGAACAAAAAAGATGGATTCAAATGTCCTGTCTAAAGATTTGCTATGGAAGTTATTCATTTCCATTCCACCGCTGTATTGAATTTTATCGCCTGCGGACACCGCAAACGTGTTGGCTGCAATCCAAATGCCCTGCTCTTGGAGCTTGATATAGACATAACCACCCGATGTCATGGTTTCGGCTACTGTACCTGTTCCCGGGCCTGTTTCTGCCGCCATCATAAGCGGTGCAAAAATTAAAAAGGCGCAAAGCAGAAATAATAATCTTATGGACTTCATGATGAGTCTCCGTGGTTACTGTTTTTGGTGTAAGACCCATGGGGCCAAATGTCAGGAGCATGCTAATGGCTATTCTGGCGTTGCTTGATGATGTATGTCAATCCAGGCATAGGTAGCCGAAAAATCATCAACTTGCTTGACCCAGGTCGTTTATGTAACACGATAATTGGCCCGACCGACCGGCTTAATGCATCAAATTCTCATGTCTGCCACTAACGTGCTCAGGTACTTTATAAAACCACATCTGGTACATGGACGTTATCCACATGATGGCAAAGCTCAACCCCATCAGACCACCCGTAATCAGTACGACCCATGCAAAGCCACTATAAATCTTGGTGAAATACCATGAACTTACATCAGCGGCAATACAAATGAAAGGCAAAAATACGACCACGCTCTTGACCCAAACTGGCCGAACCCAGGAATGGCTGTATATAAAACCCAGGATGAAAAATATGAAGGTCACGCCAAACAAATGTATATGAGATACTCTCACCAAAGTGTGCAAACCCTTGCCAGTGTCCTGTTCGACGACTTTCATTAGGTTTTCGAATCCATCGAGGTTCGATAAATGTGGATTGCTGCCATCATGACAATCAATGCAGTTCTGCTGTATCACAGACTGTATCCGGGCCTCGTAGTCGTCTTTGCCTGCGCCAGCACGTACCCAACCCAGTATTTGCTCAAGGTCCGGTTCGGAGAGCATCGCCGACATTGGTCCCTGTAAAGCAGCTTCAAGTTGTGTGCCTTCGGATGATCCACTATAGGAGATGATGATGTCTTCAACCGATAAACCCGGTTTACCATCACGACCGGAATCAGTTGTGTAAACGTAAATCAGGGCGAACATATAACCCATACCAACGACCAGTAGCGTACCCGTGAAAAGAGCCCGCATACTGACAGGCAACTCCTGAAAGTGTCTGTAGAGGCGGTGTATTGGTTGGTCGCTCATATTTATTTATTCCTGTAATCAGGCCTTTCTTCCCAACCGCATGTTAAACGGCTCGCCAGGTTTTAATTGTTCTGATCATTTCCGCAAGGCAATTGCATGTAAACTACGGCTTTTGGCTGTTGAGACACAAAATAGGCAGCGATTTGCTCGATATCCATCGCGTTAAGGGGATCAGCCATCGCGTGCATTGTCGTGTTCTCACGCGCCCCTGACGCATAAGCTTTTAACACCTGTTTCAAATAGGTTTCATCCTGCCCTGCGAGCATGGGAAAGCGCGGGTCACTGCTATTACCATCAATTCCATGACAGCGCTCACAACGTCTGATCCACTCAGTGCTATTTAATGGCATGCGCACGTTCCGGCGATGAGGTTGCTGGCCGGCATAAAAAGTAGCCAGGTCAATCATATCCTGCTCACTGAGTTGTTCGACGGCCTCGAACATATTCTTGTGCTGGCGTTCGCCATTTTTATAATGATTCATTCCCTTGATGAAATATTTTGCGTCCTGGCCGGCAAGTGTGGGCATGCTGGCTTTAACCGCATTACCGTCATCACCATGACAACTTGCGCATTCCTGCGCCAAACGCCGCCCTACATTGCTGTCACCTTCGCCCAGGGTTTCAGTTTGCAATGGTTCCTGCACTGCATAGAAAACACCCATTTCCCTGATCGTGGCCTCGTCCAGCGCACCCACCAACTTACCCATCAACTTGTGGTTACGGCTTCCATCAACATAGGCCATCATGGAGCTTACGAAATATTCCGTGCCCTGTGCAGTCAGGCTGGGCATTCCCGAACGGGTACTGTTACCGGATTCACCATGACATTTTATGCATTTTCTCATGGCACTCCTGATACTCAGAAATGGATCATTAACCGATTCGTCAACCTCATCAACATCTCCGATGGCATCAGTAACCTCAACGATTATTGCCGGCGACAGGTTTGCATAAAAGACGGCCGTCGCCAGTAAAACCTGGTCATTCAGGAAATCATTGTGTTGATTTTGATCGTCGATACGCTCGCCCGACTGGAAAGCCTTCAATACACGATAAAGATAAACAGTTCGCTGACCTGCCAGGTGGGGTTTACCCTCTATATCACTAATGCCATCCATGCCATGACAACCAGCACAGTTGGCTTCGGCTGCGACCGCACCAAACTCAATCATGTCCCGGGAGGGGAATAACGCTGTTCGTTCAGTATTTCCAATCGCCCGCACGGAAGCAGAGCCCTGTGCCCAGCCCGTTGCTGAAACCAGTAAAAAAATCATGGCCGATGCCAGACCATTTATTATTATTTTCATTGGTGGCTGCCCCTGATTAACTGTTAATTCAACGAACCCTCATCATACTGATTTTTGATATACCCATTAGGATCAAAACAGTTGACCTTAATTGATCTGCGTCAATTTGTCACAGATCAGAGCATGATTCAGGTCATTTCTGTCAATCTAACGATCACGTAAACTTGTTCATAATACATGAGAAATAAGAAGTTGCTTCTACCTGCATTACATACATGAGGCCGTGAAGCTGCCTGAATTGCGATTATTCAATTGAAAAGGACACTGGGTCAAAGCTGATTTGACCCGGTTACCAGGGAAGGAAAAGCGCTGCTCCCAAAGAGCAGCGCTTTTTATATCAACACGGAAACGGTCTTTTTATTTATTTTTTAGACGCATAATAAGCTGCCAGGTCCTGCAAATCCTGGTCAGTGCGGTCTTCCGTATACAGGTGCATCATGTCATCCTGGGATTTTGTCTTGCCGCTGTAAAAACCCCTGAGTTTTTTAAGGAGATAGGATTCTTTAAGGCCGACGATTGATGGCGTTTCAAAATTTCCTTTACCATCCATGCCGTGACATTCGATGCAGTCAAAGGTCAGATCCCCACCCCTTGCGACATTACCCTTGGCCTGGACGTTGCCAGCCATTAGCATCAACATAAACAAACTAATCATGGCAGTTAAGATAGGTTTTCTTGTCAACATTACTAATTCTCCTGTTGTCTGGCAAAACTGGAATCTATACACCTGATTCTACCGGAAAACGGCTATATATTTCTCAACTTGACCCGGCAAAAAGCAGATCACTTGACCTAAGGCAAGTATTTCCATGTGTTTTCCTGGGAATGTTTTCAGAAATAGCATGAATAGTCCGGGCTAGTGGTCTCCTTCAATCAGGCCGATGCGGCGGGCGCGGGCTTCCCAGTTCTTTCGCGCCAAAGCCTGCATATCGACCGTGCTATCCGACTCGTCGGTGATTTCCAGACCAAGCAGGGTTTCTATTACGTCTTCCATCGTTACGATACCGGCAACGCCGCCATATTCATCAACCACCAGGATTATATGTTCACGTTTTTCCAGAAAAAGGTTAAACAGATCCGAAATCGGCAAACTCTCATGCACCACGGTGATATCACGTTTGATGGTGCTGAGAGGCGAATCACCCTTGCCTTGCACCAGGCTCTCCAGTAACTCGGCTTTCAGAAAGTAGCCGGAAATGTGTTCATTGTCATCATCTTCGTACAAAGGTATACGGGAAAAAGGTAATTCACCAGTAGTCGTATAGAAATCGTTGATGGTTTGTTCCTCGGAAGCCAACCTCAGCACGGTCCTGGGCGTCATGATGTCTTCAGCCTGGACCTTTACCATCTGTAACAGGTTGCTGATGATCTCGGAATCCTGTTGTTCCACCGCCCCTTCATTTACCCCAATTTCAGCGAGGGCAAGAAACTCTGAGCGTGAGAAGACGCTTTGGGTTTTATCCTTTTTCAGTGTCCGGGTGATGATCTGGCTGACCCATACCAGCGGATAAAGCAGAAAAATGATGATTCCAAGCATGTTGACGGTGAATGGCACCAACTTTTGCCAGTGATTTGCACCCAGTGTTTTGGGGATAATTTCAGACAGGATCAAAATACCCAAAATCATGACAACAGGCACGATGACACCGGTGATCATCGGGTTGGTGTCTGCCCATATCCTGGCAGACTGGTCACCCACGCCAATGGCACCCACCGTGTGCGCAACGGTATTGAGTGTCAGGATAGCGGCGAGGGGTCGGTCAATATTCGATTTGAAAGCTTCTAGTTGCCGCCCGATCTGCCCCCCTTCCTGCAATTTGACCTGCGTGTATGACGGCGTGATGCTTAGCAATACCGCTTCCAACAGGGAACACAGAAATGAGACCACAATGGCCAGCAGGAAGAATATGATCAGTAAGTTATACACAACAACAATGATTTGATGAGTCAGTATTCGCCAAGTGTTTCAACGATCCATTTATCCATAACCTTGAGTGCGTTGGCATATTCATTAATATCACCACGCGCCTCAAGACTGATGACCATATAATCATCACCGCCAAATGTGCAGAAGTTTCTTATTCTGAGTTCCGGTTGCGGGTTTCTGATTTCATAAAAATTCTGTCTGCGCCGCCACTTCAAATTCAATTTTGAATACTGTTCCGTGTTCAGCGGGAAATCGACCCAAAATGATCTCATTGTTGGACTGTCCATCATACATTTATCCTATCTGCAAAACTCAATCCAAACACCTTTCCCAATTCATTTGTGCATTTGGTACCCCATAATACCGTATCTGTAGAGCTCAACCACAACAAAGCAAGTATGAAAAAGCAAACCAGTGGAATTCGCTGTCTCTCTGCTGATCTGGATCAATTTTATAACGGATTGGCAGGTATAAACTGAACTCGGAGAAATGTTTGAAAGCCACGCTGATGAGAAGAACATTAAGCCATATATTTCTGAGCATCCTTGTCAAAAATCCTGGGAGGGGATGGTGGGTATTCAGTCTGAGCACTATATAACCGGGGACACAGCGTTTGGAGTTGATCGACACGGTGTAATTGTTCTCTGGAATAAAGCGGCAGAAGAATCGCTGGGCTTTCCTGCGTCCAAGGCCCTGGGACAAAAGTGCTGGGAGCTTCTATCCGGACAGGATCAAAACGGCAACCGTTACTGTTGCGAACACTGTCCTCTCAGGGAAATGAATTTTCGCCATGAACCGGTGCACGGTTTCCGCCGCACTTTCAAAACAGCGTCCAGGCAAACCAGGCAATTCGACGTCAGTTGGTTGACGGTTATCGACGAGCCAGGCAATGAGATGTTATTACACATTTGCCGTCCGGAAATAAAACAGCAGGATGCCGGCAACAACTTTGCCGCGGATATGAACCCGGTCTTGAACGAGCTTGACACCCTCTCTGAACGGGAAGCCGAAATTCTGAAATTGTTGGCGGATAAGGTAAGTACACAAAATATCGCCACCAGCATGTCAATCAGCATCCGAACGGTACGTACCCACATTCAGCATTTGATGTACAAATTGAGGGTACACAAGCGACGTGATGCGATCGAGGTGGCCAAGCGTCTGAAATTGATCTGAATTGTTCCTGGTGTAGTGTCAACCCTATAACGTAGGTTTAGTTCACCAGAACGTTCAGCCTGAGTATCGCTTACGCAAGGCTTTGCCCCTGAACACCAGGCCGGAGCATGCCGTGAGCAAGGCTACTGCTCCCAAAATAATAACCAATCGCATCCAGGGCATGTCGTATTCAATCCGCATCTGAGCCACAAAAAACAATGTACGCAACCATTCAGCGGCACCCAGTAGCAACACCACTTGCATCACCCAGGGTACCCAGAACTTTTTGACCATCAACAATAGCAGAAGACCCGGCAAAACAAACACGAGGACAACCTGACCTGCGCGAAAAAAGTGTGCAGCCAATAACAAAATACTGACAAGAACAGGTAACAGCCTCAGAAAATTCATTATGCACCCATATTTTTAGTTTACGTTCCTGCCACTTGACCGCTTTGGAGAGTGCCTTTCTGCTCTTTTTTGCGCTGACTCCTGACCATTATCAGGTTTATCAGTGCTAAAGCAGCACCACAGAGCATAAGACCTGATGCAATATAGAAAGCCAGATCTTCCTTACCTGTTACATCTTTAACCATCCCGGCTATGCGCGGCAAAATCAGACCACCCACACCCCAGGCAGTGAACATCACACCATAGTTAAGACCAAATGACTTCAGCCCGAAATGATCCCTGGTGATCGAAGGAAAGAGTGCAAGGTTGGCGCCGTAGCAGGCCCCGATCATCATGACTGCGAACAACAGCGCGATGGCATCGTCACCGTAAAACAAGGGGATCAATACCAGTACACTTTGCATCAGGAATGCGAAGAACAAGGTCAATTGACGACCGATGATATCGGATACAACACCCGCCAACACTCGTCCACCTGCATTACCTACGGCCAGGACTGCCACGGCAACAAAAGCCGACTCCCCGAGCGATGCCTTGGACATGCTGGCAGCCGAACCGATCACCATCAAACCGGCAGCAGCACCAAATACATACATGGTCCAGAATACCCAGAAATTGGACGTGCGGATCATCTGGCGCCAGTTCATATCAACCGGAGGTTTGCTGGCAGCGACGTTTTGGGACTTCGTATCAGCTTTCGGATCAACTGCTACGTATCCAGCGGGAGGATTGCGCAAAAACTGTGCAAGACTCACAACGATGATAAAAAATGCAACACCAAAAACAATCATGGTTGTAGAGACACCATAAGCACCCAGCAATGCCTTCGCGGTAGGCGCAATATAGACAGAAGCCAAACCAAACCCGGCCACCACCAGGCCTGCAATCAAACCCGTCTGGGAAGCAGGGAACCACTTAACAGCAGCAGGTGTGGCCGCTGCGTAACCAAAGCCAATACCGATACCGCCAAACAGGCCAAACCCGATAACAAATCCAATATAACTGGATCCCGCCAGACCGGCAATAATGCAGCCCAGGGCCACCGCGGCACCACCGATTGTGGCTACCCATCGAGGTCCTATCTTATCCTGCAGGCGTCCAGCGGGGATCATGGCAATGGCGAAGACGAAGCAGGCTATCGCATAAGGGTCAGATTTCTGTGCGGCAGTCCATCCCCATTCGGCAGGGATTGCCGCTTTTATTACTGACCAGGTGTATAGAACTCCAAGTGCGAGGTTGATACCGGTACCTGCGAAGGTCACCACCCAACCCTTGGTATTTGAAACTGATTGTGTCATCCGTACTAACTCCTTCATGTACGTCGCGGCTTAAAACCATTAACCATCTGGAAGGCCCGGGAAATGTCGAAAACCAATCTGAATTTCGAAAATCCATGAGCTCATTTCGATTCCAGTAAACAATTGATATTCCGCACGTACTCCTGGTATATGTGACGATTCTATCGGGATGCATGTTGCTGTTTTCACAACGAATAAAAAACTACAACAAGCTATATTCAAGGGTGACAATTTTAACATCAATTCAACCACTTAATCCGTCTGGCTGAATGGTAAAAACAGCTTACTTGACGCAGATCAATTTGGACTATTCCAGCCTCATTATTAACCCTCAATTCCGGTAAATATGGTATTATTCAAGCTCACCGATGAGGGAGAATCACCACTGTCCCTCGGCTAACCAGATTCAAATTATGAGCAGTCCCATGCTTGCTGATACCACAGGAAAACACCATGAATGACCAAGATTTGTCCGCTCTGCATCGCGGCGTGAAAATTCTCCATGACCCGATACGAAACAAGGGTACCGCGTTTACAGAAGCCGATCGAAAGGCTTTACATCTGACCGGATTGTTACCTCCACGGGTGCATACAGCCGCCGAACAGGAATTACGTGTACTCGGCAATATTCGTAGTAAACCAACCGATCTTGCCCGTTATCTGTACCTCATATCACTGCAGGATAGAAATGAAACCCTTTTCTATCGTGTTGTGATGAACAACATCGTGGAAATGATGCCGTTGATTTACACACCGACGGTCGGTGCAGCCTGCCAGGAATTCCAACATATTTTCCGCAAGCCGAGAGGTTTCTATATCTCTTCCAATGACCGTGGCAAGATCAAGGAAAATTTACAGAACTGGCCACATATGGACGCTCGCATCATCGTGATAACCGACGGTGAGAGGATACTCGGCCTGGGTGATCTGGGTGCAGATGGTATGGGTATCCCGATCGGTAAACTCTCACTTTATACCGCCTGTGCGGGTATCCATCCCACCCAATGTCTGCCGATCATGTTTGACGTGGGCACCAACAACGAATCACTGTTGAACGATCCTCTCTATAACGGTCTCGAACAACATCGACTCCGTGGTAAGGAATACGATGAACTGCTGGATGAATTCATTGAAGCCGCGCAGGAAACATTTCCCGGTGTGTTAATTCAATTTGAAGATTTCGGCAACACCAATGCATTCCGCTTGCTGGATAAGTACCGTGAAAACGTCAAGTGCTTCAATGACGACATACAGGGTACCGGCGCAGTTGCTTTATCAGGCATCATGGGTGCAATGCGTATTAACGGTGGAAAACTGTCAGAACAACGACTGTTATTCCTCGGCGCCGGTGAGGCGGGTATCGGCACTGCAGATTCGTTTGTCGCTGCACTGGTTGAAGAAGGGATGCCTCAGGAGGAAGCCCGCAAGCAATGCTGGTTTGTGGATACACAGGGCATGTTGACTTCCAATCGGGAGTACATAGCACCGCATAAGAAACGCTTTGCCAGGGATCTGCCACCCATCGACAACTTCCTTGAAGCCGTCAATACATTGAAACCCACAGTGATTCTGGGTCTCTCCGGTCAACCCGGCAGCTTTCCAAAAGAAGTCATTGAAGCCATGGCTGCTATCAACAAGCGTCCAATCATCTTTGCCTTGTCAAACCCGACATCCAAAGCCGAGTGTACGGCTGAAGAAGCTTATCGCTGGAGTAAAGGCAGGGCAATTTTTGCCAGTGGCAGTCCTTTTGACGCGGTAAAATATGGTAACAAGACCCATGTGCCCGGACAGGGCAATAACGTTTATATCTTCCCGGGAGTGGGATTGGGCGCAATCGTCAGTGGCAGTCGAAAAGTGACAGATGAGATGTTTCTTGCCGCCTCGCACTGCCTGGCAAGCCTGGTATCAGAAGCCAATCTTGCCATGGGTTGTGTATATCCATCACTTCAGCACGTCCGCGAAGTATCGGCAAAAATCGCCTATGAAGTGGCTAAGATCGCCTGGTCACAAGGTCTCACCGACCTTGAAGAACCTGATGACCTGATGGCCGAAATTCATAAACTCATGTATCAGCCTGTGTATCCGCACTACGCGTAAATTAAAAAGCGGATAACAGTCGGAACAAGGGGCTCAGGGTCTGACGCTATTAAGCCCGACAAAGCTACCACCGTTGTCTTCAGCGAGCTTTCTCATCAATGCCGCGTAACGTACGGCATTGATGGACAACCGCCCACTGCCGAATTGCACAGGGAAACCCACGGTGTGGATACGGACACGGCGATTACCTGATTTGTCGGCGCGATTCAGCCTTTCAACCGTATCAATAACGGTCTGGATAGAACCACTGGCGAAGTCGTCACCCAGTACATACAGGCTGATTTTCTTGTCCTTGGTGTGGAAACGACGTATGGCCGCCTCGATGCCCTCCACCGGGCTGGAATTGGAAAAGGGAAACCAGCCGGCCAATCGTCTGACAATGGCATCACGGCGCGCCGGGGTATCCGGAATCCATTGTCCCTTGTACTGGGAGTACATGTAATCCCCCATATCATTCATGACCTGGATGCCCTTGACGTGTGGGTAGATCTCCAGAATTTCCCTGACCTTCTTCAGTACCAGGCTCCAGGCACCCTGCCCCATGGAGCCTGACGTGTCGATGATGAACATGATGTATTCACTATCTACCGGTATACCACCGATCGCGCTGTCCGGGTGGCGACGAAAATTCAGTGCATTCAGCCGTTTGACTTCTTCACTGAGGGTTTGTTGCGCTGTGGCCAGTTGTTTCTCAATGATGGTCTGTGTCTCATGTTCGTTTTTGGTCGCATGAAATTCACCACGAACCAATGACAGGTCACCTTTGAGACGTGCAAGTTTCTCCCGGTGGACGGATAGTTGTTCCTGTTTTTCGGTCAGATCACGATTCAATATCGTGGTTTCACCGCGTATCTCAAAAATCTCCAGTTCCAGTCGTTCAACCAGGCCGGTAAGATCCACGGCCAACTGCTCAATCACACGTGGCTCGGAAATCTGGATAATAACCAGTAACAGGATAATGGCGCCAAAACCGCAGGACACAACATCCAGAAAAGACATATTGAAAATATCCACTTCACGACGACTGCGCTTGCTCATGGCCAGTCCCTGGAGGGTGTCATGAAAGAACCCTGGCTATTGATGGCCAACTGCCAGAATGCGGCAGCAGCCCAGGCATCGCCCTCCATCGGCAATAAAATGGTATTAATGGGGATTTTCCCGTCGAGCACTTTTGCAGCTTTTTTGAAATGATCCAGCCGTTTGTCCGCTGACACGGTGGTGGAAATCGGTTTACTGCGTCCCTGTGTGGGCAGGCCATCGGTGATGAGCAAAATATTGTCCGGACGTGGAACCAACGATTTCGCCACGGAAAACGCATGGTAAAGACTGGTGCCACCTGATGGTGCAATCTGGTGCAGGCCACTGATTGCGCCGTCAACATCCGCCCTGGCTGAGGTTTTCAACCATTTTCCATCCGAACCCGGTACGCTGGCCCGTGCAGTTGTATTAAAGCTGTACAACTGAAATTTAGCCGTTGACGGCAGGTTACTGATCAGCCAATCCGTTGTTGATAGTGTTCGCTGCCACTTTGCTGCCTTGATTCGAGTGGCTGCATCCATATTCCGACGCCGGATGACGTTGATAATGGTCTCATCAAGCATACTGGCAGAGGCATCCACAAGTATCAGAATGCGTTTGCCACCCATCTTTAAGCCGGTCAGATACTGGCGATCGCCCTCACCCTTGAATTCACGCACTTTTTCACCGGCATCACGCTCCGCTGCCTCGGCTGCACCCAGTCTTTTCTGCACTTTCTCCAGTGATTGAAGGTCGGTGGTCAATTGGTTGACATGTTCGCGGTTGGCGAGGGTCTCTTTGTCCATCCTCGCAACCTCAAGCTCCATCTCCCTGGTCGTGTTAATCACACGCTCGGATTCACCTTGCATCAAAACAAGCTCACGCTCGGTTGCCTGCAGACTATTACGTGCCTCAACCAGGTCTTCCTCACCGAGCAGTACCTCGATTTCGAGACGAACCGCCTCGGCACGAAGATCGGTAAAAATCTGCTTGCGTGACTTGACCGTATCGTGATTGAGCACCAGCACCAGCAACACCACCGCACCAAAACCGCAAAACATGATGTCCAGAAAAGACAGTGAGAAGGGTGAGACCTTGCGGCGGGCCACTACACTAGCTCTTCAGACGACGGATCAGCCAGCTGTCGACGTAACGTTCGCTATCCAGTACAAGCCGTTCCTGCATCAACTGCACCTGGTGCACGAAAAACATCAAAACGATACTGATAACCAGTGCAATAAAGGTTGAATTGAAAGCGACACCAAGACTTGAGGTCACACCGGTGATATCACCTTCAACAGCACGGTGTGCCTGCCCCAGCGCATTACCGATACCACGCACGGTGCCTATGAACCCGACCGATGGAATAGCCCAGGCGATGTAACGGATAATCGAAAGCTCAGACTCCATCCGGTCGCCTTCCGACTGGCATACGTCACGTGCCGCCGTCGATACATCCTGTACATTGCGGGTTGCACCAAACCGTTCAATGGCGGTCAACAATGCCCGTGGCAACAACCAGTCTTCCGCATGACCTGGAAGTGCTGCAACACGTTCTGCAATCTCGCGTGTATCTTCCGGCCCTATGGGTAAACCGCCAGGCAGTTGCAGCAGATCATCCCCAAGCAGCTTCTGTTGTCTGTACACATCCCTGCCCTTGTACGCAAGAATCGAAAATGCCCACAACATCAATACAAAGCAGGTTTCCTGCTCATAATCCTTGATAACGACAAAAAAGGAGCGTTGTTGTACGTATTCGGGGTCTGCCTGCAAGTTGATGGCCTCCTGCTCCATAAACGCCCTCGCCTGTGGCCGCACCAGCGTGACATAAATACTGTGTACCAGGATAAATGCGATCAACAGGGAAAAGACGTGATAAACAAGTTCTGTGGGGAAGGTTTTTTTCATCTTCTCAACCGCCTATATGTCGACCGGGAATGACACGGCGCTGTCGGCCCCTATTTTCTCGGTGGGTTTGAATTCCTTTAGTGGCCTGGCTGCAGTTCCGGTCGCCGGGTCTGTTTTTTTCGAATCCTGCGACGTGGCTGGCTGGTCGGTTTCCGCTTCCGGTTCTGCTTGTTGCGTCTGAACCGTTACCGGTGCGGGCCGGGGTTCCGCCGGAGGTTCATTTTGAGCCACCGCCAGTAATGCGGGCAGAAAAACAGCCATCAGCAAAACCAACAGGAACAACGGTAGGTGTTTTTGTTTACTCATCTGCATATCGTGCAATCCTGAAACCAAGGTTATCACGCGGACCACGACTGTAATCGCGGTAACTCAGGCGTAATTCGGTAATGCTGCCATCACGCCAGCTTGAGCCCCGTACCACATGATGATCACCGGAGGTGGGACCTGTGGGGTCTTTGACCAGTCTTTCAGCCTGGCCCGGGTACACCGCGTAAAAATCATTGATCCATTCTGCCACGTTGCCGCCAAAGTCATGAAACCCTTCTGGTTGTGCGATGTAACTACCCACCGGTGCAGGGCCCCGATAGCCGTCATTATAGCCTGACACCACGATGGCAAATGTATCCGCTACCTGAGCATCAGCAAAATTGCCCACTTTGGCCTGTGGCGGGTAACCTTCGCCCCATGAATAACGAGCCGGGGCGCTGCGACCTGCAACCCGTGCGGCATAAACCCACTCGGCTTCGCCTGGCAGGCGGTAACCGGTATTTGTGGTCTCCTGCAGTTTCATATGGCCATCCTGTTCAACATACGCGGGTGGCAGCTTGTCCTGGTCACTGAGCCAGTTGCAATAACGTGCGGCATCGTCCCAGCTAACATTGACGACCGGCAGATTATCATGGTTCAGGTTTACACCTTCGGCTGAGCCGGAGCTGTGCTTTGCATTAAAGCGCCGGTATTCTTTATTGGTCACTTCCCTGCCCGACAGGTAGTACGGCTTTGTGAGTTCAACCAGTCGTTGGCTCTCGTTGGCACGACGTCCGGCTTCACGTCGCGATGCACCCATATGAAAACTGCCGGAAGGCTCAAGCAGGGGCATTTCCTGCCCACCTGCTGTGCGCAGTACTGCTGGTCTGGCATCCTCTTTTGCCTGTGCCAGGGTCTTCAGGCTGACATCGACATTCTGACTGGTATCGGTACGTGGGGTGACTTTAACAGTCTGAGAGACATAGCCCGTCTTGCTGAAAACCAGCTCATGCGGCCGTGTAGTCAGGCGCAAACGCTGTGTGCCGCTACCTGCAGTTTTGCCATCCAGCGTCAGGGTGGCATCTGCGGGGTGTGAACTTGAAAAAACAACACCGTACTCGGGTGAAAGACTCAGCGTCATTTGCCGCTCTTCATCTGCTCGCAGACTGACGGTTTTTTTGGCGGAAAGATAACCGGGCTCACTGAGGTGAAGTTGATGCTCAACACCCGAGGTCAGCACCAGCGTGATCGGTGTGCTGCCTTTGAAGGTGCCATCAACAGTGACGGTCGCACCCTTTGGCTTACTTTCCAGCAAAAGGCTGCCGTCATTGGGTTCCAGCGTGACGGTATCCAGCACCACCGATGTACCTGCGACAAGTAATTCATCCATACGCGCCGTTTTGAACCCTGCCAGTGATAGCTCAATACCGTGTTGGCCCTGGAGAATCTCTGCGTTGAGTGGGGTAACACCCACGGCTTCACCATCGACCATAACCTCTGCACCTGCCGGTATGCTTTCCAGCTGTACATTGGCCCAGGCGGGTTGCAGCGAAATGTTCAGTTCCTGCAGTTCACCAAACCCGGCAACTTCAAACTCAAGTGTTTCTGCCAGGTAGCGGTCCGTTTCGATTCGTAAGAGTTGGGTTCCACGCTCTACAGAGATGATGTTATCTGTGTCCACCTGCGCCTCGACTTCACCCACCAATATCCTGACAGGCACATCGGGATCAGCGATGATTCTTACACGACCGGGTAGCTCTTCCAATTCAAAGCTGAATGACTGAAAACCATCGGAGACCACTTCAATGCGCTGCTCCAATGGTCGATAGCCTGGCAGGCTTGCACGCACGGTGAAATCACCCGGCACAACCAGCATCTTGCGGCCAAACGAAACGGGCGGGGGAAAGCCGGAGACCGATTGGCTGTCGGGTTCCGGCGTGATGCTGATCGACATCGGGGTTGCAAATAACACAAACAGCGCGACCACCGAAAGCAGAACAAATACGCCGATAACGAGGATACGCAGCCTGCGGTGCCGAGCGGGTGACATTGAAGTGGTAGCGACTGGAATGACCTGCGTGTCACCTTCCTCTTCCTGACCTTGGTGTTGGTGGTCCTCTTCTTCGACACCTGGCGGTGGTACCGGCGGGGGTTGCAGTTCGGGTTCGTCAACACTGTCTCTTACCTTGATAAAAACCTGGTCACCCTTGACATCCCAGTTCAGAACCGACTCTCCAAGTTCAATCCGGTCTCCGGATTTGAGCCAGGCAGATGTGGCAATGTGCTCATGGTTGTGAAACAGTTCGACCGTCTCATTGGCGGGTTGAACATAGGCATGACCGCTGGACAATGCAATATGAGCCAGCACAAGGCCTTCGGGTGTACTTTTCAACACTATGTCTGCGCCGGAGCCACCAACACTCAAGGGCATATCCGCGCCGCTCAGACGTCGCTTACCCGTCGCACCATCAATAAAGTAGACCCGTTTCAAACCGACTCCTCACAACGAATATCCACCGTCGTCTGCCTGGACCCGGGTTTGACCGTCAAGGTCTGACGCACATCCCGGTAGCCCGGCCTGGACCCGACCACGGTATAGGTACCCGGACGCAACTCCAGTTGCTGGCTGGTAAACTGGCCAAGCCTGCCGACATGATATATCGATACATAGGTCAGGCCATCGGATTGCAAGGTAACCGTCTGCGGTGTCTGCGCTTCGACGATCATGGTTTGCAACCGTTCTGTTTTCCCCGCCAGGCGGGTCTCCCCGGCAGGTGGCTTACCCGCCGCTACCAGTAATTTTTCAGCATTTGCCCTCGGCTTTTCAGACCAGACACGGGTCGGGTCTGCAAGGTAGTGATCGAGTTGTTGATGCAAACGTTCCCTATCCTGCGCCCTGGCAAGACCTTCGCGTGCAAAAGCGGCCTGTGGAACCCTGGCCAGCACTTCGCGATAAATCGCTGCTGCGTTAGACCAGTTTTCATTCTGTTCGTCCGTAAAGCCTTTCTGACGCTGGCTGGCAAGCCATAATTTCTGCTTAAGCTGGGTGAGCTGATGTTGTGTATCACGCACGACCTGCTCGTCAGGTTTCAGGCTGGCCGCCTCCTGCAGGGCCCTCTCAGCGGTCCGTATCTGACGCGCATCCATGGCGCCCAGCGCCCGGCTCATCGCATCCGTAAACGCAAGTTCAGTGATCTGTTCGGTCGTTTCAAGCAAAGCGATTAAAGCCGGTTCATAGGCCCGGTCCAATTCAACTGCTTCGAGGAATGCCAGTTGGGCATTTTGCAGATCATTATTGGAGCGCGCCACCTCGCCATTTTCCATTAACTGAAGTAAGGCTGGTCTGACCCGTGCCCGCTCCAGACCTTCGAGCGCACTGTCATTGTCGTCTTCAATAGCGATGGCGGTTTCAAAAAAAGTGAGTGCGGCCTCACTATTATGGGCCTGCAGTGCCTGCCAACCGGCATCCAGTGCCTGTGCCAGGCGTTCACCCATTTCGGATTCAAGCGATACCAACAAGGCCAGTGACTCGGCAAAAACCTCGTTGGCCCTGGAGAACTTGCGTTGAGCAAATAGATCATTGGCCTGCGCAGCACCAATCACCGCCTGGCTCCATTCCGGCTCACCCCAAACGGGTGCGTTTGCGAGTTCCAGGCGTGCGCGTATATGCAGGAAATCCTGCAGAGCCTGTTCGGCTTCAGCGCGTGAATTTGCCGACTCCTTACCACTTGCCTGGATTGATTCTGCCGGTTGGGTGCTTACTTGCTCTGAGACCTCTGCGGATTTCCTGCCAGCGGTTTCAGATACCATTTTTGGCAACACAAGAAGCACTACCAATAGCAGTACAACAATGACGGCCAAAGCACCCCAAATCAGGCCATGCCCAGCTGTTTTAGCCGCAGCAGGCTGCGGATGGGCACCGGGTGGTCGCAATTCCGGGCTTGGCTGTCCTGCCTGCAGTTGCTCGTCCGGTGACATGCTCTATCTCAGTCGGTCGACCCGGGAAGACCAGTTTCGCTTGTATATATTTGTCCGATCAATGTTCGCCACTGTGCGTATTGAGCCTCGGCGGAGCCTGTCAGTTCGATGGTTTCTCCTTCGACTTCCAACACCAACGGACGGGCCTCCGAGGAAAATGACAGACCCAGTTCCTCGATGGATTCGCGATGAATACCGGCTTCAGATCGTTTGTCCATACCGGACTTGATCGCAGCAGCACCACCCAGCACCATGACATCAGTCAGTGTGTCCAGCGCCGGATTATATTCAGGTACAGCCACACCGATAAAAATCGCCCCCGCAATTGCCGCAACCCCAAGCAGGGTCCTGTTCAGTGCCTGCTTTTCAAGCACACGCTGCTTCTCTGCTTCATCACTACGCGCCTTACGCCATTCGGTATAAGGCTGTTTCATTTCACGGTGAAAATTATCAAAGTGCCCATTCAGCGTGTCTATCATCAGCAAATCGCGATCGCGGATGGCCTGCACACGCCCATACATCGGGTCGTCATAACTTGGCAGGTGCGCAACCGTGAACTGGCCGGATTCCGACTGATCGAGGTAACTGGCGAAAGCATCGGGCGCAATATCTGCGGCAAACTGCAATTCGGCAATACGCCGGATGCTTGTAATGTCTTCTATCGTCAGTTTCTTGAGAAATCTTGCAAGGTCATTCGCGATCGTGTTGTACAGCGGTTGAAAAGCATCTCCGAAAAGTTCATGTGCACGGTAAAAAGAAGACTCAACACCGTCACGGTATTCCTTATTGAACCATTGACGTCCGCTTGCATCCCGGGCGGTAATTTCCAGATCAAGTTGTTCACCATTGGATGCGATTATGAATCCCGAGACGAGCAATTCACTACCCGTTATACCACCTGGCACAACACGTACTGCTCCCCAGTAACCGGTCTTTTCCATGGTTGAACGCAATTCTTCAGGCAGATAACGTGCTTCTGCCTCACGAATGTCCATTGATAGCCCATTGGCGTCCTTTGGGTCTTTTGGCAACTCACCCGGGTCAAATATTTCTATGGAAACATTGAGCAATTGTTGCTCAGGGATTTCCGTCAGCGATTTGTCGATCGGTACTGCATCTTCGACGTTACGGCGCGTAACCTGGGTTGCGCAGGCAGAGAGCATTAATAAAGACAGAATGGTCAACAAAAGAGTCATCTGTTTCATGTAAGACTGCTTCATGTGAGGCTGCTCAATTGGTTCCGCGTTTGTATCTGCGATACTCTTCCCAGAGTTTAGCTTTCAACTCCGGATCGGTTTCTTTTTCCGCAGCTTCACGTAACTGGCGTGCTACGACATCGTCGTCGCTGCCATCAGGAATGTCCGATGGTTGATCACGGTCGTTGCCGCGGTCACCGGATCCGGTGCTGCTGTCCTGCGGACCACCGCTACGCCGATCACCCGATTGATCACCTGCGCGGTTCCCACCAGGTGAGCCTTCAGCTTCCTGACCTTCGCCTTCAGGGCCACCTTCAGAGGCGTCACCCTCTGAGCCGTCACTTTCAGAACCATCGCCTTGGGAACCATCGCCCTGTGAACCATCACCTGCACCGCCATCACCACCGGCGTCTGAATCATTGTAGGGTGTCGCAGCCTTGATTCTTTCCTGTTCCCGCAGCAGTTTTTCATCGTACTCACCCAGTCCTGCATTGAGCATCCGATCCAGCGCAGCTATCTGTTCCTGGGGCGTCTGCTCTGTCTGCGTGGCGATGTCTGCTGATTTCGTAGTCGCCTGCCCCTGTACCGGGCAGGGCAAACCCTCCGGCAAAGATGAACCTGATTGAATGACAGCCTGGCAATCTTCAAATACACGTCTCTGCAACCTGGCAACATAGGTCGCATAGTCAGCAGCATCTGCACCCATCAGTCCATTGGCCTGACGTTGCTGCCGGTAATCATCCTCGGCGGCACGAAAAGCCGCGTAGTCAAGTCTGAGCTGTTCAACTGCTTCATCAATGGCCGACCATCCGGGAATGGATACCAGCAATACCAAAAAAAAGACTAGCAAGCTGCAAAGCCTTTCAGTATTTTTTAATTGAATATTAGTAAACATTTTTCATACAGACCGCAAAAAATCCTATTTAGTATAACGCCAGTTGATGACTCACGTTGTGAGATAAACAACAATCAAGCTAAACCTTTACTTTATTCGGCTGGCTCCGGTGAAACGGTCAAATAGACATCACCATCACCGAGCGTACCTTTGAATTTGTGCCGAAGCTGAAATTCTGTGTCCAGGTAAACCTGGATATCCGGAAATTGGCGACGCATGGCCCCGGTAAGTGAGTAAAGCACCCAAACACGGTGCTCCGGGCCCCTCAATGCATGCAAAGCCCCGGCGGTCTGGGGAAATGCCAGGTCCGGTCCATAGTAGTATTCATATCCGTATACCAGGAAACCTACCACGGCAATAATGTCATCAGGCGCGGCCTGTTCCCGGACATAAGCCAGCGACCCGGTGTAGTCCATTTTCGGGTAGCGATAATTGTATGGAAGTGTCACCACCGATGCTGTCAATAACAATAAAGGCAATATATACACCAGCCGTACGTCAGTCTGAAAACGCCGAACAAACCAGCCTCCCGGTACAAAGGCACCACGCATGAGAATCAGGATACCAAAGGGCAGGACGTATAAAAAAGAACGCGGATAACCACTCCAGTCAAGATAATCCAGCGTGATGATATTGACCACCGCCGGTACTACCAGCATCCAGGCGATCAGGTATTGGCGTTTCAGATAACTGATCCAACCGGTTGAAGCGGTAATACCGCCGATTGCGAGAAAAAGTAATGCCATTCCGGGCAAGCCGCGGGTCAGTCCACTCGCAGCCATATTTGCAAAATCCACAGATGCCTGCAAGTTGGCTTCTTCACCGCCGGTGCTAAAAAAATAACTGAACATCGCGGGTAGCGTCGCTGCATAACCAAATACTGTCAGTGCGACGACCAGTACACCACAGACGATCAACAGACGTATCCCGGACCAGTCCCGATTGTTCCCTAAAACAATCAGTGCCACTAAAAACTGGCCAACAAGTACAAATACATAATTTAACAGGGACAACATACCCAGGCAGCCACAGAGTGAAAACCACAACCAGTTCAAGCGTCCGCCGTTGGCTGGATTGTTCAGCCAGCGAACAAGGAAAAGTGTGGATAACACAGTGAAGAAGATCATTGCCGAATAACCACGGGCATTTTGCGAAAACCACACATGATGGTAGGAAAGGGTTAGAAATAACGTGGCAAGAATAGCTTCACGGCGTTCTGTCACGGCTTTGGCCAGCAAAAAGAACACCGGAACGGTGGCAACGCCAAATAGCAATGCGGGCAAGCGCACAGCCCACACAGCTTCACCAAATATACGTATACTGACACTGCCCAGCACACTGTTCAGCAGATGCTGATTGGCCGATTGAAATACGGTTGCGGCTTCAAACGGTGGCAGACGCATATAATCAACGACTGTCATGATCTCATCCAGCCAAAGATCCGCGTTAATCGCCCACAAGCGCAGTAGTAATGCAGACGCAGTGAAAGCCACCATAAGACCAGTATCACGTTGTGTTGTCATAGCGCACAGTGTAGCGAAGGAATGGGCGGACTTCGAGAAGCACAAAAAAAACGGCCCGGACATCACTGCCCGGGCCGCTGTATTACAGTATTTTACTGAGTTAGTGTTTTCGATCCAGGACCCTGGATGGTCACACCAAACTTGAGTGGTGGTACCCACATCAGGGCTGGTGCAGATGGTGGAACACGGTCACCGCCATTAAACGGATCGTCTGTCCAGCCAAGACCCTGCCAGTCTACTGCATCGCTGGCATGGCAATCTGCACAATCGGAGTCCATACCATATGCCATTTCTTTAGGTGCAACTTCATGGTTCACCGAGAGCAACATGGTGGTATCTTCAAAACCAAATGTACCGCTATATTGCTGACCGGTATAGGCTGCGCCATCAATGATAGAGAGGTTCCAATCATATACACCCCAATAAGGATTCGGTCCATTGTGTGTTTTGAAAAGATGCGGAACCACAACGAGTTTATTGACTATATCAACCGGTTGGTCACCGATCATGAGTTTGAACGGATAGATCATTGCATTCGGATCAGTGTAATCGCCTACGGGTGAGCCCAGATCGATGGGTACTGAGTCATACGTATCGGAGGCGTTAACGACCATGCGATTCCAATAACCGTTTGCGAAGCGTAATGTCGGACGTACATCATTTGCCCAGACAAACGTGCCTTTCTTCTTGTTATAAGTAGCACGGCCGGTTTCCGGATCAATAGGAATCGGGCTTATATCCTGGCCGGCATCGGACCAGTACCATTCAACTTTTGTAGATACGTTACGTGCGATTGCCGGAATGTGGCAAACCTGGCATGCCAGATTGTCGTGCCAGCCTTCAGCAAACAGGGGTTCAACAGATGAGCCTGCATGGATTGGATCCCGGGCGCCATGGCAATCAGAACACTGTTTCATCTCACCTTCGTTGACAGAATGTAAAGACATTCCTGCTATTCCGTGGCTAAGCTCTCCGCTAACCGGATCAGAATTTGAGCCGTGGCAAGCTACACAAGCAAAGTCCGCACCATCAGTACCCAGATGAACATCATATTCCCGTGTCGTGGCAGCTGCAGTAGTCGCCAGATCACCATGTTTGACGTTATCACCACCACCTGCTTTGGCATGACAACCCAGGCATGCTTTACGGGTTGGTTTGCTTCCCTGTTTGATACTTGCAGCAACTACCTGCAGGTCAACGGTTGGCATGGGTAGTCCGCCGTTTAACGGATTTTTCGCGTAAGTGCCGGACTGGTCATGACAGACCAGGCAATCGACATTAAGAGGATCGGTAAAATCAAAGGTATTGTCTATCATTCCATAACCGGCATGGCACTGGGAGCAACGTTCTTCATTGGTTGGAACTGCAACACAGAAGTTGTTGATCAGGTCATTTTTACCGTGACTTTCACCTTC
>Ga0164315_10000739_pt1 | contig 23407 bp, 22 predicted proteins | sample GuaBasSedimGuay6_FD_113737 | JGI IMG/M metagenome (GOLD analysis project Ga0164315, IMG submission 113737) | Subseafloor sediment microbial communities from Guaymas Basin, Gulf of California, Mexico - Guay6, Core 4569-2, 0-3 cm | ecosystem: Environmental > Aquatic > Marine > Hydrothermal vents... | reverse complement strand
TTGATGATTGTTGAGCTATTGAATTCGGCTGTCGAAGTGGCGATTGACCGCATCGGGATGGAGCGCCATGAGCTATCGGGGCGAGCTAAAGATATTGCCTCGGCAGCGGTTCTTTTTGCGGCAATTTTAACGGCGCTGACCTGGCTGTTGATTGGCCTCAGTCACTTATAAGTGGGTTGTGAGCAATGCTCTTGTGGCTCTGGGCAACTGTATGAAGCCTGTTGTGGACGACTTATCTCAGGAGCAGCTTCGGCAGCAACAGCAGAGCAGTTAATGCGCTCACGCTATAGTGCCTATACGTTGAGAGATGAAGTCTATCTGTTAAAAACATGGCACGCCTCTACGCGTCCCCCGAGCTTATCTTTTTCGGATGCTCCGCAATGGAGAGGACTAAAGGTGCTGAAGCTAACTGAGCTAACGGTCGAGTTTGTTGCGCGCTATAAGATGAATGGAAAAGCCGAGAAAATTCACGAAAAGAGCCGTTTTATCCAGGAAAGTGGCGAGTGGTTCTACCTTGATGGTGAGCTAAAAGATAGCTAGTGACCTTTTGCTTGGGGATATAGTTCATTAAGTGGAATTGATTTTCCTGGACCGACGACCATTCTGGCATGTTTTCTATCTAGTTTTCGAGGGCTGGAAACACCGCAGGAGTGCGCAATCAGGCCAACCCCATACATAATCTTACTTTGGTAATTGGCAACTCTAACTGACTTCTGGCTCGGAACAAGCCCCTGCTGGAGCTCCGGGTTATGCGTGGTGATACCGGTGGGACAGCTATTCTTATTGCACTGCATCGCCTGGATGCAGCCGAGTGCAAACATAAACCCTCGTGCAGAAACAATAAAGTCAGCCCCCATCGTCAGCGCCCATGCTACCTTGTCGGGTGTGATTAGTTTTCCAGAAGCGATCACTTTGGTGCGGGTTTTTAAGTGATAGCGTTCAAGCAGGTCAACCAGCATGGGTAAACTTTCGGCGAGGGGTAGGCCTACATCATCCATGAGAGGCATGGGGGCGGCTCCGGTTCCTCCATCTGCACCATCAATGGTGATAAAGTCGGGTGCGGATTCGATGCCGCGATTTAGAACCTCATCGAAAAGTGTTTCAAGCCAATCAAGGCTGCTAATGACCGCTTTAAAACCGACCGGCTTACAGGTGACCTCGCGGATATGGTTGATCATATCCAGTAGTTCATAAACAGTGCTGATTTCAGGGTGACGATTTGGACTGATAGAGGCTTCCCCGGCAGGAATACCTCTGATTGCGGCAATTTCAGCAGTTACTTTAACCGCCGGCAAAATACCGCCTTTACCAGGTTTTGCGCCCTGACTGAGTTTCAACTCGAACATTTTAACCTGCGGATGAGCTGCGACTGCGCGTAGTTTTTCATTGCTCAGATTACCATTCTTATCGCGAACGCCGTATTTGGCTGTGCCAATTTGAAAGATAATATCGGCTCCCCCTTCAAGATGAGCAGGTGAAAGTCCCCCTTCTCCCGTATTCATCCAGCAGCGGGCACTTTTTGCCCCTTGAGAAAGGGCGAGCACAGCCGGTTTTGAAAGCGCCCCATAACTCATTCCCGAGATATTGAAGAGAGAGAGTGCTTCGTAAGGTTTTTTGCAATAAGGGCCGATGGTGAGTGGCGGTGGTGTGACGGCATCTTTTTCAAGTGTAGGGAAGGCCGCATTAATAAAAAGAATGGTGCCTTCGGGGCGTAAACTTTTTGTGGAACCGAAGGCTACGGTTCGGTCTATGCCTTTAGCAGCACGATAAGCCCAGGAGCGCTGTGCGCGGTTAAAGGGCATCTCTTCGCGGTCCATGGCAAAAAAATACTGGCGGAAAAATTCACCAAGTTCTTCGAAAAGGTATCGAAATCGCCCGATTAATGGAAAGTTTCGGCGAACAGTTGATGTGGTCTGGAAACGATCTTTTAGGTAGATGAACAGAGCAACGAAGAGTGCTATCCCCACTATAAAAATGAAAAGCCCTGCCATTATCTCCATGATGGAGATAATGAGCCGCTCTAGCCCATTAGAAGTGTTACTCATCAGTTGTTGTCGTGACGTTTTATCCAGTAATCAATGCTGAGGTATTTTCCTCCACCGATAAAAAAAAGCACAAGAAGCATGATGAAATAGGTCATGCCAAACTCAATGCCATTGTTGAGGATAACAATACTCCCTTTTTCAGTCAGCCATTGATAATTTCCATGCTCTTGTAAAATTTCTTTGGCGCGGCTTAGTCGCTCGGTTGCTTCAATGGTTCGCTCAGTGGCAAAGAGCCCGCCACTTTCGGCAATGGCGAGCCAGCCATTTGCGAGATGAACTTTAATCATGGCGACGAGCATGGTCACCATTAAAGGAATCGCAACCCAGCGAGTGGCCAGGCCCAGTGCAAGTAAAACAGCGCCAATCACTTCTGTTCCGGTAGCGAGTGCAGCCATTATCTCCGGGAAGGGTAGACCTAAGCCCCAATCGGGATTACCAAACCATGCTGCTGTGTCCGAGAAGGCGGCCATTTTTTTTGTACCGGCCATCCAGAATACTGGAACGAGATATATTCTGAGGGCAAGTGGGCCGAGAAAGTCTACAGCTCGGGTTGCGTCGAGTAGTTCCTGAATTTTTCTAATGGCTGACATTACTGTTCCTGTTTATTTTTCTGGATTGTTAGGTATAAGACCATAAGGAGAGGTAAAAAATTTCTTTTCTTTTAAGTCGTTTTTCACTCAAAAGAGTGCTGAGCTATACTGAACCCTGATTCAGGCGCTGGCTAAAAGAGAAGAGAATTTGAATGTGGCTTAAAGATGGTTCACCTTACAGACGTGCAAAAATGGTTTGGCTCAGCTTTCTTTTGCTGTCTAGTTTGGTTATTAATAGTGCTATGGCTGGGGTGAATGATGAAATAGGGTACCTGGCGCTAAACGATAATATAGCGTTGCGCTACAGAGTCTCCGTCCCAGAGTCAGGAGCTGTGCGTGGCTCTGTTTTACTGCTGCATGGCCGTGCGGAAAATATTGAGAAATATGCTGAACAGATTAGCCGTCTGAATCAGATGGGTTTTTCTGTGTTTACTTTTGACTGGAGGGGGCAGGGGTTGTCTAGCCGCTTACTAGATGAACCTCATAAAGGATATATCAATACGTTCACTGATTATCTGGAGGATTTGGAAGCATTCGATCGCCAGATTTGGCAGAAAATGACTGGGGATGGTAAGCGTTATTTGATTGCTCACTCGCTAGGTGGTCATATCGCACTAAGGTATCTGGTGGAGAAAAAAGGGGCTTTAGACGCGGTGTTGTTAATTTCTCCTATGTTTGAAATCAACACTGCACCTTGGCCTCGTCAAGTTGCCGAGTTGTTTGTAAGCGCTGCAGTATTAACCGGATTTGAAGAAAACTACCTGCCTGGTTCGGGGCCGTATATTGGCAGGGTTTATTCAAGTGAAAATGTTTTGACTAGCGACGCCGCGCGCTTTGCTGTTCTACCTGGGGTGATTAATAAAAACCCCGATCTTGCATTGGGTGGGCCAACTTTTGGTTGGCTTAATGCCGCGTTTGATTCGATGAAACAGATCCATATGCAAGGGTACGTTGAAAAAATTGAGACACCGATGACGGTATTGGTGGGTGAAGATGACAGTGTTATCTCTCCGCTTCCTGTTCATCAGTTGTGCAGGAGAATATCCAGTTGTCGGAATGCTGTTGTCAAAGCCGCAAAGCACGAAATCATGATGGAGAATGAGGTCATTCAGGAGCTATTTTGGGCGGAAATAGAGGTGCTGTTTAATTAGGCCAAAATACTGTGCTCGATTTCCCGCTGGTTTGGCAGTTGAACGCCGCAAACTGACAACTCTCGGGGATGGTTTTACGCTAGAAATGTTTTGTAAGAGATTTGGATGCAGGAATGATTTCAAAGCATTCAAACCACTGGTTGCTTTCTACCTGCAGGCCCAGAATAATTTTTGTGGAATGCCCCATAAACTGGAGTGATGCTAGTTGATTCTGAAAATATTTTCCTGGGGGAACGAGCAGTTTACGCACGGGTTTTGAGTCAGAAAAGCTCTGTAGCATGATGGCGGGATCCGAAGCTCTATTTTCGGCTTCAGGAAGGGCTAAGGTGCAGTAGGCAAGTTGGCTTGAAATGGTTTTTATTCCAGCAGAAAGTGTTGTTGCCGTTCGTTTTCTTATCCACTGCACGATACCTATAGACAGGGACTCGGGTGTATAGAGATGGCCTGTTTGGAAGGCGATAACCTGATTAACCTGCATTAAAGCGTTTCCAAGCGGGATTTCGGTCAGGCCTATTCCCTTTTCGCCAGAATCGGATTGGGAGCAGCGAATTAACATTTGATCGGTTAAGGCAGGGTCGATGGCGTTGCTCAAGTTGAGGGCATAATCTATAAGACTGTCCGCAGCGGTAGAGTCTTCTTCTGTTGTGGTCTCTTTTTTGAGTAAGTTTGAGATGCTTTCGAGTCCGATACACAACCAGACATTATTCGGTGATGACGCCCGGTCTTCTTTCCTGCGAGGACTGGTACGCCAGTGGTTGCGCATGGACTGAAGCAGTGTTTCAATTTGATCTGGATTTGAAAGGCGACCGGTAAAGTGAGGAAGTTGAGGTAAGGTGCCCATCTTTAATGAGTGCAGTTTCATTTTAAGTTCGTTTACCACCTGACGGGTATCGAGCAAGCGGTAGCTGTTGGCGTCGAAATTGGAAAAGCTTGTAGTGACGCTTGTTGGTGGGTTCTCGCCAAACAGATTCACCATAAATGTATAGTCAACCGTACTTTTACTCGAGAAGGAGCTGATTACCATCTTCTCGGCAAGATCATCCGTGTAGTAAAGAATTGACCATAATTCTTCTTTGTTGTGTTGGTAAGGGTCAAGCAAGGCAAGTAGGCAGGCTTGTTTATACAGTTGAGACAGGCTGAAAGAGCGAGACTGGTTGTTTTGTATTTCTACAATTTTACGCTCCTCAAGCTGGTTTTCTTCGGCTTTGCGGTAAATTGTGTGCAATTCTCGCCAGACATGGCTAGGGTACTGAGCGTGGTCCATGTAGGCAGTAATCAATTCCAGGACGAGAAATTGTGTGGACTGAAGTAGTGCTGAATGAAGAATTGTTTTTTTTCCACGCAACGAACTGCTGTCAAGTAACTCGTTGAGAACGGTCTTATATCCGAATGCAAACTCGCGGGTCATCGCTTTCAGAAGCTTGTCGGTGTTGACCTGCTTTTTTCCATAAGTCGTTGTGGTAGCGGTGAGTGCCAGCATTCTCATGGATTGATGAAGTATCCAGTAGGCTTTTCTATAGCACTCTAGAAGCTCATGGCGTGCCTTAAGTGGGCATAGATTGCGGTTTAGAATCTGGATGCTGTTTAGCAGAATGCGAGCAGTGGGAATTGGGTCGGCGTATGGTAGCTGATCAACCCAGATTTTGACCTTTGCTATATTGGTTTCTAGTTGCGGGTTTTGAACTAGGCTTTGGGCGGGAACGGTAAATTTGAAGAAATCCATGGCTCTATTATTCAGGCTGCCTTCATGAAATGAAAGTTAATAATAGCGAGATCCTCTGCATGCTCAGTTACAGAATGCCTTTATATTTTTTCGTGCGTCTTTAATTTTGGCTTGCCGTTCTTCTTCGTTCAGGCGCTTGTAATTCCCGCTACTATCCTTAACGAGTCTGTTAGGTGACCCTTCATAGATAGTGAGATTATGCTCTGCGGCAGCACAGTTTTGTTTTTTGAGGGCCGAGGCTTTTTCTTCCTCCGCAGCTTTTTGAGCCGCCCTCTGCTTATCATCCTCGTCACGAGTAAATTTTTCTAATACCTCGACTGCGGATGGTCTGGGTGGTTTTTTGGTGTGGTCGCTCTTTGTGATGACTCGCTCGGCCTGAGCATCTTTAGGCGGTGTTTGCGAGTAGACCGTTTCACCATGCTCACCCGGATATTTATAGGTGACAGCAGCATAACTGGAGAAGGATGGCAGCAGGAGGCATGTCAGGATAATTAGCTTTTTAATCGGGCGTGAACAGTTTTTCATAGTGGTTTCTGGCTGTTTAATCAAATTTCAAGTGAGGCTACGCACTCTGAGAAGCCGGTTTGCCTTGCTTTCATCAAGTATAGGCGGAGTTTAAGAATATGAAAGTCCCTTGACTAAAGAGTCTAAAATCAGTAACTTATCAAGCCAATTTTTGATTGGAATTTCAGTTGTTTCTTTATTCAGGGGAAGTAAATCGTGGAGCTCAGTGGGGCAGAGATTTTAGTCCAGAGTCTTAAGGACGAGGGCGTCGAGTATATTTTTGGTTATCCAGGTGGATCCGTTCTTCATATCTATGATGCTTTATTTAAGCAGGAAGAGGTGAAGCATGTCCTGGTACGCCATGAGCAGGGTGCAACCCACTCAGCTGATGGTTATGCGCGTGCGACGGGCAAACCGGGAGTCGTGCTGGTAACTTCTGGGCCGGGCGCAACCAATGCTGTGACCGGTATTGCAACAGCCTATATGGACTCCATTCCGATGGTGGTTATTTCTGGGCAAACCCCGACACCGATGATTGGTAGCGATGCTTTTCAGGAGGTTGATACGGTTGGAATTACCCGTCCATGTGTCAAGCACAACTTCCTTGTAAAGGACGTTCGTGATATTGCAGAGACGCTGAAGAAGGCTTTTTACATTGCGACTACAGGTCGTCCTGGTCCGGTTCTTGTCGATATTCCTAAGGATGTAACCGATCCGGCGGTACTGGTCTCTTACGAGTACCCGTCTAAAGTTTCTTTGCGTTCTTACAATCCTTCTGTAAAAGGGCATAAGGGGCAGATTAAAAAAGCACTTCAGGTGATGCTGGCAGCACGTCGTCCTATTTTGTATACAGGTGGTGGTGTTATCCTTGGCGAAGCATCTGAAGAGCTGGTTAGCCTGACAAAAAAGCTGGGTTTTCCAATTACCAATACGTTGATGGGGCTCGGCTCTTATCCGGCAACAGACAGGCAGTTCATCGGTATGTTGGGTATGCACGGAACTTACGAAGCGAATAAAGCGATGCACGAGTGCGATACACTAATCGCGATCGGTTCACGATTTGATGACCGTGTAACCGGTAAGTTAAGTGAATTTTGCCCTGATGCGACAATTATCCACGTTGATATTGATCCCGCTTCGATTTCAAAAAATGTAAAAGTAGATATTCCCATCGTAGGGGAAGTTAAGGGCGTCCTGAAAGAGATGCTAAAATTGCTTGATAACGGTGAATTTACGCCAAACCCTGAGCTCACTGTCAAATGGTGGGAACGGATTGAAAAATGGCGTTCTTATAACTGCCTGGAATACGATCGCAAGAGTACATTGATCAAGCCTCAGTACGTGGTTGAGCAGCTTTACGAGGTGACGAAGGGTGAAGCGTATGTCACTTCTGATGTTGGGCAGCACCAGATGTATGCTGCGCAGTACTATAAATTCAATAAACCTCGGCGCTGGATTAATTCGGGTGGACTCGGAACAATGGGTTTCGGTTTGCCGGCGGCCATTGGGGTTAAGCTGGCTCATCCTGATGCAGATGTTGCTTGCGTAACGGGCGAAGGTAGCATCCAGATGTGTATCCAGGAGCTATCGACAGCACTTCAGTACAAAACACCGGTTAAGATTATTAATTTGAATAATGGCTATTTGGGGATGGTTCGCCAATGGCAGGAATTTACCTACGAGAGTCGTTATTCCCACTCTTATATGGATACCATTCCTGAATTTATGAAGTTGGCTGAAAGCTATGGCCATGTGGGTATGCGGATTGATAAGAAAGAAGATGTTAGAGGCGCATTAGAAGAGGCCTTTGCTCTAAAAGATCGCACAGTTTTCCTAGATTTTATTACCGATCCGACGGAAAATGTTTACCCAATGATTGAGGCAGGCAAAGGGCATCACGAAATGCGTTTGGCCCCTGGGATGATAACTGACGAGGATTTAGCCTGATATGCGACATATTCTTTCAATCCTTATGGAAAACGAGGCGGGTGCACTTTCGCGTGTTGCCGGGTTGTTTTCGGCCCGTGGCTACAATATTGAATCACTGACAGTTGCGCCGACCGAAGACCCAAGCATGTCACGTATGACATTGGTCACGAGAGGGACTGATGAGGTGGTCGAGCAGATCACCAAGCAGCTGAACAAACTGATTGATGTTGTTAAATTGATTGATCTGGCCGAATCAGCGCATATTGAACGTGAGATCATGCTCGTCAAAGTTCATGCTCAAGGTAGCTACAGAGAAGAGGTCAAGCGGTTAGCGGAGATCTTTCGAGGAAGCATTATTGATGTGACAGCGAGTAGTTTCATTATCGAAGTGACGGGTGCACAGGACAAGCTAGATGCCTTCTTGAATGCATTGGAGGAACAGTCTGTGTTCGAGGTTGTTCGCTCAGGTGCGACAGGAATTTCACGTGGTGAGAAGGGCTTACACCTCTAACTGCAGGTGTTACGGCTTTACAATTTTTTAGAACGAAATAGTTAATAAAGAGGATTTTTTGATGCAAGCGTATTATGACAAAGATGCAGACCTGTCGATTGTTCAGGGTAAACAGGTAGCAGTAATTGGTTATGGCTCACAGGGGCATGCCCATGCGAATAACCTGAAAGATTCGGGTGTGAATGTTGTTGTTGGTTTGCGTCCAGGCTCTTCTTCAGTGGCCAAAGCAGAAGCGGCTGGCCTGACGGTTAAGTCGGTACCTGAAGCGGTTGCTTCAGCTGATTTAGTGATGATTCTGACACCTGATGAATTTCAGGCGCAGCTATACAAGGAAGAGATCGAGCCAAGCCTTAAACAGGGTGCGGCGTTGGCCTTCGCGCATGGTTTTGCAATTCACTATAACCAGGTTGTTCCTCGCGCAGATCTTGATGTCATCATGATCGCGCCTAAAGCACCGGGCCATACTGTTCGTAACGAATTTGTTAACGGTGGCGGTATTCCTGATTTAATCGCGATTTACCAGAATGCATCAGGATCAGCTAGAGAGCTAGCGCTTTCTTATGCTTCTGCGATTGGTGGTGGGCGTACAGGTATTCTTGAAACCTCATTCAAAGATGAAACAGAAACAGATCTGTTTGGTGAGCAGGCAGTTCTGTGTGGTGGCTGTGTCGAGCTGGTTAAAATGGGCTTTGAAACGCTTGTAGAGGCCGGTTACGAGCCAGAAATGGCCTACTTCGAGTGTATGCACGAGTTGAAGTTGATTGTTGACCTGATGTATCAGGGCGGCATCGCCAACATGAACTACTCAATCTCAAATAATGCTGAATACGGTGAGTATGTAACCGGTTCTAAAGTGATCAATGACGAATCTCGTAAAGCGATGCGTGAAGCACTGAAGAATATTCAGAATGGTGAATATGCGAAACAGTTCATCGTTGAGGGGGCATCTAACTACCCATCAATGACTGCAAACCGCCGTAATAATGCAGCACACCCAATTGAGCAAGTAGGCGAAAAGCTACGTGCAAATATGCCGTGGATTACCGCTAATCAATTAGTTGATAAAGGCAAGAACTAAGTTCAATATAAACCAGCCCTGCACCAACTCGGTGTGAGGCTGGTTTTTTAATTATTGGTTCTGACAACTTAGGGGGAAATCTCAGGTGGATAAATCAAACTCTCCCAAACCGCGTAGCCGGGGAATCTACCTGCTCCCAAATCTTTTCACGACAGCGGCACTGTTTGCCGGCTTTTATGCGATAACGGCAGCTATGGCTGGCCGTTTCGAGTTGGCGGCAATCTCAATTTTCATTGCCATGGTTCTGGATGGTCTTGATGGCCGAGTCGCCAGAATGACGAATACACAGAGTGAATTCGGTGCGCAATACGATAGTTTGGCCGATATGCTCTCGTTTGGTGTGGCGCCTGCTCTGGTTATGTACACTTGGGCGCTTATTCCTTTGGGTAAATTGGGCTGGCTCGCGGCTTTTGTCCACGCTGCGGGTGGGGCGCTTCGTTTGGCTCGATTTAATACCCAGATTGAATCGGCGGATAAGCGTTACTTTCAAGGGCTTCCAAGCCCGGCGGCGGCAGCAATGCTGGCTGGCTTCGTCTGGGTTGCTGTAGATCTGGAGGTTGTAACAAACCAGTTAAGCTGGTTTGCACTTGCGCTGACGATCTCAACGGGCTTATTGATGGTGAGCAATTTCCGTTATAGCAGCTTCAAAGAGATCAACTTTCGTGGCAAGGTGCCGTTTATCGTCGCGATTGCTGTGATGCTTGGCTTTGCGGTCATTTTTATCCAACCCTCTGTGACGTTGTTTCTGATCTTTCTTGGTTACGCAGTTTCAGGTCCTGTTTTAACGCTTGTGGAACTAAAAAAACGACGTGCCAGACGGAATCAGTAGCTCCCAGTCTTTTCTGCTTTGTGAATAAAAGCAAACTCAATTATCTTGATGTAATGGGTATCCAGAGTTGGGTGCTTAGAGAAAACTCCGCGACTAGCTTATACGACTGCCGGGATGATCAGGCTGCTGAGCTCCTCGGAAAGGTTGATGGAGCTTCTGAAATGAATTGGGAGATGCTTCAGAGTGTTGTTCAGAAGTGTGAAAGATGTGCACTGCATGCCAGCCGAAACCAGACAGTCTTCGGTTCAGGTAATCGCTCTGCTTCGTGGATGCTTATTGGTGAGGCGCCAGGGAAAGAGGAAGATTTGCAAGGTAGGCCATTTGTGGGTCGTGCGGGACGGCTTCTGACGGAAATGTTGCTGGCAGTGGGGCTTTCTCGAGAAACGGTTTTTATCGCTAATATCCTTAAGTGCCGCCCCCCCGAAAACCGTGATCCAGCCCCTGAAGAAGTTGAAAGTTGTAAAAGCTATCTGGAAAGACAAATCGAATTGGTTCAGCCAGAGATTATTCTTGCTGTTGGGCGTGTTGCTGCACAGAATTTACTTGCAACAAGCCAGCCATTGAGCGAGCTGAGAGGGAAAATTCACCATTATGGGGGGACTAAAATCCCTGTTGTGGTGGTTTATCATCCTGCCTATTTGTTACGATCATTAACCGAAAAACAGAAAGCATGGGATGATCTCCAGCTTGCTCTCAATGTGCGGGAATAATGGGCCTTTTTGATCTTTTTAAGAATCCTGTGATAGGCGAGAATACGTTAAAGAGTGCTCTGGAAAAGTCGGGTGCAGTATTTCGGCCGATGAATGAAGAAGATCTTTGGGGTGTCATGGCAATAGAAAGCCGAGTCTATCAGTTTCCCTGGAGCGAGCGTATTTTTCGTGACTGTCTTTCGAGTGGATATAGCAGTTGGGTCTACGAGGGTGCCAACGTTATTGTCGCTTACGGTATTGTTTCGGCCGCTGCGGCGGGCGAAGCGCATATTCTGAATATTTGTGTTCACCCTGATGCTCATATGTGTGGTTATGGGCAGAGAATGGTTGAGAAACTTATTCGCGTGGCAGTCGAACGCCAGGCGGAAACTATTTTTTTAGAGGTTCGACCGTCAAATCATGGGGCAATCAGGCTTTATGAAAGGCTCGGTTTTAATGAGATAGGTCGGCGTAAAGGCTATTATCAGGCGGTTGGTGGGCAACGTGAAGATGCCTTGATGATGGCGTTAAAAATAGAGGACGGCAGCACTTTTAAGGCCTCCTGCTAAAAGAGGAGGCCTTAAGTTTGTAAGAGGGGCTTTCTTGGGCTAGCCCACAATGGCTAATAGTACGCCCGCAGCAACGGCTGACCCAATTACACCAGCGACATTGGGCCCCATAGCGTGCATTAAAAGGAAGTTATGAGGGTCTGCCTCTTGTCCTATCTTATTGGCAACACGTGCAGCCATTGGTACAGCCGAAACTCCAGCAGCCCCAATCAATGGGTTGACCTTGCCACCCGTCAGGCGGTACATCACTTTACCCATCAATAATCCAGCGGCTGTGCCAATAGAAAATGCCAGCAACCCGAGCACGAGAATACCGAGTGTTTCGGGGTTCAGAAATTTATCTGCCGAAAGTTTTGAGCCGACGGCTAATCCTAGAAAGATTGTCACCATATTGATTAACTCGTTTTGGGCCGCGTAACTTAGACGGTCAACAACACCGCACTCCCTGAGCAGGTTTCCGAAGGCCAGCATGCCGATAAGTGGTGCTGATGCAGGCAAAAAGGTCGCAACGAGTGCTAGTAGTAGTAACGGAAAAACAATGCGTTCTTTTTTGGAAACATGGCGTAGCTGCCCCATGGGTACTTTACGTTCTTCCTCTGTTGTTAAAAGCCGCATGATAGGAGGCTGAATGATGGGTACCAGTGCCATGTAAGAGTAAGCTGCAACAGCGATGGCACCGAGTAGATCCGGTGCCAGTTTTGAGGCGAGGAAAATGGCGGTTGGCCCGTCTGCCCCTCCTATGATGGCAATCGCGGAGGCATCGGCAAGTGAAAACTCTAATCCAGGAATAAAATTCATCGCCAGTGCGCCAAGCAGCGTGGCGAAAATACCAAATTGAGCCGCAGCGCCTAATGCAAGCAGGCTGGGCATGGCAATAAGCGCCCCAAAGTCGGTTAATGCACCAACACCCATAAAAATAAGGAGAGGAAATAAACCGGTATCGATTCCAGAATGATAAAGCATCCCTAATAAACCTTCTGGGCCACTGATCTCGGCGACCGGAATGTTGGCCAGCAGGCCGCCAAAGCCGATCGGAATCAGAAGTAAGGGCTCAAATTCTTTGGCAATGGCAAGGTAAATCAACAAAATGCCAATGCAGCTCATTAAAAGCTGTCCCCAGGTGAAGTTCGCTAGACCGGTTGATTCCCAGATCTGTATTAGACCATGTTCCATAGTGCGACCTTATTAGCTAATTTGAAGTAGAGGGGCTGAAGCGGGAACAGATTCGCCCTCTTTTACAAAAATGTGAGCGATTGTTCCTGACTCGCTACAGCGGATCTCCGTTTCCATTTTCATCGCCTCAAGAATAATAACCACATCACCGTCATTGACTCTATCGCCTGGTGCGACAGCGATGCGGACGATATTTCCAGCCATTGGTGATAGTAGTGGCTTGGCATCGGCGGCGGGTGTGGTTGGAGCAGCAGTTGGCTGAGGTGCCGCTGAGCCGGAAGTCGGTGCAACATGGGTAATTGAGCCGCCCGGTGCAACCTCTACATTGAATAGCGTACCGTTCACGACCACGTCATACTGAGTGTTTTCTTTTTGTGCAGCCGCTTCTGCCGACTCCAGCGTTGGAACAGGCTCAAATGCCTCGGGGTTGTTTCTGTTTTTGATGAAATCAAGACCCACCTGAGGAAATAGAGCGTAGGTGAGCACGTCTTCAATGGTCTCTTCGGCCAGTTCAAGTTTATCGGTATCTGCTTTCTGCTGAAGTTCTACGCTAAGTCTGTCCATTTCTGCTTCAATAAGGTCGGCAGGACGGCAAGTAATGGGTTTTGCACCTTCCAGAACGCGGGCTTGCAGCTCGCTGTCCACCGCAGCAGGTGTTGCGCCGTATTCGCCTTTTAGGACGCCAGCCGTCTCTTTGGTGATTGATTTGTAGCGCTCCCCCATCATGACGTTGATAACGGCCTGTGTGCCGACGATTTGAGAGGTTGGCGTGACTAGAGGAAGATAGCCGAGGTCTTTGCGAACATTAGGAATCTCTTCCAGTACCGCATCAATTTTATCACCGGCATTCTGTTCGCGAAGCTGGCTTTCAAGATTGGTTAGCATGCCGCCTGGGACTTGAGCAACGAGAATTCTGGAGTCAACACCTCTGAGTGCGCCTTCGAAAGGTGCATATTTCTTGCGTACCTCTCTAAAGTAGGCAGCAATCTCCTCGAGCAGGTTAAGATCCAGGCCGGTATCACGGTCAGTCCCCTGCAGCATAGCGACAAACGTTTCGGTCGGTGAGTGGCCGTAGGTCATGCTCATCGATGAAATGGCTGTGTCAAGCATATCAAGCCCTGCCTCGACCGCTTTTAGGCAAGTAGCGACACTCATGCCGGTTGTTGCGTGTGAATGAAGTGCTAATGGGATAGAGCAGCCCTCTTTCAGGCGAGAAACAAGCTCAGCTGCATCGTGGGGTTTGAGCAAGCCGGCCATGTCCTTGATGGCGATGGAGTGGCAGCCTAAATCTTCAAGTTTTTTGCCCATATCGACCCATGTGTCGAGGGTATGAACAGGGCTGTCTGTGTAAGAGATTGTGCCTTGAGCATGTTTGCCTGTTTTGATGGTTGCTTTAACCGCAGTCTCAAGGTTTCTAACGTCATTCATCGCGTCGAAAATACGAAAAATATCCATTCCATTTTCTGCAGCACGCTCGACAAATTTTTCAACGACATCATCGGCGTAATGGCGGTAGCCCAAGAGATTTTGGCCTCGCAGAAGCATCTGCTGAGGCGTGTTAGGCATTGCTTTTTTAAGTAGACGCAAGCGCTCCCAAGGATCTTCGCCCAAATAACGGATGCAGGCATCAAAAGTGGCTCCACCCCATGTTTCAAGCGACCAGTAGCCAACCTGGTCGAGTTTTTCTGCGATGGGAAGCATATCGTCGATGCGCAGACGGGTTGCAAAAAGTGACTGGTGCGCATCGCGGAGAACAACATCGGTTAATTTGAGTTGGTTTGTCATAATTCTGGGACCTAGCTGTTTGAGCGGAAATGATGGATAGCGATAGAGATGGCAGCAATTAGTTCTGGGTCATTCTCTGAGTTGACCGGCACAACTGCTTTTTGGGCAGGTATAACCAGCGGTTCTACGTGTGGGGCGTATTTTGTAATCAGTGCTGATGTCCCCTTGAGGATAAAAATCAGCAAACTGAGGATAAAGAAAACCATGCCCATTCCAAGCAGCATCAGGTTTAGGCCCTGCATGAGTAGTTCTTCGGTATTCATATCATCTTAACTTTCGAAACATTCCAACCGTTCAGTTTTAGTTAAATTAATCATAATGTCAACTTTTGTGGGGTTTTTGATTTGGCTAAATGAGGTCTGGTTTTTTATTTTTCCTTTAATTCACCAAGCTTAATATTAGCGAGAGTGTTGTGCCGAGATTAATAAGAATAGTTGATCCACAAGCCTGCTCAAGCTGTTCGGGGTCTTTGTCTTTTTTGGTGATGAGGAGTCGAGAGGTCTTGAGAGCCATGATTAGGAAAGGCAGGTAAAAAAGTGCGGCAAACAGTGGCAGATTGTTGCTGGTGTAGAGTAAGTAAAGTGCAAACCAGGAAACCAAGTTAGTCAGTAGATAGAGTTTTCTAGCGAATGGTTTGCCAAAACGCACCACCAGATTTCGCTTGCCAGTCTGCTGGTCTGCAGGGTAGTCGGCAAACTCATTGATAAGGATAACGTTAAAGCAGCTTAGGCCAACGGGTATTGCCAGTAGATTGGCCAGTGAAGAAAACTCGCCAGTTTGCAGATAGAAAGCAACGGTAATGGGTAGCCAGCCATAGCAAAAGGCGACCATGATTTCACCAACCCCTCTGCTAACGAGGCGGAGAGGTGGTTTTGAATAAAACCAGGCACAGAAAATAGCGATCATTCCTAGCGGAATCGTCAGGGCACCACGGTTTAAGCCGAACTGAAGTATCAGGCCAAGAAGGACGGCGATGATAGTGGCCAGGTGAATAACCCATTGGACCTGTTGTTGAGGGATTAGCTTTTTGACCAGGATCTGGCTGCCACCAGAAAAACGGTTACGTTCAAGTGTTGCAGAAATGCGGTCTGTCTCCAGGTCATCAATCTCCCCATTTAAGTGGCAGGCGAGAATAATCGAAGTAACAGCGCAAAGGCTGATAACCAGAACAGGCCAATTGAAGGCGGGAACAGTTTGTGCCGCGAGCAGTGAGCCAAGCAAAAAAGGGGAAAGAGCTGGGGAAAAGAATGGGACTCTGGCTAGTAAAAACCAGTTCTTCAGGTTGCTATTCACGGTCTATTTTTTCGTTTGAAGAGGTGCAGGGGCTTCTCGATACAGCGGTGGACAATCTGGTTGGTGATCATTGTATCGACAAGTCCTGCTTTTTGCATGTTCAGGCTCCGCCTCTATTTCATCAAAAGCTGAAAAATCCCATAGAAAACCTGTGGGCAATTGCTCGAAGATCGATGGGATTCGATCTGTTATAAGCAGATTATGCGCGAGCTAGGGTATAAGCCTTTATAATGTCGCTATTTGGAGATGACAGGTTTTTTTATGGCTGACGATACCCTGCAAGAGAACGCGCTGAACTCAACTGAATATCAAATGATTGTCGCGCCATCGCTTAAGGTAGCTGCTGAATTGGCGGCAAGGAGAGGCGACCCAACGTTGCAGGCCGATTTGCCGGTGATGCTGGCGCTAATCTATCTGGTTACGGGTTTAGCTGGTTTTTATCGAGAAGAGTGGGCGGATCTGTCGGGCGGTACGAATGAAAAGGCGCTAAAAAGTGCGCCAATGGCGGCGTGTGTGATGGTGCTTAAGCAGGCGGGGTTGGATGAGGTGTCGACAAATCAATGTCAGCAAGCACTGCAAGGGGCTTACCAGCAGACGTTGGATGCGGAGTTAGGCTGGACTGCGGAAGGGCATATTGAAACGGCATGGAGGCATATGACGAATGATAAGCGAGATTTAGCGCTTGCTTCGCTTAATAGTGCTGCAGAGCAGCTCGTGGCGGCGATAGAGATTTGGGAAAGTAGCCGTTCAGCGAAACACTAATATATGAAAAAGGCCTCTGTCGTGATCTCAAAAAAGCTGGTTTTTGTGATGGTCTCTTTGGCTGCCCTGAGTGGTTGTGCAACAACTCCCCCGGCACGGCTTGATAATCTCTGTGAAATATTTCGTGAAAAAGACGACTGGTATGACGATGCCAATGATGCCTTCAAAAAATGGGGAGTGCCGGTTCATGTGCAGATGGCGATTATGCACCAGGAATCACGTTTCTACGCTGATGCAAAACCACCGATGGACTGGTTTCTTTTTATCCCGTTAGGCCGCCCCTCAAGTGCATATGGTTATGCTCAGGTTTTAGACAGTACCTGGGAGTGGTATATCGACGAAACAGGTAATTGGGGCGCGGACCGTGATGATTTTGAAGATGCAACTGACTTTATCGGCTGGTATGGCTCGGTTAGCCGTCGGAAACTGGGTATCTCAAAATGGGATGCAGGTAAACAATACCTGGCCTACCACGAGGGGCATGGTGGTTATAAACGGAAAACATTTAATCGTAAACGTTGGTTGGTAAAAGTGGCCAAAAAGGTCGACCGGCGAGCGAAACGGTATCGTGGTCAGCTGGCGAGTTGTCGAGATGAGCTGGAAACAAGTTGGTGGCAATAAGCCGCAACAAAATAGAATTTAAAAAGGTAATTTCACAGTGCAGAATAAAAAAGGCTTAACATTATTTGCAACCGCGCCAAGAGGGGTGGAACGGCTACTTTTCGATGAGTTGGCTGCTATGGGTGTCGAAGCGCTGACCGAGGGCCGCGGTGGTGTTCGCTTTGAGGGTGACTTAGAGATGGCCATGCGCGTCTGTCTGTGGAGTCGCCTGGCCAACAGGGTGCTCTTGCCGCTGAAAAAATTTAAGGCAGAAAGCCCGGAGGCACTCTACGATGGTGTGCAGGCGATTGATTGGGCAGAACATTTCTCTGTTACGCAGAGCCTTGCTGTCGATGCAAAATTAAGCTCATCCAAAATTAGTCATTCACAATATGCTGCGCTAAAAATCAAAGATGCGGTTGTTGATCAGTTTAGGGATAGCTGTGGAGAGCGCCCATCCGTTGAGCGAGCTCGCCCCGATATTCGTATAAACCTTCACCTTTATCGAGATGAGGCGACGATTAGTCTGGATTTGTCTGGAGATAGCCTGCATCGACGCGGTTACCGAGCAGAAACAATGGCCGCCCCCTTAAAAGAAAATCTTGCAGCAACCATTTTGCTGCGTGCGGGCTGGCCAAAAATTGCAGCTAAAGGTGGTGCGCTATTCGATCCGATGTGCGGTTCGGGTACGCTGCTGATCGAGGGGGCGATGATGGCCGCCGATATCGCGCCGGGCTACCTGCGTGATTATTATGGTTTTATCGGTTGGAAACAGTTTCAGCCAGCAGTTTGGGAGCGGCTCAAGGAAGAGGCAGAAGAGCGTCGAGAAAAAGGGCTGGAGGACTTGCCACCGATTGCTGGCTCAGACTTAAACATCAAAACAGCCGGTATCGCCAAAGCGAATGTTAAGGCTGCGGGGCTATCAGATAAAATCACTATTTTCGGTGAGCCACTTAACCGAGTTAAAGCAGATAGCAACTGGCAACCCGGACTCTTTATCTGTAACCCCCCTTACGGTGAGCGAATGGGTGAGATTGAGAAGCTAAAGCTTCTTTATCATGAGATTGGGACGATTCTCCAGGCTCGTTTTTCTGGTTGGAATGCCTCTGTTTTTACCGGCAACGCTGACCTGGCTTTTCAAATTCCGCTAAGGTCACACAAATCCTACAAACTCTTCAATGGTGCGATTGAATGTAAAGTATTCAACTTCGAGGTCAAGGCTGAGCGCCACTTTGAGGTTAAAACGCCTATTGTTGAAGGGGTGTGGGGTGGCTCGGTCAAAAAGGCGCTACTCCCCGCTGAAGGTGCGTTAAGCCAGGGTGCGCAGATGTTGACGAACCGGCTTAAAAAGAATCTTAAAAACCTGCGGCGCTGGGCAAAAAGAGAAGGCATTAGCTGTTACCGTGTCTACGATGCTGATTTGCCCGAATATGCATTAGCGATTGATTTGTATGATGGAGAGAAGCGGGCTGTCCATATGCAAGAGTACGAAGCACCGAAAACAGTTGATGCTGAGAAAGCATTAGAACGCTTGCGTGATGCGCTTGCAGTGATTCCTGAGCTTCTAGAAGTGTCGCAAGATCAGCTTTATCTTAAAGTTAGACGGCGCCAGAAAGGAACTTCCCAGTATGAAAAACAAGATGTTTCAGGCGGGTTTTTTGAAGTAAAAGAAAATGGACTAAAATTTCTCGTTAACTTGAAAGATTATCTCGATACAGGGCTTTTTCTCGACCACCGAGTAACACGTCAAATGGTCGGAGAGTTGGCAGCGGGCAGGCGGTTTCTCAATCTCTTTGCCTACACTGGAACAGCAAGCGTCTACGCGGCACAAGGTGGTGCAACCTCGACCACAACTGTCGATATGTCTAATACCTACTTAGAGTGGGCAGGTAAAAACCTTGCGCTAAATGGTTTCAAGGGAGAAAAACACCAGATTATTCGGGCAAACTGCCTCGAGTGGCTGAAAGCCGAAAAAGAGAAAGGCGGCCAGTTTGATCTGATCTTTCTTGATCCCCCTACTTTTTCAAACTCCAAGCGGATGGAGAATGAGTTTGATGTACAGCGAGATCATGTGGAGTTGATTGAGGATGCTATGGCGCTTCTTGGTGACGAAGGGGTGCTCATCTTTTCGACTAATAACCGTAAATTTCGGTTAGACCAAGAGAAGTTGTCGGTCTGGATAATTGAGGATGTTAGCCATAAGACCTTGCCGAAAGACTTTGAACGCAACCCAAAAATTCATTATTGCTGGAAAATTAGCCGTTAAGCCTTTTTGTTTTGAAAATTAAAGGGCGGAAGAAAACTAGAAATATCCCAAAAGCGAGTAGAAAAAAGGCGCCGGTGGCAAAATTGTTTGGGGTTATTCCCCCCTCTTTTTTGCCAAATGTAAAAGGAAAGTCGATCACCTCTGGCTCCCCGTGTCTATCGAGAATGGTAATCAGTGTTGCGTATTTTTTCCCTTTTTCTGGTGTAAAGGTGAGTTGGACCGTCCCAGTTTTATAAGTATTAAAAGGAAGGGCTTGAATAGCTCTTCCATGATGCTCATCAGCGTGGTCTTGGCCTTGCTCGCCGGATATTTCAACGATTTGCACGCTGAGTGCCTTTTTGCGCAAAGCGGAAGTTACAAAGTCGAGAACAATAATAGATTCAGTATAGGCAGGGAGGTCAGCGCAATAGGCCGTCTTTTTAGATATTTCGGGCTGATAACTTGAAACCATGAGCTCACCGGCTTGGGCATAGACTCTGCAAAAGTTACCCCCATTCCCTGCGCTACCATGTGCGTGAACAGGAGAGAGAGTGATGAGGTTAACGGTAATGACTAAAACTAAATTTCTCAGGAAAGGGTTCATTTTTTATAGTGATATAGCTTTTATAGATCGACCATATCACCTGAATGCAAGCTCAGCAACCACATAAAACATAAGCTTATTAATTGGTTAGTTGCTTAGGTGTGCTTACGTTACTGACTTAATATGGCTTCTGACTAGCAATAAAACTTCGTCGCGTGTTTCAGGTAGCCCGGAACTATCCAATGTTAGTGTGGCTTGTTTTTCTGCCTCTGTAAGAAGTTCTCGTTTCTTTAGTTGTTTAGCAAGAACAGCTAGGTCGGCCTCCGAAGGGTCTTTATTTACTTTGGCTCGTTGGGCTATGAATTGCTCAAGCTTTTCTACCGGAGCTTCAGTATTCAGAATCATAAAGTTAGCATCTAACTTTTCAGCAAGCTGCTGTTGAGTGGCTCTATCGGTTTGTTTGAGGAAAGTGGCGTCGATAATAACGGGGTAGCCGGATTGAACAACAATTTCAGCAAGCTCGAGTAGTCTTTTGTAAGTTTTTTGCCCTGTTTCAGGGCCATAAATCCCGCCATCTAAATCTGATTTTGTTTTAGCTAGAGGTTCAAAGCCGGTGAGTCTTTTTCGTTCAATATCCGAACGAACACGGATGGCGCCAACTTCTTCTAGAATCATGCTGGAAACAAAGGATTTTCCGCTGCCAGAAAGCCCATGAGTGATCATTAATAGAGGCTTCTTGTCATTTGATATCTGCAATGCAAGATTAATATAGCTTTGGTATTGCTCAATCTGTTGTTGCTGTTCGGGTGACCCTTCACTCATATGGCCCATAGTGAAACGGGCAATCTTTGCTCGGACCATTGCTCGGTAAGTGATGTAGTAATTAAGTAGGGCGACGCCTTCGTAATCCCCCGTTTTTTCAAGATAGCGATTTAGCAGTCGAAAGGCGTAACCTTTTAGGTCGCGCATCATCAGATCCATGACGATAAAGGCGATTTCATTCATCACATCGGTCCAGCGGAATTCGTCGTTGAATTCGATGCAGTCAAATAGAACGGGCTGTCCCTCAATAACAACGATATTTCCAAGATGAAGGTCGCCGTGGCATTCGCGGATAAAACCATTAAGGTGACGTGCATCGAGCGTTGGTTTTAGTGCTTGGAATTGATTGTTGCTCCACGCTTCGATTTGTTTAAGCTCTGTTCGCTCCTTGTCGTTACTTAATAGCGGGAGTATTTGTTCAAAGTTTTGGGTAACAGGTGCTTGCACGCTGTCAGCCATTCCGAGTGGATTGTCTGCTTGTGCAATTGCTATTTCGCCATGGAAAACTGCAATGGCATCTGCCAGCTTGTCGATTAAACCGGCATTAATTTCACCAGAGCTGGCGAGGCGATCCATCAAGCCTTCTTCGGGAAACTGTTTCATTTTGATGGCGAACTCGATTGCTTCGCCATCGCCGCCAATGGTTGGGTTTTCTGCCGTTCCAGTGATGGATAGAACATCAAGATAGAGATCGGGTGCGAGCCGTCGGTTAAGGCGAACTTCTTCCTCACAATAGAATTTTCGTTTTTCCAGAGTTGTAAAATTCAGGAAGCCAAAATCAACCGGTTTTTTGATTTTATAGACAAAATCACCGGTGAGTAGAACCCATGAAATATGGGTTTCGACCAGTTTGGTCTGCGGTGCTGCATTGAGGAGGGCGTTGACGAGAGGGTTATCAGTCTGTTGAGTCATTTGGATCCTTCAATAATTACTTTATTGTTTTTAACGGAGAGTGATTGTGAGCCATCAAGAAAGTGCAGGAGTTTTTCACCGATGATGGTTTTTCTCCAGCCACTCAAAAGTGCGCATTCATCAGGGCTGCTGAGCAGTTTTTCCAGCTCTTTTCTGGAGGCCAATGTTGTTGGGTTAATTTTCTCCTGTGCAGCATAAAGGCGTGTCACGGACATTAAAATATCTAAAAGCGCCTCTTTTTCGGCCGACTTTGCAGAGGTTTTTGGTGGTGCTTTTGCTGGGATGGGGGCTCTTGTTGTCGCGGCCTCGAGAAGGCCAAGAATTGTCTCCCCGTGTCGACGAACGGTTTGTTCTGGAATGCCTCTTATTCTTTTCAGTTTATCGATAGAGTCAGGGCGTTGGCGGGCAATGTCAAAAAGCGCATCATCTTTTAGAATCCAGTTTCTGGGGCGGTTTGATTGTTGAGCCTTCGTTTCTCGCCACTCAGCTAATAGCTGGAGAGATGAGAGGCTGGCGCCCTTGAGTTTCCAGGCCGAGCGAATTCGGTTCCAGGCTAATTCGGGAGCATTCTCATAGAGGCTGTTACGAGTGAGTGCCTCAAAGTCACCATCTAACCACTTTTCTCGATCGAGCTCGCCAAGTTGTTCACGCATCGTGTTATAAATCTGAGCTAGATAGATAACATCATCGGCTGCATAGATGAGTTGTTCCGGTGAAAGTGGGCGATGGCTCCAATCGGTGCGAGAATGTGTCTTGGGAAGGTCTACATTCAGAAGAGCCTTGACCAGATTGGCATAGCCAATTTGATCTGTCTGGCCAAGCAGAGGTGCTGCAATTTGGGTGTCAAAGATTGGAGCTGGAATAGAACCCCGTAGGTTATAAAAAATTTCGAGATCCTGCCGGCTAGCATGGAATATTTTGATGATATCTGGCTGATAAATTAGATCCAGCAGAGGGTCGAGCGATTCAATCGCCAGTGGGTCCACGCAGGCAACGCAGTCAGTCGTTGCAATTTGCAGCAAACAGAATTGCGGTGAATAGGTTTTCTCGCGCATAAATTCTGTGTCGAGCGCCATCCATCTACAGTTAGCGAGTTGTAGGCAGAGCTGTTCCAGTTGCTCGTTGGAGTTGACTAGTTCGGGTGTTTGGCTGTTTTGCATGGGACAGAAGAATAACATTTCAAGATGGATTAAAGTCACAGTTTCATTATTTAAAGTCTATTTTTTGTAAACGAAATAAAGCAGGACATCAGACTGTGTAGATGTAGGGAAAAATATTGTGTAAACTCACGAATCGTCACGAGCTTTGTGCGTGCATTTTTATTTGTGACGCTTTGGCCAAAATAAAAACTTAAGCCAACGTAAGAGTTAATCACTGACAGGAGTAGAAAATGAAGAAAACGAGTTTAAAGGGCGCGATTATCAGCTGCCTAGCCGGTGCTGCAATCGGTTTTGGTGGTGTTGCGATGGCAAAGCATTTGCCAGGCGTGAGTGACGCGGATGTCCTCAACGATGCAACAACAACAGAAGATGTTGTTTCTTATGGACTAGGTTCACAGGGACAGCGTTTTAGTCCACTAACTAAAGTTAACACAGACACTATTAAGCACCTTGTCCCAGCATGGACATTCTCTTACGGTGGTGAAAAACAGCG
>Ga0164315_10000737_pt1 | contig 23452 bp, 13 predicted proteins | sample GuaBasSedimGuay6_FD_113737 | JGI IMG/M metagenome (GOLD analysis project Ga0164315, IMG submission 113737) | Subseafloor sediment microbial communities from Guaymas Basin, Gulf of California, Mexico - Guay6, Core 4569-2, 0-3 cm | ecosystem: Environmental > Aquatic > Marine > Hydrothermal vents... | reverse complement strand
GTTAGTCGCCAACCGGCACTGTAAACAGAGTTTGCTGTTCGCCAGTTGGATAAAACAGCACAAAATCTGCTATCCCATCTCCATTCATATCAGGCAATGGTTCGACTTGCACCTCGTCGTTGGGGGTGGATTGTGTCGAGTTGGTCACCATATAATCTACCACGCCACTATAGGTTTGATCATTCAGTTTGAAAATCACCAACCCTTCAGCTTTTACCGTGATTTCTTGGGCCGAGGCGTACAATGCTTCTGGTACCGCTACAGCCGGAGAAATCATCTGTTGGCGTTGTTTACCGTGTTGGTCAGTAAACACAAAATAGGCAAGCTGAACTCCACTGACAACGGCAAAGTCGGTAACAGACATTCCCGACGTGATATCCTCGGCAACCTCAACAGATGAGAAAGCCGGCCGCACACTTAACCAACTGTCCTCCGAAGCCGCTATCTTCACATTGCCATTGGGTTGCACCGTGAAACTGGGAAAACCCAATTCTTCCAAGGCAGCTTGTAATTTGCAGGGTGCTTGCAACGCGGGCTGAGTCAGTATATTTCTGCCCGTGTCGGTGATAAAGCGTATGCTTTGATCGTCTTGCACTTGCAACTGGGCTGACTCTGTGCTGCGTTTTACTGACGAGGTTAGTACAGCAAAATGCAGTGTGTCTATACTCAAATGCAAGTTGCCATCGTCCTCTTGTGTCATCTCCCAGTCATTATCTTTTAATGACGGTAACTGATTGATAGCACTCAAAATATTTTCGCCTTCCAGCAACACATCCGTTGAGAAATCAACGTGCGCTGGTTGTGTCACTTTGTCCGTACAAGCCAATGAATTTGGCAAAGTCGGTAACAATTCCGCCAATTCTAAGTCTGTCGGCATCTGTTGGTTGCTGGTAAAGCGCACACCTTTTCCTAATTTAACCTCGTCAAAGGGCACATTGACGTTATTACCAAGCACCACGCAAGACAATTCACTACCCGGTTGGATTTCAATGTTTTCTAACCGTGGCAGCGCATCACAGTCCCCGGTGATTTGACCGGCGAGTTTACCACCATTTATCTGCGTGTTCGCGTTGGCATGCAGGTTAAAAATGATACCGTTATTGGTGATATCGCCTTCCAATTCGACATTGTTCACTTGGCCGTCAGTACCAATCGTTACGTCAACCAGTGTTTGTCCTTGTCCATCGCAGACTTCATTGATCGAACCACTCGTCGGACAGGTTGGGACCGGCGGTGCAACAAGCAATTCAAACTCCGCCACACAAACAACGCCCTCATCAAGGGTCACTTGTCCATCATTGCAATCCGCATCGCCACCGAAGCCGATAAATTGTGTGTGACTCAGCGGTGTTGCTGTCAGGGTGACCGTTGTGCCACTCGGATAGTCTGCGCTGCAGGTTGCGCCACAGGTAATGCCGGCCGGCTCACTGGTGACAGTTCCTTCACCTATTTTAATCACAGTCAGCGTATCCTCTGGTGGGGAAGTTGAAAACGCGACGAAATCAAAGACAGCGGTGCAATTTTTAGCCGCGTCCATAGTCACGGTAATAGAAGTCTCAAAACCACTGCAATCATCGCCCATCCACTCCAGAAACGCGGCATAAGTTTCCGGCCTAGCCGTTAAAGTCACCGTCGTGCCGCTTAGGTAGTTGGCCGTACAATCAGTACCACAATCAATGCCGGTTGGGTTGCTGGTTACCTTGCCACTGCCCATGCCGTCTGTTTGGATCGTCAGCGCAAATTCCTCTGGTGGTGGTGGCACTTTATTAAAGGTGGCTGTGCAGCTCATGTCGGCCGTGATAAGGAACGACTCTGAACAGTTGGTACCACTGAAGCCAGCAAAGATTGAGCCGGCATCCGCCGCGGCCGTTAAAGTCACCGCCGTGTCGCTTTGGTAGTTGGCCGTGCAATCACTACCACAATCAATGCCGGTCGGGTTGCTGATGACCTTGCCGCTGCCCATCCCGTCGGTTTGAATCGTCAGCGTGAACGCTTGGGGTGCCACTTTATCAAAGGTCGCTGTGCAGTTCATGTCGGCCGTGATGGTGAACGACTCTGAGCAGTTGGTGCCGCTGAAACCGACAAAAGTTGAGCCAGCATCCGCCGTGGCCGTTAAAATCACCTCGGTGCTGCTTTGGTAGTTGGCCGTGCAATCGGTACCACAATTAATACCCGTTGGAAGGCTTGCTACTTTGCCACTGCCCGTCCCCACCTTTTGAATCGTTAGCGCGTAGTTGCTCGGTGGTGGTGGGGCATCGGAAGCTAAAATTAAGATTTGAGAAGAAAACGGCGCGAGCGCGATACTACCGGTCACGGTGTTGCCGTCTAAATCCAAATAGGTTTGGCCTTCCAAACTGATTGTCTTGGGATTTTCAGCCGTCATATTGGTGAACAATACCGATTTTTGGGTGGCATCATTCAAAGTCGCATCCACCAGCTCAAAAGTCACGTTGTCTAACCAAAAGGTATCGGCATCATAATTTTGGGTAGTGAAAAGCATTTTACCAGCACTGGTGCTGACGGGTGACTGAAAGAACATTTCATAGTCCTTACGATTTTTGTCGTAAGCGAAATAGCTTTCTTTTAAAATGTTGGTCCCTGAGCTAACATCATTAATTCTCAGGCGAATGTTACCAAAACCATTGCCAATGACGCTGAACTTTAACCGGTAAAGTTGATTTTCAACCAAATCAAAGCTGTTGGGCGAGATATTCAAATTGCCCGTGCCTGGATGAACCGCTTTTAAACTGCCACCCTCCATTTCGGCTTTGTTCGCGTCAAAAATGCCTCCCCAATTTGACACATCTGCATCAAAAGTCGAATTAAGAATCAAATTGGCACCGACAGTTTTGACGCTATATTCCTCAAAACGCAGTCCACACCATTTGGACTTTCTATCATAAGAGGAAAACGCCTTTTGCCAGTGGGGCAGAGCGTACTTTTTACCAGCCCGGCTCAGTGCCACCTCGTTATAGGGATTACAGTAAAAGTTCTTATTGAACGTCCCATAATTGGTTTCACCTCTCAAATCCAGCCCAATTTGATCCGGTTTGAGTGAGTAAACAATGTTATCTTCCACAACATTACTGTGTGAGGGCTTATCCTTAATTTCCATACGAATTTGGGGGTCGTTATTGTAAAGGACATTATCACGCACAGTGGTGTTGATATAACCTCTCAGACGAATACCCACATCGGCATTATTGGCAATCGTATTGCCTTCAATTACGGTGTTCTCAAGATTACTATAATCCACGCCAATCCCCATACCATAAGACGTGTGACGATTACAAGGGGTTTGGTTGGTGGTGGCGCATCCGTTTGACTCATCGACATTGCCGCTCGTATCTAACAAGAAGTTCCCTATGATGATATTGCCATCAGCCTGAAGTGAGATTGCGCCACCATCATTGAGCAGAGCCAGTGCGTTACGAACCACATTATTTTCGGCCAGATGATAGCCATCACCCTTTAAGTAAATGCCGTTCCAACCGGTGTTTTCAACCGTATTTTGGCGCACAGTAAAACCTTTCCCACTTGCGGAAATGCCAATGCCGTAACAAGTGCCTTCATATCTGCTGCAATACAAAGGAAACATACCAGTATTGGTAATCTGATTTTGTTCGGCGGTACTGTTTTTCACATCAAAATCGCTTGGCGCACCGAGTCCCACAGCGGTACTCAATTGATGATCAAACGTGTTACCAGTGATTAAAACATCGGCACCCTTATAGAGTGATACGCCAATGGTATTATATTCAAAATGGCAATTTCTAACAGTAATATTGTCAGAAATAATAATACTAACGCCTTTTGAGGTAAAGTGACGAAACGTGAGGTTTTCTACCGTGGAATTATCCTCATGCCAATACACACTAACACCAGTGCCGTAGGTTGAACCTTCCACCAACAAATTGTTGGGGTTGGCCCCATTTTTGGGATAGATATAGACCTTTTTGGCATCGGCATCGTAATACCATTCACCCGGATGGTCTAATTCTTCTAGCTTACCATCCACAAAATAGCCCCATTCATCTAATGGAAAAGCACCGCCGCCTAAACCGGAACCGGCCGCAGTGATTTTACCGTTTGAAGCCTTGTAGCCGGTGATTTCAAACACTTTGTAATACCAGCTATAAGTTCGGATGCGTAATGTTGCCCCTTTCCAATAGCCATCCGGTTTGCTGTAAGCGACCAAAGCTGGGTCTGTAAAGGCATCTTTACCAGCACTTGCGTCCACGTTGAGCCAATTTTTATCGGCCGGCGAATCCACATTCGGGTAACGGGCAATAGTCATCAACTCGCCATTGACAAACAAATGCTCAATCCCGTTATCGGTCAAAGGTAGGGCCGACACATCGGCCTCATAAACCTTTGACCCTGGTGTAGTTTTAGTCCAGCCCTTGATCTCAACGCTGCCGGCGATGATGGGATTTTCACCAGTGCCATAAGCACCAAAAGTTATTCCAGCACGGAATTTTTTGGTATTAATCCCCCCTCTAAATACCTCGCCACGTTTGAAAAGAAGGCTAGAATTTTCGTCCAATATCACCGAGTTGGCTTTGTCAATGGTTTGCCATGGGGTGGCTTCACTGGTACCATCATTGGCATCGTTTCCGTCAGAACTGGAAACGTAATAAGTGGTACCCTGTGCGATCAAGGGTAGTGCTAGGACTAACCCCGCCAAGAGTAATATAGAAAGTAATTTCTTAAACATAAGAAATCTCCTTGTCTGTGATTAGGAACGTGCATAATACAACTAGTACAACCATCAAGTATTTTCCATATTTTTAGTAATGTTTAGTAGGGGTAATCCCTTGTGGTTACCCTTCCCTTGTGGTTACCCTTCCCTTGTGATTACCATTATGTTTTCTAAGTTATTTTATGCACGTTCCTTAATGAAATGAGGAATTGGCAATCAGGCATTTTGTTCCCTTTTACCTATCCTCGGTTTTTGATGTTTCGAGAATATTGAATCATTCCCAAAACATCAATTTTTCGTTCGGTGCGATTAGTTTGTTGGGGCCGATTAGCATGATGGCGGATTACGCATGACGGCTAATCCACCCTACCAGCGATCCACCGCGCTAACCGCACCTACTTTAATAAAGATTGCACAATAATAAAAATATAGCAAGTATTTTTGGTAAAATGCTTACCACCTATCAGTTTTTCTGATTATAACGGATTCTGTGGATAATAAATTCAATGGCTTACGTTCTAATGTGATTGATTTAAATGTAGGGTGGGCAGTCTTTTTTGCCCACCTTAATTAATGGTGGGCAAAGACTTGGGTGGCTACATTTGATTTGTTATCAACAGAAAACGTTAGAACCAGTTGACTAAGTTATTTTATGCACCTTCCTAAGTTGGCGAATTATCCTACTTCTACACTTTCAATGTCAATCTTTTTTTTTATACGGAGTGTGCTTGAAATCCGTGAAAATCCATTCTAGGGCTTTAGGTTTTTTGTGCACAAAAATTTGAGGCCCTCAAAACCCAGTTTTTGGCAATATTCTACGGATGCTATCCCTTCTTAGGGATAGTATCCGTTTTAACATGTAAATTGTTGCCATAAGCTAACACTTGTTCGACAGTGAGAGAAAGTTCAGGAAAAGTGGGCGAAACAATACGTTGTTTACCAGTGAATACAGTCTCTTCATAAAGTCCTTCTTCTAACAGCAATACTGAGATTTTCGCTTCAAAAGGATCGACAATCCAATACTCAGGAATGCCCAGTACGGTATATTCAGAACGTTTATAGCGATAATCGCGTGTCACTGACTCGGGACTGACGACTTCAACAGCTAATAAAGGTGGCATATCAAAAACAGCAGATTCTTTAAGCATTTCAGCCACTTGCTTTTTGGTAGCGACACAGACATCTGTTATCCTTGATTTACGAATGCCCGTTCTGGCACCCACTTCTCGCAAAGAGATATAAGGTAAGTTTTGACGTTTAATTTCTGCTTTAAATGCGTCATTGATAAAATCAGCAATTAATACATGTAGAAAAGTAGGCAAAGACATTTGTACCAATTCTCCATCAACGAGTTCATAGCGGTTATCGGTGCCATCATCATAGTTTAGGTATTCTTCAAAAGTGATGAGACGTTCAGCAGTTGCGATAGGCATTATGATAATCTCCTAGAATTTCGCGGTTTTTGCGGATGAAAGCGGATGATTACTGGACTAGGCTTTTGCAACCCCGCCCGCAACGTTTTATTGCCACAGTGCCCAAACATTATTCGCGGGTTGCAAACATGCTTGCGGGTTGTCGGGAATTAGCAGAGTTGGCAAAGTGCCCAAAAACTAGCTCTAGTTGACACCCACCGAAAAAAACCGGGTAGCGGTTATAATATGTTATCCTATTTCTACATTCTGGATGTCAATCTTTTCATGAAATTCATCTTAGCACCTATCAGTTTGTAACAATTTTTTTAACATTCGAGGTTCAAGTTTTTGCGCGCAAAAACTTGAACCTCGAATAGAGTTCACAGAGTCACACAGAGTTACACAAGAGTCGAAAATTTATTTTTCTCTGTGAAACTCTGTGTAACTCCGTGCCTCTGTGTTGAAAGTTTAAAAACTGATAGGCGCTAAGCATTACCAAGCAAGAAATGAGAGCAACCCATTTGCCCAAACCGTGCGGGGTACAAATAAAACCATGTCTGCAAAAATAATGATTATTTCATTAAGCTTATTATTAGGTTTAGGGTTGCCAGTCCAATCAATTGCCGGTGAACAGCATGACAAATCTGGTTATTTGTCTGAAACTGGCAAGGTAATGGTGCCCGATGTTGGGGCTGGGACTGTTTTTCAGGTCGAAATGCCTCAGAAAGAGAATGTCGATAAAAGAGGACGAGTCTATCGTCTTCCAAACACGATTCTCAAACAACTCACTGATAACATGAAAGGAGGTGATTGGGGGGGATGTGGGGATAACGGAGATAAAATAGAAATCTTCAGCAACCATTTCTTCAATCTGGAGAATAACAAGTTATTGCTTTTATTGGGTATTTCTGATTATTTATGTAGTTCTAATACCTTTATGCCAGTCATGGTTGATTATCATGGTAAATGGGAATATGGCCGATTTATCGACGGCGAACCGACATTGCTTGTCAAAGGTTCAGATAATGCGTTATGGCTGAACTCGCAATGGCAGATCGAAGGGACGTATCCTTCACTTTACCGGAGTACAGATGGAGTACAGTGGCAGGAAATCACGTTGCCTGAAAACCGAAATGTTGATTGCTGTTTTGAATGGTTAACACAAATTTGTTTTGACGGGCTGCGGATTCGGCTTAAGTTTGATGGTGATTCTACCAATAAAACCGAATATTGGGTTACTGAACGGCCTAATGTTTTAAAGCCAATACCAAAATGGCATCAGCTTAATCACGTTGATAAGGAGATCGAACCAGAATGTTTATTTGTTCCTGTAACCAAAGGAAACTGGATTAGACAAGCATCAGAAAATACTGCTGAAATTCGGTTTCAGCTAAAACAGAATGATCACGTTTTGACAGTTATTATTCCAAAGTGGATTTCTGTAGAGTAGTGATTTGACGGATGCTATCCCTTCTTAGTTTTACGGATGCTATCCCTGGTTTCGGGATAGTATCCGTTTAAAGGGATTTTACGGATGCTATCCCTGGTTTCGGGATAGTATCCGTTTAAACCTAAAAAACCTAGCTACGTTCTCTTCCTTTTTCTCTTTTGCTTGAGCTGTGTGAGGTGAACTTCAATATCCTCAATGGATAATCCCATTAACCTTTGCTTAATACTAAGCTGGTTCACCACTTCTTTGGGATCAAAGTAACCCACCACTTCCTTTGGATCCAGCCCTGCCAATCGTTCGGCGGTTGATTTTTGGGAAAAATACCACTCTTTCCAGCGGTTTTCCAGTTCAAGCATTTGTTGTTTGAAGTCAGTGCCTATTTCATTCGCTTTCATATCACTTACTTCCCTCATTAAATATTGTAAGAAATTCAGAAAATATGCTAACTCAGTCGTCATCGGCTCGGCTTCTTGCCTTAAGGCATCAAACGCATTTTGCTTCTCCTTTTGGCGACTGGCAAAGCATTTAATCCACGCATTATGAGGTGTCGGGGGTAATTCATTTAAAACAAGTAACGGGATGTCTTTTAATAACCAGTTGTCACTGTGGTAGACACCCGCTTGTTTAGTCAGTGCGTAATCCCAGCCAGTTATTCTCTTTTTCTGGGGTGTTTTGGAGCTGATGACAAAAGCTTGTACTTCTTCACTGGCTAATTCTTTCGCTTGTTGATAAAACGTTCTATAACACAAAGCTTGTTGAAAAGCCTTTTCATCAAGAGACTCTGTGTATTTGAACTCCAACAAAATATTAGAAGCGAAGCTATCTCTGACACCATCAGGTAATCGCTTTCGTTGCTCATCTGTCCAGAAACTACCCTCCCGCCTCAGTAATAATACATCCGCTTTGGGTGGCTGACTCATCACGGACAATTCGGGATAAACTAAGATATTGACTGAACCAAGCACTTTTTCCAATAATCTGCCAAACAAATAATGCCATAAGGTAGGCGGTTTTCGATCTTCTTCTTCGTCCATTGGTACTGGTTTCCTTTTAACAGATACTAAGTACTGAATCACAAATAAACAGATATTTTAATGTGGTTCGCCTCTAAAGTCAAAGGCGTTTTGGGGATTACCAAAACCTTAACTACAGTGATTGTACCAGAATTGAAATCGCAAATGTCAAAACCTTAACTACAGGGATTGTATAATCGAGGCGGATTGGATTGTACCAGAATTGAAATCGCAAATGTCAAAACCTTAACTACAAGGATTGTCTATAAAAAAGGATTGGATTGTACCAGAATTGAAATCGCAAATGTCAAAACCTTAACTACAAGGATTGTATATAAAAAAGGATTGGATTGTACAGCAACTGAAATTTTAAAAAATTCTGTTTGAAAAATCCTTTTTTATATACAATCCTTGTAGTTAGCGGTTTAAACTATTCACCTTCAACCCTAAAACTCATTACCATAACCTTTGCACCATCCGTTTAATCCCCCAATCCAATTATCCAACGTATGCCATTGATGGCTTTTAACCACAATTTAAACAAAATACCAACCTCTTGTTCTGTTTTCGGTAGTCCTATTGCCCCCCCAAGTTTTGCCCCTTTAAGGTTTATTTGTTCAATATTGGTTTCTTCAAATGTTGCCCTTTGAAGATTTGCCTTTTGAAAATCAGCTCCTTCAAGATTGCTTTCTTTAAAAGTGACTCCTTCAAAATTTGCCCATTGAAGATTTGCGCCTTTAAGCGTTGTCTTAAAAAAAATTGCACCTACAAGTTCTGCTTCTTGAAGAACTGCCCCTTGAAGATATGCCATGGTAAAATTTGCTTCTTGAAGATCTGCCATGGTAAGGTTTGCTTGCTTTAGATTTGCTCCTTTAAAACTGGCTTTTTTAAGTTTTGCTCTTTCAAGACTTGCCCCTTCAAGATTGGCGTTGTCAAAATTGACTTGCTCAAGAATTACCCCTTCAAAAATGACTCCTTGAAGATTTGCTCCTTGAAAGTTTGCCCCATGAAAATTTATATCTTTAAGACTTTTCCCAACAATATCTACCTCTTGAAGTATTGCACGTTGAAGCATTGCCCCTTTAAATCTTGTTAATTTAAGCTTTGCCCCTTTAAGCTTTGCCCCTTTAAGCTTTGCCCGTTCAAGATTTGCGCCTTCAAGATTTGCCTTTTCCAAATTGATTCCTGTCAAATCAACGTTGTTTAAAATAAAGCCGGGTAAATCTAAACCACTTAAATCTAAACCCTCTTTATTTGTGGAAATGATGAATTTTATAAAAAATTTTACTTCATCATTTACGCTAGAATATTGAAATAAACTATCTTGATGTGTTTTGAGACGAGCAAACGAACACTCAGCCAAAAAATATTCCATAAATGATTTATGAACAAATTGATAATTACCTTCTTGATTACGCATCAAAAAAGAACTGGTTGTTGTTTCATACTTATAATAATCTTGAGCATTATTCTCAGTATCTTGTTTGAAAAACTCTTCCTTGAGTTTTTCCAAGTCAGAATAACACAACGACAAATCTCCGCCTTTCTTATTCTTATACATACTTACAGCCACTTCCCACATAAATTCCCTTTTTATCAGTGGAATCATTTGAGAACGCAGGCCATCCCACTCAATCCACATATCCGTGTAAGCTTTGTATAGATCGGCAACGTTAATCTGTTTTTTGTCCTTTAATTTTGGTAACGTATTGATAATCATGTCCAGCAGCAAGGGACGAGTAGAAAGTTCTGCCAAATTGTAGGTATCCTTAATAATGTTCATAATTTGCTTAGCAGTTCCTTTGTCACCAACGCTTTTTAACACACCCTCCTTAATTTGTGCTTGGTTAAATTCCACTAGGTAGATACGTGTCACTTGATAATTACTTTTAGTGGCGTAATTGTTGCGATACAACACGGTTTTATCTTCCTTAAGAATTTCACGCTCTTGAGCCTCTGTGCAAAAATGACGACAAGTCATAAATACCTTATTGGTTGGTTTCCTGTCTTCAGATTGTGTCACAAATTGGATGTTTTCAAAGGATAGCTTGGTCAATTCTTTGAAATTCTCAATGGCTTCTTGCTCATTTGACATCGAGCCCATCTCATCAAAGCCATCTATAAAAAACAAAAACTGGCCTTGCAAAGCTAACGCTTGAAAGGTAGCCAATGAAAAGGGTTGCCCAAACTTTTCATAAAATTCTTTGGTGATGAATGTCTCTAGGTTAAGTTTGCTCGGATAGTCCTTGAGTGACACAAAAATGGGTATACGGCGTGAGTTGTCCAGCAAATAATGCTGTGCTTGCATAATGAAATAATGCAGAGAAAAAGAGGATTTACCGGTACCAAAGTCACCGAGCAAGGTCGTAAAGCTTTGTTGTTCGTCAGCTAAAAACACATCTAATACGTCGTCCAATAGCAATACGGTCCTATTTTTGTCGGTCCCGTATAAATTGACGTAATAAGTATGCAGATCAACCCGACTCATCACCTTAAGCAGGAATTCCTTGCCACTATCTTTGACTTCCTGCCAATGCTCATATTGCCATATCAGCTTTTCCAAATAATGATTGATCTTATTTAGAAAAACAGCCATAACATCTTTATGAAAAGCCAGTATTTCCCCCTTATTCCGTTCGATGACAACAGACGTTATATCAGTAAAGTCATAAGTGCCGAATACCCAATGATGAAAATCTGGCGCAACGCGAAGGAGTTCTTTGGCAAAGGGCGGATGCATCCAAAACACGATAGAATAAGGCAAAGCCTTAAAACGTTCCCGTCCATATTGTAGATACTGCAAAAAATCTTTTTTGGATTGTTCGGGGAGTAGCTCAATACCTAAGACATGGTAGATATTGCTTTGCTTGCCCACCTGCTCAAAAGTCTGCTCAAAGAAAATGGGAAACCAAACTTTTTTCTCAGTCATCGGTACCGAAAACTGAAAATAGTTGGGCAAGTCCTTTTGGAGATTGGTTATAATCAAGTCTGGGACGTTCTCATCCTGATAGAGGGCGAGAAACAGTCCCCCGATTTGACAAATCGCCAGTTCGGTTTTTAACTTTTGATACCGGCGATTGGTGAGTTGTTTAGGCTCTTTATTCATCAAGTTTTATTCTCAAGCGCAAGGGCCTTGTTGAGGCACGGATGAACATCGTACCAAAATTTTCCGTCGTGATGGTATTCAAGCACGAAAAGGTAATGCAATAGGTAAATTAAGGTCTCATTATCAACCGTCTTTTTAGTTTTAGCGATGTATTTCACCTTTTCCGCATAAGTGGGAAAATCAAACACGCGGTAGTAATTATTAATCGGTTCATTGATGACTTCTGCCACGTTGTTTTGATCAATCACAGAAGCCTCGTTTACAATCGCCTGCATACACGCATCTTGCATAAATTTGACCAAATCCCGTAATAATCCACCGCTCATGTCAATGACGTACTTTATCGCATTTTCGGCAACTAACGTTTTATCTATCCGTCGCAGTATGAGGTCACTCAGTGCGGTTTGGGAAGATTCCAAGTCACGGCCTTCAGCCGTCTGTAAATTGACGATCGGGATAAACTGCGCTTTGTATCCATCCTGGATGCTAATAAAGCCGCTGTGGTAATAAGTATCTAGCGGAAAGGTATAAACGATTTTGGCTTCGGGTAACAGAAGTAAACCGGAATTGGCAAAAAACACACGTTCGGCAACCTGGGTTCCCAACTTATCAAGATCATCGATAATGATGAGAACCTCTTTGCCGTTCTGTTGTTGAATCTGTTCACAGGTGTTAGAGATATTCTTTTGCATTTTCCCCATTTGATCACGCAAACGTTTCCGGATGACATCACGCGATTCTGGTTCGGCCCTGAATTTGAAGCCAATAAATCCCAAAAAATTGACTTCTTCAGGATTGAGTTCCAACAGTTTTTTAAGCGGTTGCAACAGACTATCAAACCATTTGTCTTCCTTCACAGACTCTAACAGTTGTATATAAGTTGCAAGCAGAATGTCCACCGTTTCTATTTCCATCGTACCTGTCACATCGGCAATGGAAAAGGAAATGATATGGTAGCTATTCTGTAATTCTTCAGCCACTTTATTCAGAATCGTGGACTTGCCACAACCACGATGCCCAATCACCAGCATTTTCTTAAAACGCTCGGTAATGCGGATCGTGGTAATAATCGCCTTGACAGAATCCTTAGTAAAATCATCAATATAAAATGTCTTCAGTTTTTCACCGCGCAAGGGTTGACTGTCAAAGTTATTGTAGGCCTTAACAAAGGCATCATAGTTTTCGCTGTTTGGCATATGTTTGCTCCGAAACATTAACGACAGGGATTGTCTATAAAAAAGGATTGGATTGTACAACAATTGAAATCCAAAATGTCAAAACCTTAACTACAAGGATTGTCTATAAAAAAGGATTGGATTGTACAGCAACTGAAATTTTAAAAAAATTCTGTTTAAAAAATCCTTTTTTATAGACAATCCTTGTAGTTATTGGTGTTGGGTGAACCAAAATTATTTTGAGCCCACTAAGAACCAGAAAGCCTAATATTTGCCCCATCAAGATTAGCACCTTCAAAATTGACCCCTTCAAGATTGGCCATTAGCAGACTTGTATTGACAAGATTGGCTTCTTGAAGATTGGCTTTTTGAAGATTGGCCGCTTGAAGCTTTGCCCCTTGAAGATTGGCCAGTGTCAGGTTTGCGTTGGCAAGATTGGCCCCTTGAAGACTGGCCCCTTGAAGATTGGCTCTTTTCAGATTGGCTTTTTCAAGATGAGATTCTTCAAAATTAGTCCGGTGAAGATTGGCCCCTTCAAGATTCGCCCCGTGAAGATTGGCCCCTTCAAGATTGGCACTTTGAAGATTGGCTCCCTCAAGAATTGTCCCTTCAAGATTCGCCCGTTGCAAATCAGTACCATTTAAAGTCAGGCCAGATAAGTTCAAATGACTTAATTTCTGTTTATTGACAGAAATAATCATTTTGAGAAAAAAATTGACCTCTTCATTGGTTTTCGAGTATTCCAGTAAACTGGCTTGATGTTTTTTGAGGCAATCAAACAAATATTCTGCGACAAAATATTCCATAAATGATTTATGGATAAATTTATAATTGCCAGAGAGATCACGATTTAAAAATGAACAAGTCGTTGCTTCATATTTATAATAATCCTTTTCAAGACTATCAAGATGCTGTTTTAAAAACGCTTTTTTGGGCTGAGCCAGATGAGAATAATGCAACGAAAAATCGCCACTCTTCTGAGACATCTTGACTGCTAATTCCCACATAAATTTCCTTTTCCCATCCGGTGTCATTTGAGAACGCCAGTCATCTCGCTCAATCCACATATTGGTGTAAACCTTATAGAGTTCTGCTGCGTTAATCTGTTTTTGCGCTTTGAGTTCTGGTAATGTCTTGACAATCATTTCCAGCAGCAAAGGTCGATTGGACAATTCTTCCAAATTATAGGTATTTTTAATAATACCGAGTATTTCCTCAGACAACGCCTCATTGCCTACATTTTTTAATATGTAGTCTTTGATTTGTTCAGAGCCAAATACCTTCACGTAAATTCGTATCGGCTTGTAATTCTTCTTAAAAGTATAGTTGTTGTGTAGGAATAAGTAATCTATTTTGAAGTCATTGAAGAAATAATGGGTGCGGCAAGTCATAAAGACTTTATTGGTTTGTCTCCTCAATTCAGATTGGATCACAAATTGGAGATTTTCAAAGGTTAGCTTGGCTAATTCCTTAAAATTATCGGTAGTTTCTTGTTTATCCGACATTGAAACCATTTCATCAAAGCCATCGACACAAAATAAGAATTTGCCTTGCAATGCTAAGTCTTGAAACACCAACGATGAAAAGGACAGCCCAAACTTTTCCGCAAATTCATTGGTGATGAATGTTTCTATATTAAGTCGGCCCGGATAATCTTTGAGCGACACAAACAGGGGGATACGGCGTGATTTATCCAGCATATAACGTCTGGCTTGAGCAATGAAATAATGCAGAGAAAAAGACGATTTGCCGGTACCAAAGTCGCCGAGCAAAGTCATAAAGCTTTGCTTATCATTATCCAAAAACTCATCTAATCGGTCATCCAACAGCCAGACTGTCCTATCTTTGTCAGTACCGTATAAATTGACGTAATAATCAGACAAATTAGCCCGGCTCATAACCTCAATGACGAATGCCTTGCCGCTGTTTTTGACTTCCCGCCAATGTTCATATTGCCAGATCAGCTTTTCCAGATGCTGATCGATATTGTTGAGAAAAATAGCCTGAGCGTCTCTATGAAAGGCCAGCCTTTTTTCCTCATTCCGATTGAGGACCACAGTGGTTATCTTAGTAAAATCATAAGTACCGAAGACCCAGTGATGGAAATCGGGGGCCGCGTGAAACAGTTTTTTGGCAAATGGCGGGTGTATCCAAAAGACGATGGAATAGGGCAAAGCCTTAAAGCGTTCCCGTCCATATTGTAGGTACTGCAAAAAATCTTCTTGAGATTTTTCGGAAAGTGTCTCAATACCCAACACATGGTAGATATTGCTTTGTTTGCCGACTTGCTCAAAAGTCTGCTCAAAAAAGATGGGAAACCAAACTTTTTTCTCAGTCATTTGCACCGAAAACTGAAAATAGTCCGGCAAGTCCTTTTGGAGCTTGCTTATAATCAACTCAGGGACGTTCTCATCCTCATAAAGGGCGAGAAACAGTCCCCCAATTTGACAAATCGCCAGTTCCATCTTCAATTCGTCATACAGACGATTGGGTTTTTTGGGTGTTGAGCCTTTTTTCATTAAGTTTTATCCTCAAGCGCAAGTGCCTTGTTGAGGCAGGGATGAACATCGTACCAAAGTTCTTTGTTATGGCGATATTCAAGTACAAACAAAAAACGTAATAGGTAAACTAACGTTTTGTTATCGATAGTTTTTTTCGTTTTAGCGATATATTTCACCTTTTCAACATAAGTGGGAAAATCAAACACGCGGTAGTAGTCTAGTATATGATCGTTAATGCCTTCCTCAACAGTGTTTTGATCAATGACAGAAAGGTTGTCCACCAGAGCCAGCTTGCAAGCATCTTGCATGAATTTAACGACATCCCGTAATAGTCCGCCGCTCATGTTAATCACATACTTGACTGCATCGTCGGTGATTAAGGTTTGATCTATCCGCCGCAGAATTAACTTGGTGAGTGCTTTTTGGGAAGATTCCAAATCACGGCCGTCAGCCGTCTGTAAATTGACGACTGAGATAAATTGATCAGCATAGCGACTTCTAATGCGGACAAAGTCGGGATAGTAATAAGTCGCCAATGGAAAAGTATAAACGATTTTGGCTTCGGGTAGTAAAAGCAAATCGGAATTGTCATAAAAAACCCGCTCGGCAAACTTGATGTCCAATCTATCCAAGCCGTCAATAATGATGAGAATATCTTTACCTTTCTGTTGGTGAATATGATGACAGGCTTCAGAGATATTTTGTTGTAGGGCATCTATTTGATTACGCAACCCTTCTCGGATAGTCGCACGAGATTCGGGTTCAACCTTGAACTTGAGGGCAATACCCAATAAAGTGACTTCTTCCGGCTTGAAATCCTTTTTGGAAAAGGATTTCATAAAATTTTGAAATGACTGCTGCAAGTTATCGAATTTTTCTTGTTTCTCCACAGATTGTAACACTTGCAGATAAGTGCCCAGTAAAATGTCCACGGCTTCTACGTCCATCATATTAATGATATCGGCAACGGAAAAGACGACAACATGATAGTCATTGTGTAATTCTTCAGCCACCTTATTCAGAATCGTGGACTTGCCACAGCCACGATGTCCAATCACCAGCATTTTTTTAAAACGCTCAGTAATGCGGATGGTGGTAATGATCCCTTTCACAGAATCCTTAGTAAAATCCTCAATATAGAATTTTTGCAGCCGTTCACCTTTTAACGGTTGACTGTCAAAATTATTGTAGGCTTCTTTGAAGGCATCGTAGTTTTTGTTAGGCATATTTTGGCTCCGCGTCTTAAAATTAAATTTTTTTATAATATCATATTTCAACGACTGAGTGGTTTTTGATAATGTCACTATGCAAGGAAACAAACATTTTTCGGTAGTCCTTACTTATGGGTGATGGAGTCCAAGATTTATCTTGGAAAAGCCAAACGAAAGTTGGGCTACTCCGATAAATAATATCAATATCACCCACATTTCGGGACTACTTGATATTATTAGGGCTTAAAAAAAATGGCATTGGTTCAGTTCAATGTCACAGATAGGGCGAGGTACTTAGGTAACTCCAAAAAATTAACATACCAAAAAACATACACATTTAAGCTTAAGGTGGGCAAAAAAGACCTGGGTGGCCTACGTTTTGATGGCATTCTTTTAACTCGTTGATTTAATTTAGAGCAAAACCTTCAAGGTTTCCAAAACCTTGAAGGTTTATAACTGAAAGTTATGCCACCATAAAGGTAGGCACGTCTGCTTTGTGATTATTCATTCATGGGTGGACAACAGTTCGCACTATAAGAAAGGATTTATAAGTCATGCACGCATTTTAGTGGAAGCGGAAAAAGGATTTTTATCTATCTCATTTATTATAAAAAATCCTTGTCGTTATTGCTGATAAAAAACGACAAAGATTATTAATAAAGGATTTCAATGCGAGCGCGTAGCATATTTTTATCCTTTCTTATATATAATCCCTTTGTACAGGACAAAAAAGTGTTCAAGTCGTGATGCTATCGCTTTTTTGGCGATAGTATCACTAAAAAATAACCAGATTTTATCGCTGCTTTAAGTCTTGGGATAGATTTATTTGGAACGAGACACATTATAATTATGTGAGCCACAAAAGTGATACTATCGCGGGGGTGGAGCGATAGCATCACAAAATATTTTTGGTCCTGTACATAGATATAATCCTTGTAGTTCTTGCGGTAAAAAATCAGCTCAAGATATCAAGTCCTTTCCGTTCAACTAGGTTTAACAACTTCAGTGAGGTACCCTTGGGTTTGATTTTTCCATTTTCCCATCTCCATACTGTAGAAGGGCTAGTATTGAGATAAACCGCAAAAATCGCTTGACTGACCTGGTTTTTTACTCGGATCTGCTTGATTTGTTCTGGGTTATATCCTTTAACGGGTAGAACGCGCTGCGTATCAGATTCACGCAGAGTTTTCGTATCCATCAGGTCAGCCTTATTTAGTCCTTTAGCGGTTTCGTGAACCACTTTTGGTATTGATTTATCCATCATAAACCTCGATTATTTTTCCAGTATAAACCACTTTTTATAAGTGATTATTGATTATAACTCAACAATTGCTTTGCTCATCGTTTTAAGGTTATTTTGCTGATTTTAGCAAAGCCTTATAGACTCAATGATCAATGCTCAAGTTTTTATAATAGCTTGATTTATCAATTTTTTTAAATCGCCTATTTCAATAAAGTCAATAACATCAATTATTTTTATCAAGTAAAAACAATGACTTCGCATGAAAGTGCTTTGCAAAGCCATGCTGGTTTTTACTAAAAACTTGAGCATTAAGTATATAAGGAGTTATCCTTGATTTTTCAATGATAGGGTTTCCGCCCAGTGGTTTGTTATAGTATTCCTGATAACGATTTTGGTAACAGAGAGAGTTTTGGCAAACGTTTCTCGGTTTAGGCTTAAAGGATTTATGCTATCCATTAAAGGGTTGAACACTATCACTACTTATACAGGACTATACTTGCCACCGTCATAAATTGAGCTTTTTTGATTTTTCGATTCTAAAATAACTCTTTGAATTGAAATAAAAAGTGTGTATACCAACGATTGGACTTCTGAGCCTAACATTGTCAAACTATAAGCGATGCATAATCAACCCTTCATTAGGCACAGCTGCCTGCGCTAATTCTACTAAACGCGGATGATGTGTCAAAAACAAAATCTGGGTTTTTTGCCCCAATTCCCCCAATATCTCCAGCGTCGCTTTAGAACGTTCATCGTCAAAATTAATCAGAATATCATCTAAAATCAACGGGATAGGTGAACGTTTATCAATATAACGTTCAAGACTAGCCAGCCGCAACGCTAAATAAAGTTGATCGCGTGTCCCATCGCTCATGCCAGTGGTGGGAATACCCGCACTCTCCGGGGTACGCTGCCCCATCAAAATCGGTTGATCACTACTACCCTGATAGTCGGTTTTAAGAGCACAAAAACTATTTAACGTCAGGCGTTGAAATAATTCGCTGGTTCGTTTCACCACCGGCCCTTGATGTTGTTCACGATAACGCTCTATTGACTTTCGCAGCACTGAGGCTGCGAGATGAATTTGCATATAGCGTTCACTTAAATGCTGCATTTCGGCCAAAGCCAATTGGGCTTCATCAGCTGCTTGAGCGGCATTGGCGTTACCATCCATTTGTTTTAGCAGTGTGCGTAGCTCACCAATACTTTGGTCAATGCCAGAGCGTTCTTGTTCCATCTGTTGAACTTGCTCTTGGTAGCTTTGCAATTGTCCCGGTAATTGATCTATATCCACCGCGGCCGCCGCTTTCGCCAAGTCCGCTAATGACATGCCCTCGCCTTGCTCCAATAATTGTTGTTCAACCTCCACCAATTCTCGTTGCTGCTCTTTTTTATGCGAAGACGCTTGTTCGGCCGTTTCCAAAGCAGTCAGATTGTGACAATGCGCTTGTTCTAGTAAGGCCTGTAAATGCGCTTGTGAGGTTTTGACTTGCTGACTGGCATTGGTGAGGCGTTGCTGCTCAGCGCGTAAACGGTGCTGCAATTGTTCAGAGCGTGTTAAGTCTTTCTCGGTTTGACTTAAGCGATTAGATAATTCTGGCACCACTTGTTCGGCCGCTTCGTTGACTAATTCGGGGGCAATCCATTGTACTAAGGCTGCCACATCACGCCGAAACAGATCCGCATCTCTTTGCATCAATCCGACCCGGCGCTGCAAACCATTGGCTTTGTCGATTTTGTTTAAGACGTGATCTAAATCGTTAAGTACGTTGCGGACCGTTTCGGGCGGCGTATCGGGTGCTAAGTGCAACAGGGTGATGGCTTGTGCCCAGTCGGTTTGCCACCGTTTTAAGGCATCGTTAGCTTGTAATTGGGCAGCCTCACCACGTTGTTGTTCTCTGGCTAAGTTATTGATTTCTAACTGTAAATTTTCAAGTTGGCGTTGCAGATTGGTGACTTCATTCACACAGACATTGCCTTGCTCAATTAAATCTGATAAGTGCTTTAAAATTTCCCCTTTTATAAAAGTCTTTAAGAGCGTGATGGCTTCGGTTAATTCTTGGCAAAGCGCAGCGATTAATTGTTGCCGCTCTTGTAATTGTTGGTGACGCTCTCGCAACACACTGGCTTGTTGGCGTAAACTGAGAGACTCGTTTAACCAACCTCGCATCTCGGCAGGTGTCCAAGGTTTGAGGCTGGTGGATTTCCAACTGTCTTCCCATTCCGTCTGTAAATTGGTGATTAACGTTTCTACACTATGCCATTTTCTCGTTTGTTGTTCTTGTTCTAGCTGGGCACTTTGTTGTTCAGCCAATAACATAGAATATTCCGCAACGCGACTGGCTTCACGGCGTAAGCGATCTGACAATTCATCGACATAAAGCATGGCTTCTTCAAACGCTTGATACAAGTCGTTAATTTTCATTCGCCCTATTGAGGTAGGCAGTTCAGCTTCGTCTTCGTCAAAACTGAGCGTTTGGGTACTGCCTATTTTGCTAAAGAGAGATGGCGTTGCTTCATTGATTTCGCCAAACAGGGAAAGATTCGTTTTTTCTTTAGTCTCTTTCGCTTTCCCTTTGGTTTTGGATTTATTTAGCAGTTGCCAATATTTTTGCCGGGCTTGTCTCGCTTTTGCCAGTGCATCTTCGGTGGGGATTTCCCCCGCCCAAGATAAGGCATTAATTTTTTGCGTAGAACGCTCATTCCGTTGCCGTGCTTCCAAAAGACGTTCTTTAATGCGTTGCCGATCAATTTCATATTCATTAAAGCGACGATCAAAACTATCAATTCTTTCCATCCTTGGCAATGCTGCTTGTTCCAAACTCTCTAAATTGCCAGTCCAGCCGAGCTGTTTTAAGCCAATTTCCGCTTGTAGCAAAAGCCGGCGCACGTCATACTCATCTTTTGCCTGAATTTCTTCTAAATTACCATGTTTACATGCCCGTGCTAAAGCGGCTCGTAACACGGTTAAATCCGGCGATATTGGCAAGGCTTCCAAAGTTCTGCGATGTTGTGCCAACTGTTGCGTCAATTCTTCTAAGCGTTTTGCGATGCTGCGCTGTTTTTCATGCAACGCCGGCGCTTTATCAGCTAACGTTTTCATAAGTTCACGTTGTTGATTTGTTACTGCCAACTGGGCTGCCACATCTGGCAAATCCAAATTGGGATAAATGCGCCGTAACAAAGCACGCGCTTCACCTTCGACTGTCCGCATTTCAGTACGGACACCCGGCAAATCACGAGCGGCTTTTTGATGACTGCCCAAACGTCCTCGCAAATCATCAATAGTCTCTTTTTGTGCCAATAACGCTTTTGAAATTTTGATGGCGTTAATTTGGCTTTGTAATTGCGCTATATCTTGTCGAGTTTGTTCTTCTTGAGCATTCGCGGTACGCAAAGCCAGTTTGACTTCAAAGTGTTTTGCCGCAGCATCATCAGGTAATAGAATAACTCCGGCAAGATTAGCCAATTCTGCTTTAAGTTCTTGATGCCGCTGTAATAAAGGGCGTGTGCGCCGAATACGTTCCAAGCGGTGTTGCTCAGCGCGAAGTGTTTGTAATTGGTGCGTTAATTGGACATGTTGTTGCTGCGTTTCATCCAGTTTTTTGGCTTGATCACTCCATTGGTTAGGTGACAATGAACTGTCTTGAACACGTTTACAGGCTTCTTTATAATCCCGTATGGTTTTATTTAACAATGGTTTAGAACCGCGAGCTTTGAATAACTCATCTTTTTCCTTATCCAATTCAGCCAACACTTCATGCACTTTCAAACTACCGGTGCCCGCTTCAAATAAACTTTTCCCAACATCGCCACCATCATTCAGTAAATCTTCGCCACCCTGCCGCAACTGTTCATGATTAAAACAACATAACGCGGTAAATTGCGCCTCTTTCATTCCCCCAAGGAAGATTTGCAAACGTTCTTCATCCAAGGGTTTATTATGAATATCAAGCAACGTATTTTTGCGCCCTTTACGCCGATAACAAATTAATTCGTCATCGTTGTCCCCCTGCAATCGTGCCCCGATGCGTAATTGATCATTGGCATGGAAATAAGCATCTTGGGTACGTTCAGGAATTCCGAAAAATAAATGCGTTAAAGCGCGACGCATACTACTCTTTCCGGCCTCATTGGCACCATAAAGAATATGTAAACCTAACTTGTCGTCAGAAAACGCTAAGGTTTTATCAGTAAATAAACCAAAAGCCACTAAATGGAGTTGTAAAATTTTCATGTTGTTATCCTTTTTATAGTCTATAGCTCGTAAGATTTTACATAGCTTACGGATAGTATCCCTTCGAGGGATGCTATCCGTCAAGTCGTAAGATTTTACATAGCCTACGGATAGTATCCCTTCGAGGGATGCTATCCGTCAAGACTTGTGAAATTATTTTTCTGAAAAGCTATATTTCTCATATTTGGCAGCTGGTTATTCTATGGAATCGAAGGCTATTGAGGTTGCCGGCTGCCATCTGATCGGTTACGTCTGGAGGCTACTGGTATGCGCCAAATGACACCACGTTAGTACAGCGAATCCCAGAAATAAACGAATAAGTAGTGGTGCAATGTGAGTGATGGAGTCCAAACGACGCTAAAGTTTCGCTCCGCGAAACTTTAGCGTCGTTTTTAGTTTGGTAAGCTCAGCCTTCCTTGCGTTTGGACTCCTTTCTGGTTCTGCGTTTTTCGGAGAACAACTTGAACATCGAAAACATATCACCCATATTTCAGGATTACCACATTTTATTTCGCCTCTACTTTTATTTTTACCCTCAAAGGGGCTTTTTTATTCCCTTGCAATATTTTAGGCTCAAAAATGTGATAATTGGTTATCACGAGTTTGGCATTCCGTTGTTCTAAGCGGGGTATCAAAGATTTTGGTACCAACCGCTGAATATTCGCGCCCCTATTAATCAAGTGATATAAAATTGGAATCGCCATCACTACCGTTTTTCCGGTACCGGTTGCCATTTTAAAAGCGATGCTAGGCATATTAAGGGTAGTATCCTCACTCACTCGTTGCACGGTTTTCATTTGTAATAGGCAATAGGTAATAGATTTTGGGTTAATTTCAAAAGTAAGTTTAGATGATGAGATTTTTTTGGACACAGCTAGTAAGGAATCCATTAGTCCTTGAGCCCCTTCTTTATTACGGCTACCAATATAAACTCCTATAATTTAACGTGTATCAACATCTATTCTTACCAAATCCAATAACAAAAGGCCACATCTCATCACATTGCACGGTTAGCCGGCCCTTTTTTTAGGTTTGACATTAATTTTGCGTGGCACACCATCATATTTGTTATTGACATCATTTCGTAACCATTTTTCAGAAACACCCGTCATTCTAGCATAGCCTGCACTTAAAGATGTTCCCAAATGATTTGGTTAAGAAAGCAATACAAATAATTGAAAGTAATAACTACAAGGATTGCTTATAATAAAGGATTAAAACCCAAACGTTATTGTCTTGATAAATCAGTCTCGATTAAATCCCTTATAAAATACCATCCTTGTTGTTCTGGTTTTATGAGTTAAGGAAAACCCTAAATGCAATATTGGTATTCATTGACAATTATTTTATTAATCATTAGCTTATCCATCAAGGCCGAAGTGACTCTCGACGGTACGCTCGG
>Ga0164315_10000736_pt1 | contig 23457 bp, 17 predicted proteins | sample GuaBasSedimGuay6_FD_113737 | JGI IMG/M metagenome (GOLD analysis project Ga0164315, IMG submission 113737) | Subseafloor sediment microbial communities from Guaymas Basin, Gulf of California, Mexico - Guay6, Core 4569-2, 0-3 cm | ecosystem: Environmental > Aquatic > Marine > Hydrothermal vents... | reverse complement strand
TAATTCAACATCAGATACCTTATTACTATGACCTCCAAAATGATGAAATTCAGGATGGTGAGGAGATTCTATCATTCTGATATTATATTCACTTAGTTCATTTAATTCATCCAACTCGGTTAAAACCTCAAACTTGATATTCCTAAGTTCATCATCTAAATCTCCCAATTCATTCATTATTATGATCCTTTCACCATCTATTGATTTTAACTCTATGGCCAGTTCTTCATAAACATGCTCTAAATCTTCCATTACGGATTCCAGTTCTACATCAAAGTTAAACTCCATTTCTTCGCCGTTTTCATCTATCCATTTTACAACAGTTTCACCTTCTCCATCATCAGAATGGAAAAAGTAAGCACCGTGTTCATCTCCAGAAACATTAACTGTACCACCTTTCACAATAACAACTTTCTTACTCTCGTGTTTACCATCTGTTTCAACAGTAACATCAATAGTAACTTCATCACCGTCGGTTTCTATGTTTATATCTTTCAGATCATCAAGATCCATATCATCAGTAATCCAGATAGTAGTATCGGTTACTACCTTTTTCCCATCTACCTCTTTTACTGATTTAATTCTAACTTTCTTTTCTTTCTTAACTTCCTCCTGTGCCCTAATTGGGGTAGGAAATACAATTAAACCACCTAATATTGCAATTAAACTGAGTGCTAATAATTTTTTCATTTCTTTTTATTTTAAAATTTATAATTTTACAAAAGTCAATATCGCTTTAATTTGATTTAAAACATGATGCAAATGTATTTCATGCACTATCTCATAGGGGTTAAGGTGGGTTAAAAAAGGTTAAAGAAAGGTTAAAGTTGTAAGCATCAGGCAAATCCTTTACTATTTTTGACGCTGTAAATAATTGATGAATAGTGAAAAAACGTTTTAGATTAGTTATTGTTTTAATGTCGGTAAGCCTTGTAGGGATAATTTTTGTGCAGGCCTTATGGATTAGTCATGCCATTAAAACGGAGCGTGCAAACTTCGACCGAGCTGTTTATGATGCCTTAAAGCGCGGTGTTGATAATTTGGAACAAGATGAAATATTCATGTTTATGAATGAGAGGATACATCTTCCAGAACCTCCTGATCATTTTGAACATACTGAATCTGGAGATGAGTTCTACAGAAATGCTTATCACGATGACTCTATTGTAAGAGTTCATACTAAAGATATTAATGTTGATGCTCCCAACAACTCATATTACAGTACGGTTACAACTACAGATGGAAATGGAAGCAGTACAATAGTCGTATTTAATGATTCTGTAAATGTTAATGTTCAGACAAATGCAAAACGACCATCTAATATTAAATTCAATACTAAATTTTTTGATGAAGACCAACTGGATGAGATTTTAGAACTGGCTGAAATAACTGGAAGTGGTATTGAAATTCAATTAAACAATGAACTAATAATTCTTGAAAACAAACTAGATTCAATGCAGAGAGTAGTCTTGAATGAAGTAGAAAAAGGTAAAATCGTTACAGAAAAAATATCAAAGTTTCAGGAAAATATCGACAAATGGGTGGTTGAATATCAGTTTGAAGATAATCGTTTTGAATACCTTTCACACAGTGGAGACATTGACAATATTATTAGTGAAGCATTAATAAATAACGGAATAAAACTTGATTTTCATTTTCAATTAATTAAAAAAGATGAGGATGGCTCAGAAGTAATTAAATCACTGCCCGACACCAGTTTAATTCTTCCATTTAAATATCAAACAGAACTTTATGCAACAGACTTTTTTAATAGCGGAACTTTTATTACACTAGATTTTCCAGGACTTAATAAATTAATTTACAGATCGGTTGCTTTATTAATTATTGGATCATTAGTATTTACCTTAATAATACTGATCACTTTTGGATTCACACTTTATTATATTCAAAAACAAAAGAAAATATCTGAGGTAAAATCTGATTTCATCAACAATATGACCCATGAGTTTAAAACTCCAATTGCCACAATAAGTCTTGCTTCCTCTGCCATCGAATCTCCAAAAGTAATAGGTAACTCTGAGAAAACATCTTATTATGTTGACATTATTAAGAAGGAGAATAAACGTATGAACTCTCAGGTTGAAAGGGTTTTACAAATGGCTCAAATAGAAAATCACGACTTCAATTTAAGCCTTCAAAAAATCAATGTTCATGAGATTATTGAAAATGTAGCCAATGTACTTACAATTAGGTCCAACGATAAAGGTGGGAGAATAATAACCTCATTAAAAGCCTCTTGTTACAATATTGCTGTTGATGAAGTTCATTTTGCTAATGTTTTGAATAACCTCATCGACAACGCTTTGAAATACAACAACAATCCACCTGAAATACTTCTTGAAACCAATATAAGAAATGGTAAGTTTGTACTAGAAGTTTCGGATAATGGAATGGGTATGAGCAAGGAAGTTCAGAAGCATGTATTTGATAAATTCTATCGCAAGCCAAGTGGAAATATCCATAACATAAAAGGATTTGGTTTGGGCTTAAGTTACGTAAAAGCTATTATTGAAGCCCATGGTGGTGAAGTAAGTTTGGATAGTGAACTTGGTAATGGTAGCAAGTTTATAATTACATTAAAATGTTAGGTTGGAAGACGGGAACTAGAATACGAAAGTTGAAAGATCAAAGTCCGATTTATTAATAATTAAACACTAAAATTATGGCAAAACTACTTTTAGTTGAAGATGACCGCAGTTTTGGAGCGGTATTAAAGTCCTACCTGGAGTTGAGCGATTTTACTGTTGAGTGGGTAGATGATGGCTTACTGGCCTTACCAAAGTTTTTATCTCAAAAATTTGATCTTGTAATTCTTGATGTTATGCTACCAAATGTGGATGGGTTTACCATTGCCAATCAAATAAGAGAGAATGACACTGAGACTCCTTTTATTTTCATAACAGCCAAAACGCTTAGAGAAGATATTTTAAAGGGATATAAAACTGGTGCGGATGATTACATAACGAAGCCCTTCGATTCAGAAATTCTACTTTTTAAAATTAAGGCGATTCTTAGTCGGGGTACAGCAGGCAATTCATTTTTAAACGAGACTGTTAAATTTGGTCAATTTACATTCAATCCAAAAATCAGGACTTTGGTTTCAGCAAAAGCAGAAACTGAAAAAACTCTTTCACCAAAAGAGGCGGAATTATTAAAAATGTTGCTCGAGCAAAAAGGAGAAGTATTACCAAAAAGCCTTGCTTTAAACAGTATTTGGGGCGACGCTAACTATTTTACCACAAGAAGTATGGATGTTTACATTGCAAAACTCAGGAAATATTTATCTTCTGACAAATCTTTACAAATAATAACTATCCATGGTTCTGGATATCGTTTAGTAGGAGAAAATGTAAGTATTTATTAATAATGCATTAAAAAATGTTAATGGTTATAAGTTATTTGTTATAAGCCTATTACAAGTTTAACCTGAGAACTTATAACTAATAACACTTAACGTATAACACTATTATTATCTGGAAGAAAACTAACTGCTTGATCTTCCTTTGTGACAAAGATATAATTATTTAGATAAATTATTTCTTCACTCTAACTACCTTATCCACACCATCAACCTTATTGATTTTTGCCATGAGTTGGCTTAGATGCTCATTATCTTTAACCAATACACTTACATTACCTGTAAATGTTTTTCCTTTGGAGTTAAAGTTAATAGAACGCATAGTTACCCTTAAATCATTGGTAATCATATTTGTTATTGTACCAACAAGGCCAACCTGATCTACACCAGTAATTTTTAAATTGGCAGTTGTAAATGTATTATCCTCCGATTTTATCCACTTGATCTGCATCAGCCTGTACGGGTACTTTTCTTTGAGCCTTTTTGCATTTGGACATGTATTCCTATGAATCGTAATACCACTTGAAATGGTAACGAAACCAAAAACTTTATCTCCTCTTATGGGATTACAGCACTTAGCAATTTTATAATTAATATTCTTCAGGTTATCGCCAATGTAAATGATTTCCTCGGCCTCATTTCCATTAGATTTTACTTTTAGGTCTTCCTTAGGCTCTTCTTCTATTTTTTCAGGATTCGACTCCTTTGCAATATGATTTTGAATTACTTTTTTTATCTCAGCAGCCTCTAATTTCGCCGTAGCAACGAGATAGTAAAGATCGATACCAGTATCCAATTTGTAATGCTTAACAAGCATATTGATTAAGTCATCGGAACTCTTGATTTTCCAGTTTTTTAATTTTCTAAGAAGCAATGCTTTTCCATTATCTGCTTCCTTATACTTTTCCTCTTTAAGTTTTCTTTTTATTCTAATTCTGGCTCTTTCAGTACTAACAAAAGTTAACCAGTCTAGTTTTGGCTTTTGATTTTTTGAAGTAAGTATTCCAACCTTATCACCATTCTTTAGTTCATACCTAATGGGTACAACTTTATTGTTGACTGTTGCTCCACTACAACTGCTTCCCACATCTGTGTGAATTCCAAAAGCAAAATCCAGAACCGTGGATCCCGAAGGAAGTTGTTTCAGATCACCTTTTGGCGTAAATACAAAAATATTTTCTTTGAGTTTTCCTTTTTCACTTTTATAAGCAATGTCATGCTGAATCTGCTCAGGGTTTTCTAAGATATCTCTAACTTGTGATAACCAGTCATCAGTGTTCTTCTTACTCATCACACCTTTGTACTGCCAATGCGATGCCTGACCTTTTTCGGCTACCTCATCCATTCGCTTACTTCGAATCTGTATCTCAACATATTTATCCTTTAGTCCTGCTACCGTAGTATGCAACGATTCATAACCACTTGCCTTTGGAGTTGAAATCCAATCGCGGAGCCTTTTTGGATTTGGTGAATAGTGATTAGTTACAATTGAATAAACTTTCCAGCAATCTTCCTTCTCTTTCTTCAGTTTACTATTAATAATAATTCGAATGGCAAATAAATCAAAAACCTCTTCAAAATCGATATTTTGCTTTTTCATTTTAGCCCAAATAGAAGGTATTGACTTTGTGCGCCACAGAATATCAAAATCAAACTTTTGAGCCATAAGTTCTCTTTCAAATGGTCGGATAAAATCTTGAATATAAACTTCTCGTTTTGATTTTGTTTCCTTTATTTTAGTGTTTATCACATGATAGATATCGGGATGCTCAAATAGCATTACCCTTTCCTCGAGTTCCGTTTTTATTTTGTAAAGTCCAAGCCTGTGTACAATTGGAGTGTAAAGATGTTTTATTTCCTGTATTAACAAGTCTTTTCTTTTTGTAAGACTTTCAATATTTCTAAGGTCGTTAAGGTCATGTGCCAGTCTGATTAGAATCACTCTCATATCATCCACCATAGATAGGAATAGTTTCCTAAAGGCTTCTGATTGAAATGAAACTCTTTCGGTTTGTAGTTCTGAAACCCTTTTGTATCCTTCAAGAATTTCTGCTACTGTTGGACCAAATAATTTATCTAATTCACTAATCGAAACTGTTTCATCAATAACCAATCCATGAAGCAGTGAACAGATTGCAGAAGTAGAACCAAGTCCAATCTCCTTCATACTTATGATAGCAACTTCTAAACCATGAAAAATATATGGTCTTCCATCAGGGAGAGATTTTCCTTCATAATACTTATTAGCAAATTCAAAAGCCTTTAAGATACCTTCAATATCCGTTTTGGATAATGGGGTGGTTCCACATGCTAAAAGTTCTTCAAACTTATTTTCAATCAACTCATCTTTCATTGCATTTACTTCAATGCCTACCATACAAATTTACTAAATTTCGGCGATAAAAAAAACCGCCCGGCTTCTTAACGATACCGGGCGGTCATTATTTTTTTAAATCCTGTAATTAACTTTATTTAGGATTTTCTTCTACACCCGGATCATCTGCTATCGATTCCCTCATTTTAGTATCGGCATTAATATTCTGGAATTTGTAATAATCCATAATACCTAAATGACCTGAACGGAAAGCCTCTGCCATTGCTTTTGGAATCTCTGCTTCCGCCTGAATAACATTGGCTCTAGCTTCCTGGGCTTTGGCTTTCATCTCCTGTTCTAATGCCACAGCCATAGCACGTCTTTCTTCGGCTCTTGCCTGAGCGATATTTTTATCAGCATCTGCCTGATCCATCTGCAGTACGGCACCAATATTTTTTCCAATATCAATATCAGCAATATCAATAGATAGTATCTCAAATGCAGTTCCTGAGTCAAGACCTTTGTTTAATACTACCTTGGAAATAGAATCAGGGTTTTCCAGTACAGCTTTATGTGAATCCGCAGAACCAATTGACGAAACTATTCCTTCACCAACACGTGCAAGCACTGTTTCTTCTCCTGCACCACCAACAAGTTGTTTGATATTAGCCCTAACTGTTACTCTGGCAACAGAGATAAGTTGAATACCATCTTTCGCAACCGCGGCAACTCTTTTAGTATCGATAACTTTTGGATTTACAGACATTTGTACCGCCTCCAATACATCACGACCGGCAAGGTCAATTGCGGTTGCTGTTTTAAAATCAAGTTCAATATTTGCTTTATCAGCAGAAATTAGTGCATTTACAACCGACTGAACATGTCCTCCAGCCAAAAGGTGTGCCTCAAGATCGTCACGTTTTAAACTCAAACCTGCCTTAGTAGCAGCAATCATACTATTTACAATTATTCTTGGCGGAACTCTTCTCCAACGCATCAGCACAAGCTGAAGTAAACTAATTCTAACACCTGATACCAAGGCTGTGAACCAAAGTCCTACAGGTATGAAATAAAATATTACCCACAATAAAAATATGGCACCTACGCCAAATGCTATCAATAAATATACACTTTCCATATTAACTCTTATTAATTTGTTTTATATAAATTTTGTTTTCAGATATCTTTATTATTTCAATTTCCGACTCCTGATCAATAAACTCCGACAATGCACTTACCTCGACATACTTATCATTAAACATAGCCTTTCCCATAGGAGCACAACGACTTATTGCAACACCCATATCGCCAACTTTTAAATTTTCAATTTCATTAGTATTTACTTTGGCAGTTATCTCAGTGTTAAGCATAACCTTTTTCCAGGTTTTAGACCTTAAAGTAAGGGTAATACCAATAATGTTAACGGCCAAGGTACTTATTAAAATAATGTTCCCTTCGGTAACACCAATTCTGGTGTATGCCAGCCAGATTCCTGCAACCATTAAACCAAAACCAATAATGCCAGCAACACCTGCCCCAGGAATAACCAGGATTTCAATTACAAGCATTGCAATTCCAATAAGTATCAACAAAATAACAATCCACAACATATCTTACTGTATTTCAACTGTTAACTGCCGGTTGGACAAAGCCGAATGAATTGGTTCCAGTTCATTGAATGATCCATTTTTAACTGAGCAGCGTCCTTTGTAATGGGCAATCATAGCACAGTTTTCTGCTTGCATGGGATTATGTTTACATACCTCTACCAAAGCGTCAATAACAAAATCAAAACTATTAACATCATCATTGAAAAGAATTAACTTCTTTAGAAGTACTTCCTTTTCACTAACATCAACAATTCCTTTTGTTTTTTCTCTGGTCATAATTCCAATAATTAACCGAACAAACAAAATTAAGTTTTTTTTGATTGGGTTCCATTTATGCAATAAATTTATTTTAATACTCAATTTGGTGAATACTTTATTACTATTAACCTTCCACTACTCAACAACTCAACCAATCTACAACTCATATCTTTCATTTCTTTATCTACTTTTGCAGACCAATGAAAGAATTCAACAAATTCGTAAATGCATTATCAGGTTCCCTGAAGAACTTACCAGGTTTTGAAGCACAATTAAAGATGGCTCCAATTACCAGAATAAATGATTTAAAAAATTATCCTGTCGGAAAATCTCCAAGAAAAAGTGCTGTACTGATTCTTATTTATCCCGACAAGGGGAATATAAAAACAGTTTTGATGGAACGTGCATCAGACAACACGGTTCACAGTGGCCAAATTTCGTTCCCTGGTGGTAAATTTGAGAATAGCGACAAAAGTCTTGAGCAAACTGCCTTAAGGGAAGCAAATGAAGAAATTGGTATTGACACTGAAACCATTACAATACTTGGCCCACTCACTAAACTTTACATTCCACCAAGCAATTTTGATGTATTTCCTTTTGTTGGCTATACCTATCAAAAACCTGTCTTCAAGATCAATGCAGAGGTAAAGAGCATTTTAGAAGTGGACATACAAACATTAATAAACCCAGCTACTTTAATAAACAAAACCATTGAACATAGGACTGGAAAAATTGTTGATGTTCCTTGCTTTTTCGTTGGTGGTCATATTATATGGGGTGCCACATCGATGATAATTAGTGAGCTGTTGGAAGTGATCAGTTTTTCAGAAAATAATTTATGATTTCACTTGTTAAACTGTAAATCAGTTCATGATTTGGTTAATTCGTTGCATGAGCATAACCTAACTAAGAGACAGAAGTAGCCTGCATACAAATGGCTTTGCTGCCAACACGCACCTTTTGGTTCTATCTCCTTCATAATTAAAGTAATTACTTGGTAATCCATACACAATAATTCTGTCATTTTAGTAAGTTTGTACTATTATTTTTATTACCACCAAATTACTTCTGATGAAAAAGATATTCTACTCTGTATTTTTACAGTTGATTATAGTTATTTCTGTATTTGCTAACAGTTACAACACCATCGACATAGATGGCAACAACACAGGTTGGGCTACCGATGAGCAATTCACAAACTGTTCTTCAGCTGATAATGCTTACTTTACTTGGGATGCTGAGTATATTTATATGGGGATAAGTGATGCTGACGCTGATGAAAACATTGCAACTTTTGTATACTTCGATACTGACCCATTGGGTGCAAATGGTACAACATCAGCATGGGCTTGGGGTGGTTCATCTAACTATATTAATACCCCTTTTAATGCTGATTGGACTATTGTGTGGGGAAAAGATGAGAGTGGAAATTTTTTTATTGAAGTAATGCAATATAATAACGTAACTAGTATTTGGGATATATATTCTACGAGTTCTTCTACCTCACTGGTTATATCAACAGTAACTTTAGTTGAATTTGCAATAGGTGCGGATTACCGGGAAGTAAGAATTAAAAGATCGATGCTAGGAAATCCTGATGAGTTTAAAACCAGCATGTTTTCTGAACAACAATGGGCATCATATTATCGGTATTTTGCGTGGCCTTCCAACAACTGGTCTGATGCCAATCGAACAACCGACCAATCCATTCCTCATTATTATGGATTTTTCCCGGAATCAGGAATAAGCCCAGACAGATCTGCATATTATGATGCAAGTTTTGAACAATGGACAGGTGCTGCCAGAAGCACAAGTTGGGCTACAGGCGGCAACTGGTCTGATGGTGTACCAACTTCCAGCACTCTTGTAAGACTTCCAGCAACTGCAACAGTTATTGTTGATGCAGCAGGTGCTGAATGTGATGATATACTTATGAAAACAGGTGCTACATTAACAGTTAATACTGACGGGACACTTACATCAAATGGGGGAATATATAACTATACCGGAAATTCTGGAGTTGTTGTACAGTCATCATCATCTGGCAATGGTTCATTAATTGAATACAGGTACGGGAATACTTTGATGACAGTGCAATGCTACACTACCGCAGGGCAATGGCATTCGTTTGCTGCTCCCGTTTCTGGCCTCACAGCAAATGATTTATATATTGGTGACAGCCCGGGAGTATGGATAGCAGAATTTAATGAATCTACTCTTGATTATACTTACATAACAGAATTAACAGAACCACTTGATGACGTAAAAGGATGGTTGCTTTGGGTTGAAGAAACCGTTAGTGACCACACATACAGTTTTCAAGGTTTGGCAAGAGAATCAATGCAAGGTGAAGATAATAATGCAAGCAGATCTGCAGTAGGGACTGAATATGGATACGCATATGTTGGAAATCAATTTACTTCGGCCATCGATTGGGACGCCACTTCTCCAGCTTGGTATAATAGCAATTTAAATAATGCGATTTATGTAATAACAATTGATGGATGGGCTTCATACGTTGGTGGTGCAGGCAATAATGGCGGATCAAGATATATTGCCATGAACCAGGGCTTTTTTGTACAAGTAACTGATAATAATGCTCCTCCTGAATATGGCACTCTTAAAATGTCAAGAGATGTTTGTGTTCATAATGATGTGGGGTTTTTAAAGTCGAACACAACAATCGACAGCCTTATTCGTCTTCAGGTAAATCAGTCTGGTAAAAGCGATGAAACTGTTGTGAGGTTTCTGAATGATGCTACGGAAGAATTTGATGGCCAATATGATGCATCTAAATTTTTTAGTTACTCTGAGAACAATCCGTTGGTATTTTCCAAAAGCATGATGGACTCATACTCAATCAACAGCCTGCCTAAGTCTGTTCAGGAAGTTTCCATAGATGTTGCTGGTATTAACGGGGTTAGTATGACAATCAGTGCAACTGAGATTAACAGTTTCGATAGTGTTTATCTTAAAGATAAGTTAACAGCTACTATTACCAATCTGGCTCTTGAAGATTACACTTTTACGTACAACAATAACTTCAATAATCGTTTCACTTTATTTTTTAGTTATACTGGAGATCAGGAAAACTTATACCCCGAACTTTCGTTCGATGCATTTTCCTCAAATAATGAAATATTGATTCAAATTAATCATACAGGTATTTCAGAAATATCAGTAGTTAATATGCTTGGACAACAGGTTTTTTCTCAACAAACCAGTCAGTCAAAACTCTCAATACCAATACATCAAAGTGGTTATTATCTTGTAAAAGTACACTCCGGACAGCATATGGCTACGAAAAAAGTATTTGTGAAGTAATTTTATTAACTCAAAAATCTAAATTTAAATAACTATCAAATGTATCTGGTGAAAAAAGAGGGAATAAACACAAATATTCCACTTTTTGAAGTGGTGCATTAAAAACAAGTGGTAGGCATTACATTGATTATGCCATATGTAAAACTTTTCTTAAACGAAATATACTATTTTAGCCAGCCTTCAAAAAAACAAAAATGGAAAAACACTTACTTTCAAAATCTACTTTTATCAGAGGCAACCAATGCCTCAAATCCCTTTATCTCAACAAAAAGAGACCCTTTTTAAGGGATAGATTAAGTCCAGAACAAAGGGCAAAATTCCAGCGTGGACATAAGATAGGCGATCTGGCTCACCAACTGTTTCCAGACGGTATCGATATGAGACCAAAGTCTCCATCACAATATCAGAAAAGGGTTTTAGAGGTGAGACACTTAATTGATATTGATACTCACAACACAATTTATGAGGCAACATTTCAATACGATCAGTTACTTGCTATTTTAGATATTCTTGTGAAGGAAAATGATGAATGGACTGCCTACGAAGTAAAAAGTTCATTAAAAATATCCGACACATATATTTTAGATTCTGCGTTCCAGTATTATGTAATTACCAACTCCGGGTTAAAACTCAAAGATTTTTTTCTAATTCACATAAACCCAGATTACGAATTTAATGGTAAACTTGATGTAGAAAACCTCTTTGTAAAGCAAAGTGTTCTTGATGAAGTTTTAAAACTTCAGGATTATGTCAAAGAACAGTCACAAAGAGGAAAAGCAGCCTTATTCCTGGAGAAATCGCCACTCATTGAACCTGGCTCACAATGTATTACTCCATATCCATGTGATTTTATTGGGCACTGCTGGAAAAAAATTCCTAAAGAAGAATGGCCAGTGATAAAACATGGAAGTGAAGAGTTTTACGACTTTTTGAATAAGTTGTAATTTGTCAGTATTCACACATTGCATATTAATTCCTGATACTTTTGACATTGATAGTTCTGTGGGTTATATTGCTTCTTTGGCTTCTGTGGTTATTTTGCAGAAAGAAAACAACAGCAGCAACAGAAGCCATAGGAACAAGCAGTTACAACAGCAAAAAAATTTATCAACAATCAACAATCACCTTTTTCATATTAGTATTTTTGAAGCATGGAAGAAACCAAGAAGAGAAAGCAGAAACCTACTGATTCTGTAAGTGCTAAAACATTCTCACAACAATTTAGTGAGCATGGCAAAGTACCACCACAGGCTATTGACCTTGAGGAGGCAGTTTTAGGTGCGCTTATGCTTGAAAAAGATGCCGTTTCGGCAGTAATTGACATTCTCACACCAAAGGTTTTTTACAAAGATTCACACCAAAGGATTTTTTCTGCTATCTCTCGATTGTTCGGGAAGTCTGAACCCATTGACATATTAACTGTTACTAACGAATTAAAAAGTACTGGCGAATTAGAAATGGTTGGAGGACCATATTACATTACTATGCTAACCAGCAGAATCGCCTCTGCAGCAAATGTAGAATATCATTCCAGAATAATACAGCAAAAGCATATTCAACGAGACCTTATTCATATTTCATCTGAAATTATTAAAGATGCCTATGAGGATACTACTGACGTATTCTCCCTTCTAGATAAAGCTGAGCAAAATCTTTTTTCCGTTTCTGAAACTAATCTTAGAAGAAACTTTGAGGATATGCCATCGCTGGTTCGACAAGCCATTGAAGATATTGAAAGTGCAAAAAATTCTGAAAGTTCATTTCGAGGTGTTCCTTCAGGATTCACGGACCTCGACAGGATTACATCTGGTTGGCAAAAGTCAGACCTGATAATTCTCGCAGCAAGACCATCAATGGGTAAAACAGCCCTTGGGTTATCGATGGCAAGAAATATGGCAGTACAGTTTGACAAACCAGTAGCATTCTTCTCGCTAGAGATGTCAGCAGTGCAGTTGGTTACAAGGCTCATCTCTTCTGAATCAGGACTTCAATCCGACAAATTAAAAAGAGGTGATCTTGCTGATCATGAATGGGAACAGTTAAATGCTAAAATCAGAGACCTTAGTGAAGCAAAAATATTTATTGATGATACACCTGCTCTTTCAATTTTTGAATTAAGAGCAAAATGCAGAAGGCTCAAACAACAGCATGATATTCAAATGGTGTACGTTGATTATCTGCAACTTATGACTGCTGGCGGAGAGAACAAAGGGAATCGTGAGCAAGAAATCAGCCAGATTTCGCGTTCTTTAAAAGCACTTGCAAAGGAACTTAATGTACCTGTACTTGCACTCTCACAGTTGAGTCGTGCAGTTGAAACCCGGCCCGGACAAAGTAAAAGGCCTATTCTTTCTGACCTTCGAGAATCTGGAGCCATTGAGCAAGATGCCGACTTGGTATTATTTATTTATCGACCTGAATACTACAAAATTGACGAATTTGAAGATGGTAGTTCAACAACAGGAGTATCTGAAGTAATTATTGCAAAACACAGAAATGGTGCAGTTGGCGATATCCGACTTAAATTTGTAAATACATTTGCACGATTTGAAGATTACACTCAAGGAGGATCAAGTGATTTTAGTCCCAGCGATGTTCAGGCTGGTTTTAAAACTGTTCCTTCTCGCATGAATGAATTTAATGAAGGCAGCGACGATGCCCCATTTTAAGATAAAACGTAAAATTAAAGAAATGCATAATTTAAAAAAAATGGCAATGGTAGCTGCCTTAATAATGTTACCAATTTTTGTTATTTCATCATTTGCTCAAAAGAAAATTAACCTTACATACAAACTTGAGCAAGGAAAAACATTTAACATTGTTACTGAAATAGATCAGGATATTGTTTTTGATGCAAATGGACAAACAATGACATTAGATCAAACGATAACAACTAAATCGGTATCTACGATTGAAAGTGCAAGTGATGGGCAAATATCTATTAAAACTACCATGTCGGCAATGAGAATGGCTCAGAGCATTTTCGGTATGGAAATAATTTTTGATTCTGAAGATGAGACCACACAGCAAAATCCAATGGCTGAGAAAATTGGTGAGGCACTTAAAAAATTAATTGGTGCCAGTTATTCAACGATAATTGATAATAAAGGAAATGTTCAAAGTTATGATTTAGGCGAGTTTGCTATGAATGATGATATGGCTAATAATATTTCATCAGGAAACAGTTATGTAGTTTTCCCTGAAGGAAAAATAACAACTGGAAGCACTTGGGAAGCGAACATTAAGCCACTCAAAGAAAGTGACATGAAGATAAATTCAAAATACACTTTGATAAAAGCAAGCAAGAAATCAGTAACAATAAAAGTTGAAAGTACTATTACTGCTAATAATGTTGTTGATGAAGAAATGAAGATGGACGGAACCATTATTGGTGAGATTTTGGTTGATCCAAAGACAGGCTGGACGACAGAAAGTAATATGGACATGGAAATGGAGTTAGAAGTTGATCAGGGCGGCGTGAAGTTCCCGGCTTCAATTAGTGGAACAATTACTTTAAAATCAACAGAAAAGTAATAATTAGGACTTTTTGTTCCTAAGAAAAATAAAATATTTCAACTGCCTGACAATTAATATATTTGCCGGGCAGTTTTTTTATGCAGTAACTATTTATAAATACCTTAATAAGTGAAGAAAAAAACCATAAACATAATTACACTTGGCTGTAGTAAAAACCTTGTTGATTCGGAGGTATTGATGGCTCAACTTGGATCTGATTACACAGTAATGCATAACTCGGAAGAAGATGCTGATGTACAAGTAGTAAATACCTGTGGTTTCATAGGTGATGCAAAAGAAGAGTCAATCGACACAATTTTGCAACTCACACGGGCAAAAAGATCAGGTCTCACTTCTAAAGTTTATGTAACTGGCTGTCTTTCTCAGCGATACAAAGAAGACCTCAAAAAGGAAATCCCTGATGTAGATGGTTTTTTTGGTGTAAATGATTTGCCTGAAATCCTTAAATCCCTTGAGGTTGATTTTAAAAAAGAGTTGGTAGGAGAAAGACTCGTTACGACTCCAAAACACTTTGCTTACCTCAAAATATCAGAAGGCTGCGATCGTAATTGTTCTTTCTGTGCAATCCCATTAATTAGAGGAAAGCATGTATCAAAACCAATAGAAAACCTTGTGAAGGAAGCAGGTTTTCTTGCAAAAAAAGGTGTAAAGGAATTAATTTTAATTGCTCAGGACCTTACTTATTATGGCATTGATATTTATAAAAAAAGGCGAATTGCAGAATTAGTAAACAAACTTTCTCAAATAGAAGGAATTGAATGGGTAAGGCTTCATTATGCTTACCCGGCAGGATTTCCTCTTGATCTTATCGAAGAAATTAAAAATAACCCTAAAGTTTGTAACTATCTCGACATACCTCTTCAACACATAAGTAATAATATTTTAAACTCTATGCAGAGGGCTCATGACAAAGAAACTACCATTAATTTAGTTGAAAAATTTAGAAAAAGTCTTCCTGATGCAAGTTTAAGAACTACACTAATTGTAGGATATCCAGGCGAAACCGAAGATGACTTTAACGAACTTTACGATTTCGTAGAAAAATATAAATTTGACAGACTTGGTGTGTTTCAGTATTCAGAGGAAGAAGATACTGCTGCCTACAAACTGAAAGATGATGTTCCGGAACAGACAAAACAAGACAGAGCAGATAAATTAATGATGTTACAACAACAACTTTCACTTGAAAAAAATCAAAATAAAGTTGGACAAACCCTCAAGGTTTTAATCGATAGAGAGGAAAATGGATATTACGTTGGACGGACTGAATTTGATTCACCGGAAGTGGATAACGAAGTCCTGATTTCGGAAGAAAAATCCAATTTAAAAATAGGTGATTTTTACAATGTTAAGATCACAAAAGCCGATTTCTTTGACTTATATGGCGACCTTATTGATTAGGTTACAATTTTTTACAATTTCGGATATTCATTTTCCGTAATTATAGATAATTGTCATAATTAAGAACCCCAATACTAAATTAAAATACACTTTATTTTATTACGCTCTAGGTACCAATATTTTATAACTATTGGCACGTCGATTGTTATATGAATGTCAAATCCTGGAAACAGGAAATTGTAATTGAAAAATTTGGTTTTGGTTGATTCAGGTCGGAAGAGTATCTCTCTCTGGCCTGTTTTTTTTTATACCTATGCTTTTGCAGATAAAAATATAATATTTTTGCTAAAAAAATCCATGAAGCATTTTCAACTACTTGCAGTCTTTATTTTTATTAGTTCCATTAGCCTTTTCTCACAAGACTTAAAAAAAGTCCTTCCCGACACCATAAAAGATGGTCATTATGAAGCAAAATATGGTTCATTAACAATTAGCGGTAATTTTACTAATTATCAAATGAATGGCGACTGGACTACTTATTTTCAAAATGGCCAGATTCACATTTTCGAACAATACAAAGAAGGTGAAAAAGACGGGCTCTATTTTAAAATTAGCAAACGAGGGTATATTTTAGAACAAGCTAATTATAAAACTGGCGATTATCATGGGAGCAGAATCCTTTTTACTTTAGCAGGAAGGTTTCAATTATCGGAAAGTTACAAGATGGGAGTACTTGATGGCTCTAGGAAAGTTTATTATGAAAAAGGAACTTTACAGGAAGAAGCAACTTATGTTGATGGAAAAAAAACAGGCAAATCAACATGGTACGATAATAAATCAAATGTTATTGCGGTTTACAATTATAAGGAGAATAAATTTGAAGGACTACAGGAAACATTCTACAATAATGGAAAACCTAAAAGTATTCAGTCATTTAATGATAATATTATTAATGGTGAGTACAAAGAGTTTTATTCCAACGGAAATATCAGGATATCGGGCATGTACATTAATGGCTTAAAACATGGAGAATGGATAACCAATGATGAAGAAGGTAATATTGTAAAAAATGAAAAGTTCAAAAAGGGAGAATTAAAATAGCAGACTTTCCTAATTCCCAGAAAACTTCAAGCACTTAAATAAAAGTCAGTTGTAATAAAGAACTAATTAGTAGTCCTATCTATTTTCTTAGGTTTACCATAATCATCAATATTCACAAATAGCATTTTTGTGGAGCATACAAGTGCCTCTGAATTCTCCTCTACACAATGTCGTCTTGCTTCCAGATAAAGAGAGATGGAAGTATTGCCAATACGATCAACTTTTCCATAAATCCTGATTTGCTCTTTAACTTTTACAGGTCTTAAAAATAATACCTCATCCATTTTAAGGGTAATAACATTTGCAGACTGACATACTGATGAGGCCATTATTCCACCTGCCTCATCAAGCCACGAAAGCATTCTACCACCAAACAGATTATCATTTACTCCAATGTCACTTGTCTTGCAGATATTTGTTGATATGAGATGCATGTTAAATTATTTATTTTCAACCAATTCGTCAACAGTCAACCTATCTGGAACTTCCAGATTTGTATAAGTGTCGGTAAGTTCAAAGTCAAAATTAGGATATTTGTACAATGGCATTGTATCCTCGGTAACATTAACCGAATAACCCCAAATTGTTCTGTAATCAGCTCTCTTCTCCCCCATGGATTCCATTTGATCAAGATAACTTGAAATAGATTTTGATTCTACTATTACAACTTTACTATTAGTATCAACAGCTGGACTATGTCTTCTACTATGGTCGTGTTGAAACTCTAAAATTCTACGCCCATCATTTGTAAGTCCTATTACCCTGTATGTCATGCTTTTACCAACACCTGGAAGATTTAGAACAGAACGATCTGTAGATAAAAACTTCAACTTATTATCATTCCTTATCCGTTTTAGTGACTTTTTGATATTTTTTGGATCAACTGCCAATTTACTTATTCTTCCCAACTCACTTTGTGGAATTCTGCCAAAAACTTTTTCTTCATAAATCTCTTGAACCGACCGTGCATTGGTGGCGAAATTGTGATAATTCTCCATAAATCCCTTAACAGAAAAAGTATAATACGTAACAACTCCAATGTCGTTGAGAACCTTACGGAGTTTTGCCGAATATCCTCTCCTTGAGGAGGCAGCAGTAAATACAAACTGGTTAGTAACTATCCATCCTGCCGACAACAACATTTTAACACTCTTCTTCATTTCAGGTGTTACTTCCATTGCTGACTGCACATGAGTTTGAATAATAAATTGCTTAATGCCAATCTTAGAAGCTTTTTTCTTAAACTCAGTAAGTAGTTTTATAAATTCAGGTGTAATCCTTTGGGGCAGATACGCTGGGAGTCGAGTACCAAGCCTAACCCTTTGTATTTCAGAATATTTTTCACCATTAATACGTTGTAGATTAGCCTCCTTTTTTCTCTTGGCCATTCTTAATACTGCATCGAGAATGTTCTTCATTGAACGATTAGTATTCATAAAAGAATCCCCACCAGTAATTAAAATATCTCGTAACTGGGTGTCGTTTTCAAAATACTTCAGAAGCGCTTCCTGTTTTTCGGGCCATGTTACCTTAGGCTGTAATTTGGTAAGATTGAAATTAAGGTGTCCACTTTGAAAATCATACATCCTCTGACAACTAACACAAAGTCCGCCACAAGCTCTACCAACAGTGTCAGGTATAAAAATCGCTACCTCAGGATAACGCCTGTGAATATTATGGTACGCGGGCAATATCCATCCAGCTGCATTTGGTTTACCGGGTTCTACAACATCTTCTTTTTCCCAGGCTTTTATTTGCCCAAACTCTTCAACCAATTCCCGGCTATGAAAAATATAATCACGCAAACTTCGGTCAGCAGCAGTTTTATCTGGTGTAATATTGACACTTATTAACGAAAGATAATATGGATTTATAAATATTGGTATTCCAGCATTTTGAGCATCCTTGAGCACTTTTAATGTCTCGGGGCGTAATGAAAAATCAAGATATTCATTCACCATTTCCGGTGAACGGGCAGCGAAAATCAGATGAAAATGGTAATCGTCCCACCACCTAAGTACAGTCTCAAACTTTTTACCATCACTCAAGCCATCTTCAAAAACAAATCGTTTACTCTTTAAATCACCAGAATCAATTTTTGAAATTATTGTCAACAAAATCCTAACCTTATTGGCTTCCCTAATTAAAACAAAATCATCATCTAAACCACAATGATGCCTTGTCATCCATTTCTGGACCTCTCTTTTAGATGGTTTTTCGTGTTTGAGTTTTCCTGTTAACTGTCTTTGCAGCAATAGCATATCTCTAAAAAAAGCCTCGTTAGCAATACCTTTACCATATTTAGTAGCTTGCCATAAATTGTAAAATGGTTGCGAGACTGTTTCCTTTTCCTTTCGGTTTAAATCAAGGAAAACCTTTCCCTCATTTTTTAGATAATCATGCAAACGTAGCAAGGAATAATCTTCCCAAGACATTTGATCAAACAAAACTCTGTCAAGGTTTCCACTTTTTAAAAAACGACTTACATTTATATTATTTTCAATGGATGTTTGAATCCAACTCTCAATTTTACTCATCGCCTCCTCATATGTCTGCGATGATTTGATAAGAAAAGCCAATTCCCGATTCTCTTCTAATAGTTTATTTACAATTTTTAGCGACCCTACGCTTAAAGATAATTTTTCCCTCTCTCCTGGATAATTCATAAATTCTAAAATGTATTATTAAATAAAAACCGATAGAAATATTCGGTCTTTTAGATAACCTGTGAATAGCAAAGGTATAACAATAAAAGGATTAATCATATTCTATAGGGCATAATTCTCATCACTAATGCTTTTTTCTACAAAAAACTGCATTGAAAATCACTAATAATATCTGTTAAAATGTTAACACAACAAAAAAAGATTTATTAGTTTTGCACATTATTTTTTTGAATACTTTTATAATTAAAATTTTATGTATAAGAATCTTGAGAGTGTGCCTAAAGCATACAACGAACCTGTAAAAGATTACCTGCCTGGTTCACCCGAGAGGGAAGAAATAAAGGCTGTATTGGCTGAAATGAAATCACAGGAAATTGATATTCCTATGGTCATTGGTGGAAAACGTATTACCACAGATGAAAAAGTTAGGATTCACCCCCCACACAATAAAAATCTTACACTAGGTTATTTTAACCGTGGAGGTGCCGACCATGTAAATATGGCAATTGATGCTGCCCTTGAAGCCTCAAAAAAATGGGCTAAAATGCCATGGGAGCATCGTGCTGCAATCTTCCTCAGAGCCGCCGATCTTCTTTCTGGTCCTTATCGTGCCAAAATTAATGCTGCAACAATGCTTGCACAGTCAAAAACAGTGCATCAGGCAGAAATTGATGCTGCATGCGAACTTGCTGATTTCTTCAGGTTCAACGTAAAATACATGACTGAGATTTATTCTCAGCAACCAGAGTCGGACAAAACGATTTGGAATAGGATTGAATATCGTCCGCTCGAAGGTTTTGTTTATGCACTTACACCTTTTAATTTTACCTCAATCGCAGGTAACCTTCAATCAGCTCCTGCTATGATGGGTAATGTGGTGGTTTGGAAATGTTCAAACACACAAGTTTACTCAGCAAAAATTTTAATGGATCTTTTCGAAGAGGCAGGTGTTCCTCCGGGAGTAATAAACTTGGTATTTGTTTCAGGTCCTGTAGGCGGAAAAGTGGTTATGGAGCATCCTGACTTTGCAGGATTCCACTTCACAGGTTCAACTGGTGTTTTCCAACAAATTTGGCAAACCATTGGTGCTAACATAACTAAGTACAAAACTTACCCAAGAATTGTTGGTGAAACAGGTGGTAAAGACTTTCTTATTGCTCATAAAACAGCCAATGCACCTCAGGTTGCAAATGCATTGTTAAGAGGTGCTTTTGAATTCCAGGGCCAAAAATGTTCCGCTGCTTCAAGGGCTTACATTCCTGACAATATTTGGCCAGCCGTGAAAGAAAAACTTGTTGCCGACCTAAAGACTGTTAAGATGGGTGATGTTGAAGATTTCACTAATTTTATGGGTGCAGTTATCGACCAGCCTTCTTTCGATAAACTTTCGATGTTTATTGATAATGCTAAAGCAGATGCTGAATGCGAAATTATCTCAGGTGGTGGTCATGATGATAGTCTTGGTTATTTTATTGAGCCAACGGTAATCGTTACAACTAATCCAAAATATATTACAATGGAAGAAGAGTTGTTCGGACCGGTACTTACAATTTACGTTTACGAAGCAGAAAAATGGGAAGAAACACTTGAAATTCTTGATACAACTTCAATTTATGCACTTACAGGAGCGATCTTCTCCAACGACAGATATGCTACTGAATATGCAACAGATTATTTGTATCAGGCAGCTGGAAACTTTTACATTAATGATAAGCCAACCGGAGCAGTTGTTGGTCAGCAGCCATTTGGCGGTGCCAGAGCATCAGGAACTAACGACAAAGCTGGTTCATATTTAAATATGATTCGCTGGACTTCTCCAAGAACAATTAAGGAGAACTTCAATGCACCTACTGAATATCCTTATCCATTTATGCAAGAAGACTAAGAATGGAATGATGGAAGTATGAAGTAATGGAAAATTGATTCATTTAATCAATTATGTTATTTCAGAAACTAAAAATTCTCATTTAGAAAAAGACCACAACTTACATTAAATGTAGGTTGTGGTTTTTTTATTTCTACCAGTTTGATAATCGTCTTTGATAAATATCTTAATATTACTAACTTTAATCATCTGATTTCCAATTACTAACACAGATATGCCGACAATACTTAACCCCTGAGTTCGATTATTAAATATACTATGTATTAACCTGATTATGTGTGTATTGTAAATTTATTTTTGAATTAAACTTTGTGCCCCAGCCTGCCGGCTGGCAGGTTTGCGACTTAGCGGTTATCTTTTTCATAGGAGATGCTAACCTGCTTGCCGCAGGCAGGGACGCTAAGAGAGCAAAATGGAATTGTAGTAAATAAGTTCAATATGCTTATTGTCGGATAGTTTAATATCGAACTCAGGTTAACCCTACGTTAGGTTTCATGCAGAAAAAAACGAGAACACTACTATCAGTCTATAATTGACACCATAATTGCCATCCAAAAACACTTGTCATAACTAATACATAGGCGACTAAAGCATAAACCCATTTTCCACCAAATTTTGGCGTAGGGATTGAGGATAAGTTTAGTGCCGATAGAAGCATCATGAGTATATAAATTAAAATGGAAAAAGCAGAAGGCGTAAAAATGCCTTCAAATAAAAACACAAGTGCTAGTATAAGGACATTGTTATCTAGAGGGAAGCCTTTGTATGTTTTGCTATCGATAAGGCCATAAATATTAAAATATGATAATCGGATAGCGCTGACAGCAATAATTACAAATGCTCCAGGTAAAAACAAAATATTGTATTTTCCGTAACTTAAAAGTATAATAGCCGGCAAAACCCCAAAGCTCACAATATCAATTATGGAATCAAGTTGGGCTCCAAAATCACCTTGTACTTTTGTTCTGCCTTTCATTTTTCGGGCTATAATACCATCATACCAATCGAACAATACCGCCCACAAAACTCCGATTATTGCCGCCTGAAAAATCCCTTGAATTGCAAAATAAATTCCTGCTACGGCACTCATTAATCCCAAAAGAGAACAAATATTTGGCAAATCTTTAATAAAACTGAATATGCTAATTTGTTGTTTATCTTTCATACTTCTTACTTTTTTAAATACATTATATCCATTAAGGCATCAATGAGTGTGTTGTTTTCCTCTTGAGTACGACTAGCAATCCGAATGTATCGGTCAGCATCAGGTTGGGTTTTCCCAACACTATCTTTTATATAAATATTGTACTCAATAAAAAGACGCTTTGTTATTTCGGCCCCACTTAAAGCTGCATCAGGTAAACGACAATAAATATAGTTTGCATCGGGTTTGAAAACAGTCATCCCATTAATAGTACACAACTTATTATAGAATGCATCTCTATCTACTTTTACTTTTTCACAGCTATCCTCAAATTCCTGTTTGTATTGCGGTAGTATTCTGAGAAATTCTTCGGCAAATCCATTAATGTTCCATATGTGAATTCCATTACGAACCTCCTTAGCAAAATCTGTGTTAGCCGTTAACATATATCCTATTCTGAGTCCACATATTCCATAAGCTTTACTCATGCTTTTAAGAATAGCCATATTTGGATATCTGTCAATATCCTGCTCAAGACTAATTTGTTCTTTGTTGTTGGCAAAATCAAGAAATGATTCATCAATAATAAGCATGCAATTGCTTGGCCTAAGCTTTTCTGCTAATCGAATCAAATCGGCTTTTGGAACTAACATCGACGTAGGATTGTTTGGTGTAACCACAACAGCCATATCAGCACCAACTTTTATAGCTTCGTCTGCAAATTTATCTACATCGAGCTGAAAAGATGGAAATTCAAGTGGAAATTCTACGGCACGTCCTTTAGGTGCCGCATTAGCATATTCATTAAAAGAAGGTACGGGTACAATTATTTTTTTTGCTAAACTTCCCGATAGTATTTTTATAATCTCTGCTGCCCCATTTCCTACAATAATTCTTT
>Ga0164315_10000735_pt1 | contig 23472 bp, 19 predicted proteins | sample GuaBasSedimGuay6_FD_113737 | JGI IMG/M metagenome (GOLD analysis project Ga0164315, IMG submission 113737) | Subseafloor sediment microbial communities from Guaymas Basin, Gulf of California, Mexico - Guay6, Core 4569-2, 0-3 cm | ecosystem: Environmental > Aquatic > Marine > Hydrothermal vents... | reverse complement strand
TTGAGTTTATAAATGTTACAGTGTCATCTGGATTTACAGCCGTCGTTGTCTTTAGCAGATAGTTCATGGCTTCATAAAACCAGGCAGCCTTGGCCACTATGGCAGTATTTGATTTATGGTAGTTCCATTTTAAAATACTTCTTGAAGTAAAACTATTTTGTTCCTCTTCATTATTTCCACCCTGCTGATTACTCATTATTGGAGGGATTTCTCTGAAATTCCATTGGTTCCAACTTATAATTTCAAAACTCTGAAAGTCGTTTAATGAATAAGAAAATGATTGAGAGAATCCTTTATTGTAATATGAAGCATCTTCCTGTATTTTCCATTCAGCAGGTATTATTGCATTATTGTAAAAAGGAAAGTTATTCTTAGATGAGTTAAAATAGACTGAACTCTTTGATTTAAAACGCTTTGTTCCAAGATTAAGTTTAAGCGAAGAAGTATAAGTACTGAAACTGCCAATGCTTTGTGTAAAATCTATAGTTTCAGACGGTTTACTATTATTAGTTTGCAGATTAATAGCCCCTCCCAAAGCACCTGATGTAGTTTCCAGAGAACTTCCACCAAAACCAAGTCTGGCATCATCATAAAAAGTATTGGGAATCAGTGACAGATCAACCTGGCCTAACATGGGTGAATTAATTTGGAAATCATTCCATAGAACCTTGGTATGCGATGCTGCGGTACCTCGAAATGATGCAGTTGCTATACTTCCCTTACCATAGGATTTTATGAATACGGTACTGTTTGCTGACAATAGTTCAGCAAGGTTTAGGTGGTTTAATTCCTTTTTAATAATAGTATCAATACTTTGTGACTTTGTTGGTGCACTAAATTCAAACTGCTTGGATATAATTTCCATCTCGTCAAGGTAAAGTGTATCAAAAATCATCTGGGCTTTTGATTCAGACGATGTTAGAATCAATAGTAAGATGAGACTAGTAATAAGCCATGAGAAAAATATCATTCTGAACGAAGTGAAGAAACTCAATTTGTTGCGTTCCAATGTATTCGGAGATCTTTCGCTTTTGCTCAAGATGACAAAAAAAGTATTTTGTATAGGTATCAAAATATTAAAGATGAAGTATTTTTTTTGTTACTGTTTGCTCGGCTGTTGTAATCTTGATAATAAGAATCCCTTTGGGAAGTTCATCTCCATATATCAAAACCATATTTTGTCTCTCAACATTTAAGTTGAAAACCAGTTTTGAATTAAGATCATAAATGCTGATTAGCGTTTCCTCTTTTAACTCGTCAATTTTGATAAAACTGTTAAAAGGGTTTGGCCCGATGGAGTATTCTGTAACATTTATAAATTGTTCAATGGCAGTATGTTCCTTATTATGAATCACTCCAATAGCATCCAGGTCAAATCCTGACGATTCAAATGGAGTTGGCCATGGATCGTTTATAGTATTTTGCTGACTATCAAAAGTTGAATATTCATCATTGATATTACCAACAACATCAATAATTTTTATTGCAATAATATCATGAATATCAAGACCAGGAGTTTCGCTAAACTCTTGAAGATCAAATGGGGTTCCATACCTACCTCTGTATTTTCCTGCTAAATTGTTGAGTTTTGTGGCATCAAGAATTCCAAAACTTTCAACCTGTACTTCTGATTGGGTATTGGAAGTATTTTCAAATCTGAAGAAGTTTTCCCCATCGGAACTAACTTCCACAAAAGCAAGTTCAAGAAATTCATCATTAAATGAATTCTCAAAAATGGCAAAATCAAATCCGGGACCATCTACAATTGGAATTTCAAAATTTAATAATGCAAAGCCACCATCGCCAAGACTAACAACACCATTGTCGGCTATACCTAAAGTAACACTATCATTGCCAAAAGAGGCAAGTCCTAACTCAGGATTGCTAATGTCCATTGGGCCTCTTTCAACAATACAATTATAGGCCCAAGCATTGAAGATTAAACTATCTGCTTTTATTGCTGTTGATCCTTCCTCACCAACAGGAGGAGCAAACTGCGCTTTTACCGACAAAGAAAAAAGCCAGTAAACAACTATTAATAATAACAGTTGTTTACAAAAGAAATATTTTCTTAATAATGTCATTACTTTTTGATAAACCTGCCATTAAATATCGAGTTGCTGGTTTTAATTAGCACAAAATAAAGTCCAGCATTCAAATGGCTAATATCAATTTGGGTTTTCGCATTTCCCTGATAAACAAGTTTACCAGATATATCAGTAATTAAAAACTCTGAATCATCTTGATTTATTGGATAGTTAAAGTTAATATAAGTGGTAGCCGGGTTAGGGTAAGCACTAATTTTATTATTGATGTCTTGATTGTCAATGATAGTATTTATACGATAATCAACTGCAATTGCCTGGGCTGAAATTCCCGCCGCAAAACTTCCGCTGAGTTCTCCATTAAGCTTGTAAATAAATCCATCTCCACTTGAAAAGAAATCTGTTGTGGTTATGTAGATCAGACTATTGTTCGTGTCGAGTACGGAGGCTGCAATAGTCATTAGTTGGGGTTCAACCACAGCCTCATTAACTAATTCACCTGTTTCAAGATCAAACTGTCCAATGCCATTATTAATTTCTGCATAAAAATTATTGTATGATTGTCCGGTTTTGTTGGCCAGAACTGCTCCATTATGAGTAAATTCTTCAAGCACCTGACCAGCCATATCAAATTTTGCTGTTTTTGTTTCAGTTCCTCCCCATGCTGTTTTCATAAAGGCAGTGATCTCATTGTTCCAGTAGGCAAAATAACCAATATCAGTGAAAAACTCCCCATAATCATCTTCTGTCATTAGAGTTCCTTCTTGAAGATCGATGGAAGCAATTTTTCCAACTGTAGTCCCATAAGGGCCTGGAATTGCTATAAGTGCAACATCGTCCATTACAAAAATACCGGCAGCTTCGCCAGAGATTCCCTCAATGTTTTTAATAAAAGATAAATCATCACTTTGGTAAAATCTGACATAGTTTTCTGTTACAGGATACCAAAAGGATGCGATAAGTGTTTCACCCGAAATGGAAAGTTTGTTAATTCCCTGAGCAACGACTGCAGCCACTTTTTCATAGGTGTCGATATTAAGTTTAACAATAGAATCCTGGGCTGCAACATAAGCGAAATTATCATGTATAATAACATCCTGAACAGACTGTGTGTAAATTGTTGCAAACTCAGTGTCTACTCCTGTTTGAGGGTCATAAGATGTTACAGTTACGAAGTCATCCGGGTTCCCAAAGTCGCCACCATTGACAATTATTATCTGTTTGGTGAAGGATTCTTGTGCGAAAGCACAATTCGCTGAAAGCAATATAGAAATTGCAATCAGAATAATAAAGTAATTTTTTTTCATAAAAAAAGTTTTAAAGGATAAATTAAAAAATAATTAACCTCAAAACTTCTCAGGAAGAAACAATTAGAAATGTTGTATTAACATCACCAAGCAATTATCCCGAAAGCTTTGATAAAAATGCATTGGCAGGTCTTCTGACTTACTCAACTTTCGAGGCCTTCCCCCCAGCATTAAGCCAAGAGTGACCGTAGGTTTCGAAAGCAAATTCGAGTTTACAGCAGCGGGAACTGTACAGGATTTTCACCTGTTTCCCTATTATGCCTTCCATATGGTCGTATGGATTTGTGGCACCATTGCAGTAGCAAAAGTAATCAAAAATCGGATTGTGATCTTTTCTGAGAATATATTATGTCTAATAAGTAATATTTCTGACATATGGAATGACAGCACAATGAAGACACACACTAATAATAAAAAGAATTAGGTTATAATAAAGATTTGCTAAAAAATTAATACTTTAGCCCCCCAATCAAATTCAAATATAAAAACCATGAAGTGGTTGTATAAATTTTTTCTAATTGTATTTATTTTAAGTATTTCTGTTACTTTTTTTTCTTGTTCAAAAAGTAATACTAGTCATAAATACAAGACCAGGCGGAGTAATCAGTCTACAATTGACCCAGTGACTTCAAAGAGTTACCCTGTAAGGAAAAAATTCATTCTTAGTGGTAAAAAGAAAAGTATATTAGGTCAGCAAAAACCTATATAGTTGTTCTCTGGTTCTTCCCAAATAGATTATTTGGAAATTTAAATATCTTTGAGGGATAAATCTTAGATATGAACAATAAATTACAAGCAAACAAATTTAGCATCCGTTCCATTATTGCAGGTTTTTCTGGAAATGTACTTGAGTGGTACGACTTCACTGTTTATGGCTTTTTTGCGACAGTAATCGGAGCTCAGTTTTTTCCAGGTGAAGACAAAGTGGTCCAGCTAATCTCTGCTTTCGGAATATTTGCAGCAGGATATCTGATGCGTCCAATTGGAGGAATAATATTTGGATATATCGGTGACCGCCAAGGTAGACAGAAAGCACTTTTATATTCTGTATTACTAATGGCTATACCTACCACACTTATTGCTTTTCTCCCAACTTATAAAGATATTGGCTGGTATTCCGCATTGTTATTAATGATTCTGAGGTTGTTACAAGGACTGTCGGTGGGAGGGGAGTTTACCGGTTCCATTTCATTCCTGGTAGAAAAGGCTCCCAGTGGTAAAAGAGGCTTTTTTGGTAGTTGGTCTACATTTGGAGTTTTTGGTGGAATGTTGATAGGTTCAGGTCTGGCCACCATTATTACTGCTATACTTACTAAAGAACAACTACATGATTTTGGTTGGAGAATTCCTTTTTTATTTGGTGCTTTGATTGGTGTTGTTGGGCTTTTCCTCAGAAGAGGTATGGGTGGTGAGGAGCATTTCAAAAAAATGATGGATCAAAACAAAACTGTAGTTAGCCCTCTGGCTGAGTTTTGGAAAAATTACAAATTGCCTGCCTTAAAAATAATGTTATTAAGTTGGTCTTTTGGAGTGTCTGTTTATTTAATTTTTATCTTCCTTCCTTCTTATCTGCACACTTTCCATGGTGTAAAACTCGATGAGGCACTTTCTGCTCATACTATTGCAATAATTGTATTAATGCTGATTATTCCTTATTTCGGTTACCTTAATGACAGATTTGGCAGAAAATTAATTCTCTTTATTTCCTTATTGGGATTTGTGGTCTTTTCTTATCCGATTTTTGCATTGATGTTCGAGAATACATTTAAAGCAATTCTGGTTGCGATGCTGCTGTTTTCAGTTCTTGAAGCTATGTTTCAATCAGTAATGCCTGCACTAATGACTGAAATGTTTCCAACAAGTATTAGATATACAGGACTTTCCATCAGTTATAACTTCTCAATGGCAATATTTGGTGGTACCACCCCTTTAGTATGTACCTGGCTTGTTAAAATTAGTGGAGGCAATATTTGGATGCCTGTATATTATCTAATTGCGACCTGTGTTATAGGAGTTATTACTTTGTTTTTTATTCCTGAGACTTATAAAAAGGAATTGGATTGACAAATAAATTACACAAAAAAAACCACAATAACATTTAAATAAAAATGCTACTGTGGTATAATTTTAAAAGTATGATTTGAGTTTCTGGAATTTAATTTTCAATCATTTCACACTTCCAGTCTTCCAATTTTAATCTTCCTGCATAAACGGATATCTATAATCTGTTGGTGCATTAAAGTTCTCCTTTATTGTTCTTGGAGAAGTCCAGCGAATCATATTAAGATAAGAACCCGCCTTGTCGTTGGTTCCCGATGCTCTGGCGCCACCAAATGGTTGTTGCCCAACAACTGCACCCGTTGGCTTATCGTTTATATAAAAGTTACCAGCAGCCTGATATAAGTAATCTGTAGCATATTCCGTGGCGTATCTGTCGTTTGAGAAGATAGCACCGGTAAGAGCATATGGTGAAGTGTTATCAAGAATTTCAAGGGTCTCTTCCCACTTCTCCGCTTCATAAACATAAATTGTTAAAACAGGGCCAAATAATTCTTCTTCCATAGTGATATACTTTGGGTTGGTGGTTACTATTACAGTTGGCTCAATAAAATAACCAAGACTGTCATCATGGCCACCTCCTGAAATAATTTCACATTCGGCATCTGCTTTTGCATTATCAATAAACATTGAAAGTTTATCAAAAGATGGCTGGTCGATAACAGCACCCATGAAGTTGGTGAAATCTTCAACGTCACCCATTTTAACAGTTTTAAGATCCGCAACAAGTTTTTCTTTTACGGCTGGCCAAATATTGTCAGGAATGTAAGCCCTTGAAGCAGCTGAACATTTTTGTCCCTGAAATTCAAAAGCACCTCTTAGCAATGCATTAGCTACCTGAGGAGCATTTGCTGTTTTGTGAGCAATAACAAAGTCTTTACCACCTGTTTCACCAACAATTCTTGGATAAGTTTTGTACTTAGTTATGTTGGCACCAATGGTTTGCCAAATTTGTTGGAAAACACCAGTTGAACCTGTAAAGTGGAATCCTGCAAAGTCAGGATGCTCCATAACTACTTTTCCGCCTACAGGACCCGAAACAAATACCAGGTTTATTACTCCTGGAGGAACTCCTGCTTCTTCGAAAAGATCCATTAATACTTTTGCTGAGTAAACCTGAGTGTTTGAACATTTCCAGACCACAACATTACCCATCATTGCAGGTGCTGATTGAAGGTTACCTGCGATTGATGTAAAATTAAAAGGTGTAAGTGCATAAACAAAACCTTCCAGCGGACGATATTCAATTCTATTCCAAATAGTTTTATCCGAATCTGGTTGCTGAGAATAAATCTCAGTCATATACTTTACGTTGAACCTGAAAAAATCAGCAAGTTCACATGCCGCATCAATCTCAGCCTGGTGAATAGTTTTAGACTGTCCAAGCATGGTTGCTGCATTTATTCTGGCACGATAAGGACCAGAAAGCAGATCTGCAGCTCTCAGGAAAATTGCAGCACGGTGTTCCCATGGCATTTTTGCCCATTTTTTTGAGGCTTCAAGAGCCTCATCAATGGCCATATTTACATGCTCTGCACCACCTCGGTTAAAATAACCTAAGGTTAAATTTTTATTGTGTGGAGGGTGAATCCTAACTTTTTCATCCGTTGTGATTCTTTTACCACCAATTACCATAGGAATATCAATTTCCTGTGATTTCATTTCAGCCAATACAGCCTTGAGTTCTTCCCTCTCAGGTGAACCGGGCAGGTAATCTTTTACAGGCTCGTTGTATGCTTTTGGCACACTCTCAAGATTCTTATACATAAAATTTTAATTAAAAAAGTGTTCAATAAAATAATGTGCAAAATTAGTAAATCTTTTATTTAGTGTTATCATATTAACAGATATTAATTGCGAATTTCACTATAAATAATCTTAATAAATTATAGTTAGTACACATTCAAATACTAAACGGTTTGAATACTCACTGATTAGTTGTATTTTTGTTAATTAGAGGTCTAATCGAATACCGAATATTTCTTTCGGTTTTTGCTTAACAAAACATTTTAGAATTTATGCTTTATCTAAGAGAGAAGGAAAAATTGTCTTTAAGCGTTGGCTCGCTAAAGATTGTAAATAAACTATTGGAAGAGAATCGTGAACTGGCATACCTTATTAAATCTTCAGCCTCTTATGATGATGTGATGCGAAAGATTGAGCATTGGATATTATTAACAATCAAGGATAATGATCGTGTTAGTCATTTTTTGAAAAGCGGAAACATTGATAGGAATTCATTTGAGCAATTGGATTGGAAGGATTATGCTTTATTACGATTATACGACTATTTACTAAATGAGGGTAGAGTATTTGAAGATCTTAACACCAAGGAGAAAAAAACTGTTTCGCAGCCTTTTTACAATTTGTGGCAGGCAACAAAATATGGTAAGGGTACGGCTAATGAGGCTTTTTTAAGGGATATGCTTTTGCTGAATAGACAGCTGAATGGAAAGTTAAAACATGAGAAACCATCAACAAGAGATGTACAAAAATGGATGACAAGACATCATTGCGGTTTAGATGATGATTTTGTTTTGATTAGGGAAGCTAATAAGGTAAGAATTTTAATGTGTATTATCTCAAAAATTGAATCAGGGGATCTGACTAGTAAAAGGTTTGTTTTTGAGGATGGTTTGAGTGATGGTCAGAAATTTGAGACTGTGCTGAGATGGTGGGATGATTATAATTTTCATTTAATTTTTGCAGCCCGTTCTCCTGAAATGGTGAATGAGTACCTTGAGTTTTCTCTACGTCCTGAAACTTTAAAAGTACTTGAAGATGCTAAAAATGCAGGAATTCCTATTTTTATAAATCCCTATTATCTTTCTTTAATAAGTGTAAATATTACCCCCGACAAGACTGCTGCCGACAGAAGTTTACGCGATTATATTTTTCATAGCCGTGAACTGGTAGAAGAGTTTGGAAATATTAAAGCATGGGAAAAAGAAGATATTGTAGAACCGGGAAAGCCAAATGCAGCTGGCTGGATTTTACCGGCGTACCATAATATTCACCGACGTTATCCGGAGGTTGCAATTTTTATTCCAGATACTGTCGGAAGAGCTTGTGCGGGTCTTTGTGTAAGTTGCCAAAGGATGTACGATTTTCAAAGTGGTCACTTAAACTTCAATCTAACTAAATTACAACCTAAAGTAACGTGGCCTGAAAAACTTGAGTTATTGTTACAGTATTTTGAAAATGATACTCAACTTCGTGATATTTTAATTACGGGTGGAGACTCTTTTATGAATACTAACCGTTCTATGAAAAATATTCTCGATGCAGTTTTAAGAATGGCAAAGAGAAAGAAGAAAGCGAACCTCAATAGACCTGATGGTAAAAAATATTCGGAAATTCAAAGAGTAAGATTAGGAACACGACTTCCTGCATATTTGCCTCAAAGGATTACACCTGAATTTATTAAAGTACTTACAGAGTTTAAGAAAAAAGCTATTAAGGTTGGTATAAAACAATTTGTTATTCAAACTCATGTTCAATCGGCAATGGAAGTAACACCTGCAATGAAAAAGAGTGTTAAAATGTTATTGACGGCAGGATGGACAGTTACTAATCAGTTTGTGTTTACTACTGCCTCTTCAAGGAGAGGGTACTCTGTAAAACTACGGAAGGTTCTTAATGATATTGGAGTTGTCCCTTATTATACCTTTTCTGTTAAGGGCTTTATGGAAAACTATCACAATTTTGCTACCAATGCAAGGTTAGTTCAGGAGATTAATGAAGAAAAAGTCTTTGGTAAGATTCCAAAAAATGAATTAGAAAGGATTGGTAAATTGTCAGTTGATACAGGAAATATCAGAAAGATCCTAAAAAGAATCAGGAAGGATAATAAATTAAAATTCTTATCCACCGACCGTTCTGTGCTAAACCTGCCTGGTGTAGGTAAAAGCATGACATTCAGAGTTATTGGTTTGACAAATGATGGACGAAGAATTATGGAGTTTCAGTATGATCATAGCAGAAATCATAGTCCGGCTGTTGATACAAATAATAAAGTAGTTATTGTTGAATCCAAATCAATATCAAGTTATCTTGATCAAATGGAATCCATAGGGGAGAAGAGGTCTGATTACAGAACTATCTGGGGTTATTCAGTGAATGTAACAGAGGATATCATGCCACTGTATAAATATCCTGCTTTTGATTTTGAACCTACAACTAGTTTCACAAATCTGGGAGTTTCTAATAAAATACTCATTGAAAACTTGATTGAAAATGAATAAAAATAATATTAAAAATGCATCTAATATCAACAAACATTTGTAAAACCAGCGACATTGGTGTAAACGATAATCTCTTTGGTGGAAGAATGCTTTCATGGCTTGATGAAGCAGGTGGGATAATGGCATCTTCTGTTTGCCAGTCGGCAAATGTGATTACACTCAAAATGGATGAGGTTTTATTTTTGAGGCCTGTGAAAGTGAAGGAGCAAATCAGGATTTATGGAAAAGTAGAAACCATTGGTAATACATCCATATCTCTTTTACTGGAAGCGAGGAGACATTGTGTGGAGGAGAATTCTGAGGCTTTAGTTTGTTCTACAAAAATGCTCTTTGTGAATATTGACGAAAATGGAAAACCGAAAAAAATAATTATTGACAGAAAATAGTACTCATATAACAATGTTGTTTATTTAGATTTTCTTTTCTTGAATTTTTCAGTCTTTATAATATTGCCCACCTCGTCATAAGATATCCATTCACCATTTTTTGATCCGCTGAAATAATTGCCTGATATCCTGATATCCCCATTGGGATAATATTCTTTGTATTCTCCATTTGAGATATTATCCTTGAACGTTTGAATACTTTTCTTTTTGCCATCACTGTAAAATGTTTCTTGTATTCCTTGAAATTCACCCTTAATATATTTATAAACAGCAATTACATTTGTATTGCTATTATACCAAACAGATTTGCCCGTTTTAATTCCATTTATATAATCTGATTCTTCCTGTATTTTACCATTTTCATAATATACTTTTCTCGGACCATCAAGTATGCCCATCTTATAATTTTCCTCTAACTGGAGTCGGCCCCCTAAATTGAAAAGTGTTCTGTTACCATGATATTTATCGTTTTTGTAGTTCGATTGCTCAATTATATACCCACGATTGTTTATTTGTATATAAATGCCATTTTTTTTACCTTGACTGTATTGTTCAAAAATATGAATCTGTCCGCTGGGTAGAAATGTAATCCAATTGCCATCCTTTTGATAATTATTAAAGTTACCACTAATGGTCATTTTCCCCAAACTCGTTTCGAAGTAACCCTCCTTTATTGTATCAGGAATTATATCATTAAGATTTTGCGAAGACAGGCTTATGTTAATAAATAATAAACTAATCGCAATTAATTGAAAATACTTCATTTTCTTTTTTAGCAAAAGTATTACATTTCTGTGTTTTAATCTTAAACAAAAAAAAACAGGCCGAAGAGTTTCTCACTTCCGACCTGAATCAACCAAAACCAAATTTTTCAATTACAATTTCCTGTTACCAGGAGACGGTCATCCTATTGCAATCGACGTGCCAATAGTTATAAAATATTGACATATAGATTGTAATGAGGAAAAGTGTATTATAATTTGGGATTTAGGTTATTGGTTACTTAAATAATATATAATTTCGGAATAAAATTATCCGAAATTGTATAAACTTAATTTTAGCTTATAATATCGGCATAAATATCGAAAAAATCGGCTTTTGTTATTTTAGCATTATAAAACTCTCCTACTATCAAATTAGCATTTTTTTCACTAATAAGGACTTCATTATCAACTTCAGGCGAATCAAATTCAGTTCTTCCAACAAAATATCCATTTTCCTGTCTGTCAATTAAAACCTTTAGGGTTTGGCCTATTTTATTTTGGTTTTTCTCCAATGAAAGTTGTTGTTGAAGCATCATTAATTTATCTGCTCTGTCTTGCTTAACTTGTTCAGAAACATTGTCTTCCAATTTATAGGCAGCAGTGTCCTCTTCCTCAGAATATTGAAATACTCCAAGTCTGTCGAACTTATACTTTTCAACGAAATTATATAATTCGTCAAAGTCTTTTTCAGTTTCACCAGGATATCCAACTATTAGTGTTGTACGAAGGCTGGCATTGGGAAGGCTTTCTCTAAATTTTTCGACCAGTTTAATAGTGGTTTCTTTATCATGAGATCTTCGCATAGATGATAAAATACGATTGCTGATATGTTGTAGCGGTATGTCTAAGTAGTTACATACCTTTGGATTATTCTTTATTTCATCAATTAAATCAAGTGGAAAACCAGCAGGATATGCATAATGCAGTCTTATCCACTCAATTCCATCAATTTGAGAAAGTTTATTGACCAACTCTGCAATTCGTCTTTTTTTGTAGATATCGATACCGTAATAGGTAAGGTCCTGGGCTATTAGTATAAGTTCTTTAACACCCTTTTCTGCAAGGTATTTGGTTTCCGTTATAAGTTCCTCAATGGTTTTTGAAATATGTTTTCCTCTGATAAGTGGTATAGCACAAAAAGAACAATTGCGGTCACAGCCTTCTGATATTTTCAGGTAAGCATAATGTTTAGGTGTTGTAATAAATCTTTCTCCAACTAATTCCTTTTTAAAATTAACATCAAGGGATTTTAAGATTTCCGGCAAATCATTTACTCCAAAAAAGCCATCAACATCAGAGATTTCTTTTTTAAGGTCTTCTTTGTATCTTTGAGAAAGACATCCGGTTACAAATACTTTTGATGTTAGACCATTTTTTTTAGCCCTTGTGAGTTGCAATATAGTATCTATCGATTCTTCTTTTGCATCACCTATAAAACCACATGTATTTACTACTTGTATATCAGCATCCTCTTCAGAGTTATGCTTTACAATGTACTCTGAGCCAAGTTGCCGCATTAATACTTCTGAATCAACAAGGTTTTTGCTGCACCCAAGAGTAATTATATTAATAGTCTTCTTCTTCACCTAAATAGCATTTGTATTAAATAATCGCATAAAAAACTGCCCGGCAAATATATTAATTGTCGGGCAGTCTACAGGTTTTATTTTTCTTCTAGTATAGAAGTACTTATATCTTATTTTTCAGTTGACTTTAATGTTATCGTTCCACTAATCGTTGCAGGGAACTTCATACCATCTGCATCAATTTCCATCTCTATTTCCATATCCATATTGCTCTCATTAGTCCATCCTGTTCTTGGGTCTATTATAATTTCTCCAATTATGCTTCCATCCATTTTTAGTTCTTCGCCTTCAATATTGTTGGCACTAATAATACTTTCAACTTTAATGGTTGCCAATTTTTTACTTGCTTTTATCAAAGTATATTTTGAAAAAACTTTCATGTCGCTCTCTTTAAGAGGCATTATATCAGCCTCCCATGAATCACCAATGCTTATCTTTTTATCAGGATATACCACATAACTATTTCCCGAAGAAATATTATTAGTCATTTCATCATTTCCAGCAAAGTCACCTAAATCATAACTTTGTACATTTCCTCTGTTGTCTATTATTGTTGAGTAACTAGCCCCAATAAGTTTCTCCAATGCCTCACCAATTTTAGCAGCCATAGGATTTTGCATAGTTGCATCATCCTCAGAATCATATATTATTTCCATTCCAAATATGCTCTGTGACATTCTCATTGCCGACATAGTAGTTTTAATAGTTAATTGATTATCATCAACATTTTCTATAGTTGATACTGATTTTGTTCTTATGGTTTGATCCAGCGTCATAGTTTGTCCATTGGCATCGAAAACAATATCCTGATCAACTTCTGTTATAATATTGAATGATTTTCCTTGTTCAAGTTTATATGAAAGTTTAACTTTCTTTTGAGCAAAGGTAGAAACAACAAATACTGGCAACATTATTAAGGCAGCTACCATAGCCATTTTTTTCAACTTATTCATGTGTTTAAAAATTAGTTTTTATTTTAAAATGGAGCATCATCACTACCTTCAGTATAATCATCCATACGGGAAGGTATTGTTTTAAAACCAGCTTGAACATCACTTGGACTAAAATCACCTGATCCTCCTTGAGTATAGTCTTCAAAACGAGCAAATGTATTAACAAATTTAAGGCGGATATCGCCAACTGCTCCATTTCTGTGTTTTGCAATAATTACTTCCGAAACTCCCGCTGTGCTGCTACCATCTTCAAATTCATCAATTTTGTAGTATTCAGGACGATAAATAAAAATAACTAAGTCAGCATCCTGCTCTATGGCGCCAGATTCGCGTAAGTCAGAGAGAATAGGTCGTTTACTTTGTCCGGGACGTGTTTCAACGGCACGACTTAATTGTGATAGCGCAAGAACTGGTATATCAAGTTCTTTTGCAAGTGCTTTAAGGGAGCGTGAAATCTGACTGATCTCCTGTTCACGGTTTCCTTTATTATCACCTCCAGCAGTCATTAGTTGCAGATAATCAACATACACCATTTGAATATTATGTTGCTGTTTAAGTCTTCTGCATTTCGCTCTTAATTCAAAAATTGATAATGCAGGTGTGTCATCAATAAATATCTTTGCTTCACTTAAATTTCTGATTTTTGCATGTAACTGCTCCCACTCATGGTCTGCAAGATCTCCTCTTTTTAATTTGTCGGCTTTTAATTCCGATTCGCTGGAGATAAGTCTGGTAACTAATTGTACTGCCGACATTTCTAATGAGAAGAAGGCTACAGGTTTATTAAACTCAACGGCCATGTTTCTTGCCATTGATAGTCCTAATGCTGTTTTTCCCATTGAGGGTCTTGCTGCCAGAATTATTAGGTCAGATTTTTGCCATCCTGAAGTAATCCTGTCAAGATCCGTGAATCCAGAAGGAACACCACGAAAAGAACTATCAGAATTTTTAGCCATTTCAATATCTACAATGGCCTGCCTTACCAATGAAGGCATATCTTCAAAATTTCTTCTTAGATTAGTTTCAGAAACTGAAAAAAGATTTTGTTCAGCCTTATCAAGTAATGAAAAAACATCTGTTGTGTCTTCATATGCCTCTTTTATAATTTCTGAAGAAATATGAATAAGATCTCGCTGAATATGTTTTTGCTGAATTATCCTTGCATGATACTCCACATTTGCAGCTGAGGCAATGCGGCTTGTGAGCATAGTAATATAATAGGGGCCTCCCACCATATCCAGTTCGCCACTGCTCTTAAGTTCATTGGTAACTGTAAGAATATCAATAGGTTCTGATTTTCCAAAAAGTCTTGAGATTGCAGAAAAAATCCTTTGATGTGCATCTTTGTAAAAAACTTTGGGAATAAGAATGTCTATTACCGCAGAAACAGCATCTTTTTCAAGCATCAAAGCACCTAATACAGCTTCCTCTAAATCAATGGCTTGTGGCGGAACTTTCCCATGTTCAATTAAATGTTGTGAGAATGCTTTAGAAGTTGCTAAATCATTTGGTTTTTGCTTTTTCCTCTTGGTTTCTTCCATGCCTCAAAAATACTAATATGGAATGGGTGTTTACAAATTGTTAATAAATTTTTTGTTCCGGGGCTTCTTCTTACGTGGCTACTAAGGCCACTGTGGTTTTTGAGATAGAAAAAAATCCAATAGCGAAAGCAGAAACAATAGCAGCAATAACAAATTATAGCCCTTAGAAATACTTCTGACCACAACACCCAAAACCAACATATTTATAGTTTATTCAAAAAATCGTAAAATTTTTCACTTCCATGTTTTATTACAGGCCAGTTTTCTTTTGGAATTTTCTTCCAACAATGGCCAATAAAATCACAAGGGTATGGGTTAATGCATTGTGAACCAGGATCAATCAGTGGAGATTTTTCGAGGAATAAAGTATCTTTTCCTCTTTGGGATTGTTCTTTTATGTAGTTCTGTAATTTCAATACTTCATCAAGTACACTAACTTTAACAAAGAGTTTTTCAATGTCTGGAATACCTTCAAATTGATAGTCAGGGTTAATATGGATTAAGAAAAAATCATTGAGTATAAGGCCTGAGTTTGTAATCACATAATACTGGAATGCTGAATCCAAAAGATAAGTGTCTGATATCTTTAGGGAACTTTTTACTTCATAGGCATTCCAATTGCCATTTTCCTTCACGAGAATATCCAGAATTGCCAGCAACTGATCATATTGAAATGTAACTTCATAAATAATATCGTGAGTTGCAATACTAATTAGATGTTGAACCTCCAAAACTCTTTTCTGATATTGCGATGGTGATTTAGGTCTCATATCGATTCCGCCCGGAAAAAGTTTTTGAGCCAGGTCGCCTATTTTATGACCACGTTGGAATTTTGCCCTCTGTTCAGGGCTTAATCTATCCCTTAAAAAAGGTCGTTTTTTGTTAAGATACAGGGATTTGAGGCATTGGTTGCCCCTTATAAATGTTGATTTTGAAAGTAAGTGTTTTTCCATTTTTGTTTTTTGTGAAGGCTGGCTAAAATAATATATTTCGTTTAAGCAAAGATTTCCAATTGGTATAACAAATAAAATCACAAATTATTTTTTTGAAAAACTGATCACCTCCAACAACTCACTAATTATCATTGAAGTAGCCCCCCAGATAACATGGCCATCAATTATATAGCAGGGAACATCAACAATTTTTCCTAAACGGTGTTCAATTGTTCTTTTTGTTAAAGTATCTGGCTTCATTAATATTGATAATTCTGCTTCTAAAATACTTTTTACTTCATTATTTGCAATAAAATTTGGTTTCTCCAGAGTGTAGGCGACGAATGGATAAACATCGAAATTGCTTGGAGGAATATATAATTTAGTAAGGTTTCCAATTACCTTAACTGTGTTCACGTTAATACCGATTTCTTCATTTGCCTCTCTTATGGCTGTGTATTCCAAGTTATTGTCACTCTCCTCATATTTCCCTCCGGGAAAAGATATTTGTCCACTATGTACCGTATTATCTGAAGCACGTTCCATTAGAACAGTTTTGATCTCTTCGTGTTCCGGATATAAAAGAATTAAAACGGCACTTTTCCTTGGTGATTTAGTTGGTTTGAAATGTTTTAAATCTTCTATTCGAGTTAATGGTGCCATTTTGAGTTGAGCCTCAAATCCAGGTAGACTTTTTAAGGAAATTTCCAGAGACTTAATAAACTGTTCAAAATTTTTCATCGCATGCAAAAGTATATAAAGATATGGAAGTGGTTTTATTGTTGAGTAGTTTAGTTATTGAGCGGTTTTGTTGTTTGAAACAATATGAGTATTGCATCTTTGATCAAAAAGTAATCACAAACAATATCTATAATCAAAGTATCATTGTATAACTGCTATTCAAAATAAATTTCCCCATCAAATAGAACTCAATCAAAAAAAACTTAATTTTGTTTGTTCGGTTAAAGATAAATAGATGACAAAAGAAAAAACAAAATCGGATGTTTTTGTAAGTGAGAAGGAGGAACTTGGAAAAAAGTTAGTTCTTTTTAATGATGAAGTTAACACATTTGATTTTGTAATAGATTCATTAGTTAATGTGTGTAATCATAATGCTATGCAGGCAGAAAATTGTGCCATGATTGCTCATTATAAGGGGCGTTGTTCGGTAAAAAATGGTTCATTTACAGAACTTGAACCTTTGCATACCGCCTTGTCTGACCGTCAGTTAATAGTTGAAATACAGTAAAATATGTGGTGGATAGTTATTTTATTAATACTTATTGGAATAGCATTGTTAGTGATTGAGGTATTAGTTATTCCAGGTGCGGGTGTTGCTGGTATTATTGGCTTTGGAGTAATGGTGGCAGGCATTTGGCTGGCATATACCAGAATTGGTATAGGCGAGGGAAATATTGTATTAATTACAACTCTGGCTGTAAATATTATAGGCATTACACTCACCTTGAGGTCCAAAACATGGAAAAAGGTAATGTTGAACACAGAAATATCAGCCAAGGTAAATACCATTGACAGCGATAGTTTAAATGTTGGCGATAAAGGTGTTACCATAAGTCGTTGCGCACCTATGGGCAAAGTATTGATTGATGGTCAATATCTTGAAGTTAGTACATTATCAGAGTTTATTGATCAGGAGTCAGAAATTGAGATTATTAGAATATCAGGAAATAAAATTTATATAAAACAAATTAATAAGAGTTAATATGGAAAGTGTATATTTATTGATAGCGTTTGGCGTAGGTGCCATATTTTTATTGTGGGTAATATTCTATTTTATACCAGTTGGACTTTGGTTTACAGCCTTAGTATCAGGTGTTAGAGTAAGTTTACTTCAACTTGTGTTAATGCGTTGGAGAAGAGTTCCACCAAGAATAATTGTAAATAGTATGATTGCTGCTACCAAGGCAGGTTTGAGTTTAAAACGTGACGATCTTGAGGCACACCTTTTGGCTGGAGGACATGTTCAGTCGGTTGTCAATGCACTAATTTCTGCTGATAAAGCAAATATTGAACTTGATTTTAAAACTGCCACTGCAATCGACCTAGCTGGTCGTGATGTATTGGAGGCTGTGCAAATGTCGGTAAATCCAAAAGTTATCGATACTAAAAGAGTTGCTGCAGTTGCAAAAGATGGTATTCAGCTTATTTCTGTTGCCAGAGTAACAGTTAGGGCTAATATTAAACAACTTGTTGGTGGTGCCGGTGAAGAAACCGTTCTTGCCCGTGTTGGTGAGGGTATTGTCTCTTCTATCGGATCTGCAGATTCGCATAAAGCTGTATTGGAAAACCCTGATTCCATATCTAAAGTTGTATTAAACAAAGGATTAGATTCAGGAACAGCCTTTGAAATACTATCAATTGATATTGCAGATATCGATATTGGAAAGAATATTGGAGCTGTACTTCAGATGGATCAGGCCGATGCAGATAAAAATATTGCTCAGGCGAGAGCCGAGGAACGTCGTGCAATGGCTGTTGCTCTTGAGCAGGAAATGAAAGCGAAGGCGCAGGAAGCAAGGGCAAATGTTATTCAGGCGGAAGCTGAGATACCTAAAGCTATGGCAGATGCATTTCGTTCAGGTAATTTGGGAATTATGGATTATTATAAATTCCAGAATATTAATGCTGATACTAAAATGAGAGATTCTATATCTGAGGATCCGGGCTTCGACGAAGAACCTAAATAAAGCTAATATTAGTTTTTTAGAAAATAATGACCGCCCGGAAACGTTTCAAATCCGGGCGGTTTTTTTATTACAGGAAATTATTAAATTTGTATAATTAGCATTGAAGAAAATGCAATGAAAAATGAATTGATTAAAAATAAGTTTGAAGAACTTATGGCAGCTACTTCAAATCCTTTTTCTGAAAGTGATAATAAGAGTATCGTCAAAGCATTTGATTTTGCCAATGAGCATTATGAAGGAAGATCACTCCCCAATGGGGAACCATTTATTATTCATAGTCTTGAAGTGGCTTTAATATGTGTTAAAGAGATTGGGCTTGGGTCAACTTCTGCCATCTGTTCCTTGCTTCATGGCTTAGTTTTAGATAATTCATTTTCAATAACTGAAATTGATAAATCATTTGGCTCAACCGTTGCAGAAATACTTGAAGGATATAAAAGAGTTTCGAAACTGCAAACAGAAAAAGTACCACTTCAGTCGGAGACATTCAGAAAATTATTTCTGTCTATGGTCGATGATATGCGGGTTATTCTCATACGATTAGCTCATGACCTTAATGACTTAAGAAATATAGATAATATTGAGAAAAGAAAAGACTTGCTGATAAAGGAAATAAAACATCTCTATACACCAATTGTTCACAGGCTTGGACTTTATAAAATTAAGACTGAACTTGAGGAAAGGGTTATGCTCTATGAACACCCTGATATTTACAAAGTCATCAGCACTAAAATAAAGGAGACAAAAACTAAGAGAGAGGTTTATATTCAAGATTTTATCAGACCATTTGAAAGGGAACTTCTTTATCAAAAATTTGATTTTGATATTTTATGGCGTACGAAATCTATACCCTCAATTTGGGCTAAAATGAAAAAGCAAAACATTGATTTTGAAGAGGTTTTTGATTTATTTGCCATTAGGATAATAATAAATAGTAATAAAAAGAAAGAGAAAGAAGATTGCTGGAGAGTGTATTCCATAGTTACTAATCACTATTCACCCAACCCTAAGAGGTTACGTGACTGGATTTCGACACCAAAGGCAAGTGGATATGAATCGCTGCATACAACAGTTACAGGACTAAAAGATAAATATGTTGAGGTTCAAATCCGAAGCAAGAGGATGGATGATATTGCTGAAATTGGTCAGGCATCACATTGGCAATATAAAGGTGTAATGAAAAAAAAGAATACTGATGATTGGCTATCTCAGGTGAGGGATATTCTGGAGAACCCTGAACAAATTCAGCATGATAATGCTTATAGAAGTGAAAAGACAAAACAAAAGGAAAATATTTTTGTTTTTACCCCTAAGGGTGATTTGAAACAACTCCCGGCGGGATCAACCGTATTAGATTTTGCATTTGGGATTCATACTGATATTGGTAGTAGTTGTAGTGGAGCAACTGTTAATAATAAGATAGTACCCATTAGATATGAGTTAAAGAATGGTGACAAAGTTGGGATTCTTACTTCCAAGAATCAAAGACCAAAACTCGATTGGTTAACTTTTGTAAGTACTGAAAGAGCGAAGATTCGTATAAAAAGAAAACTCAAGGAAGAAAAGTATAAAGAGGCAGACAATGGTAAGGCCTTGCTACTTAGAAAGTTTAAAAACTGGAAAATTAAAAGTTCAGATGATTTGATAAATATGCTTGTTAAGCATTACAAACTGGATACAGGCATAGATCTTTATTATCTTGTGGCAACAGAAAAGTTAGAGGCTTCTGAGATAAAGAAGGTAATACAAGATCATATTAATGGTGAATCAATTACTGAAAAGGCTGAAGATTTACCCAAGGAGGAGATAAAGTCAAAATATAATGGTGACGATTCTGAGGATATTATCTACATCGGTGATAACCTTAAGAATGTAAATTATAAAATTGCTAAATGTTGTAATCCCATAAGGGGGGATAAAGTTTTTGGATTTGTAACTGTTTCGAGTGGAATTACAATCCATAGAAATACTTGTCCAAATTCTAAGCGCCTAAAAGAGAAATACCCTTATAGGATTATGCAGATAAAATGGATAAAATCGGAGGATAATACATTTACTTCTGCAAATTTGAAAATTACAGGTGTGGATAAGGTTGGTCTTGTGGGAACGATAATGAATATGATAACCAATGATTTAAGAGTAAATATGCGTTATATTAACTTTAATTCAAAAGGAAAAACATTTATTGGTAATGTTAGTGTAATGGTAAAAGATAATGAGCACTTAAATCAACTTATTGCAAAAATTAATAAAGTTGATGGAGTTGATAAGGTTATAAGAGTGAAAAAATAGGGAGCCCAAATATTAATTGTAGATTTGTTGGCATAATATCGTCTCATTAATATATTTCAATTATGCTAAGAAGTAAATCCTTCCAAATGCTGTTTGTTCTCCTAATGATTCTGGGAATCAATATTAATAGTCAGTTATATTCCCAAACTGTTGTTCAATAGTATACTTCGATGGGTGAATTCCGAGCCCAGTTAAGAGAAGATCTGGTTCCGGTAACAACCGAGAATTTTATTGATCTGACCAATGATGAATTTTATGATGATTTTATATTTCACAGGGTAATAAGTGAATTTATGATACAGGATGGTTGCCCCAATGGAAATGGAACTGGTGGTCCGGGTTACACTTTTTTGATGATGAGTTTCATCCTGACCTTCGTCATGATGAACCTGGAATACTATCAATGGCCAATGCCGGTCCAAACACCAATGGCTCACAATACTTTATCACTGTAGTTCCAACTCCCTGGCTTGATGATGCACATGCTATTTTTGGAAAAATAATTGATGGATTGGAAGTTGTTTATGCCATTAGTGAAGTAGAAACAAATAGTAATGATAAACCATTAATTGATGTGGTTATCGACAGTATAAGAGTTGTAAGTGGCTTGCCGTCAGTTAGTTTAATTGCCCCGGCAGACGGTACAAAATGGAATAATCATATCCAAAATGAAATTATTTGGGAGAGTGGGTTTGTTGCAGATGTTAAAATTGAGTTTTCATCTGATAATGGACAATCATGGATTGAATTGGCAAGTGAAACATCGGCGAATACGAGATCATTTATGTGGCCTGCAACTAATATTCTGTCAACAGAATGTTTAATAAAAATTAGTGATGTGGCTAATCCAAGTATTTTTGATATTTCAGATGTGCCATTTACTTTTTGTAATTTGGAGTTGATTACACCCAACTCAATGGCGATGTATAAAACCGGAATGCCTGTTATCATTGAATGGGAGAGCGAGGACGTTGGAAATTTGAGTATATCGTATAAAACATCTACTAAAGGTGAATGGATTCTTATTGAAGAAAATGTACCTGTTGATGAAAATTATATCTGGTACCCCGAGGAGATTGCTACTTTGGGTAAAATACAACTTAAGGAAACAGCCTTTCCTGATGCTATGGAAGAATCACAGTCTAGTTTTGTGGTTTACCAACTTGATTTGCTGACACCTGTAGGAGGGGAGGAACTTGATGGAGAGAGTGAATTTGACATCACATGGGAAAGTGGAGTTATCACAAGTATTAAGATTGAATATTCAACGGATAATGCTCATACTTGGACAATGGAAGATGCACGTGTTGCTGCTGACGATGCTAATTATTCATGGGTTGTACCAAACGTTGCTTCTGATTCATGTTTTGTAAAAATCTCAGTTTCGGGATTACCAGGGTCGGAATCTATAAACCTTACACCTTTTAAGATTAACAAAGTTGTAGGTATTGATAGCAAAATTGAATCATCAAATTCCGGATTAAAGATTTCCCCCAACCCGGTTATTAATACTGCTTCAATTATGATTTCTCCGGAAGAATGGCAGTCGGGACTTAGGATTGAAATTTATGATGGTGGTGGTATTCTTGTTTTATCTGAGTCTTTGGACTCTAATAAGAATGAAAATCAAATTCTGAATCTAAATCTTCAAGAATTGCAGCAAGGCTTATACATTTTGAAAATAGAAGGAGAAGGAAAAAACCTTTCTCAGAAATTTATCAAGAGAAGTAGATAAATTAGGTTTTAATACTGCTTTCATTGTTAGTTTTTCTTTTCCCAAAACAAACGATATCCTGTCCCATGAATAGTGATAATCTGAATGGAGTTGTCAGGTGATAGATACTTTCTGAGTTTGGCAATATAAACATCCATACTTCTGGTGGTAAAATAATTTGCGTCGCCCCAAATGCTGTTTAAGGCAAGGCTTTTTGGCAAAACATCACCTTTTTGTTCAAGCAACATCTTTAATAATTCGGATTCTTTTGGTGAAAGTGTTTTTGAATTCTGATCATTCAGTGAAATTAAAACCCTTGATTTAGGATTGAAATTGAAATTGCCGAACTTTATCTCGTCACTTAAAAATGAATTTGCTGTTGTTCCTCGACTAAGAATTGCCTTAATTTTAAATAATAATATCTCTGTATCAAAGGGTTTTGTGATATAATCATCTGCCCCTGATTTATATCCTTTTAATATATCTTGCCTCAAAGTTTTAGCAGTAATAAAAATAAATGGTGTTTCTGTATCGATTTCTCTAATCTGAGTTGCAATAGTAAAACCATCAACATTGGGCAGCATAACATCTAAAATAACAAGATCATATTTTCTCGAATTAAATTTTGGTAAGGCATGAAGTCCATCATCAACCCAGTCGACACTAAAATCACTTAGTTCAAGATAGGATTTTAATACCTCTCCAAAACTGCGGTCATCTTCAACTAAAAGTAATTTTACCATAATTAGTAGTTTTTTAAGTTATTGGAAGATTGGAATGCCGAGGGATCGGCAGGAAGGTTGGAAATATGCGAGCACTAAGAAATCTATAGTGAACTAATAAAAATGATTTCGTTGGAAAGAACTCAAATTTGTAAAGTTGTAATTTCAAGAGATAAACAACTAACAGGCGAGGAATTATTAGAGTTCTGGTTATTGCTTC
>Ga0164315_10000734_pt1 | contig 23488 bp, 22 predicted proteins | sample GuaBasSedimGuay6_FD_113737 | JGI IMG/M metagenome (GOLD analysis project Ga0164315, IMG submission 113737) | Subseafloor sediment microbial communities from Guaymas Basin, Gulf of California, Mexico - Guay6, Core 4569-2, 0-3 cm | ecosystem: Environmental > Aquatic > Marine > Hydrothermal vents... | reverse complement strand
TAACGCGATTGTGGCGGTATAATTCCGCCCTTCGCGGAGGGGTGGCAGAGTGGTCGAATGCACTGGTCTTGAAAACCAGCGTGTCGAGAGGCACCCAGGGTTCGAATCCCTGCCCCTCCGCCACAACCTCATATATAACAACGTTTACGCGGTAGCAGTGGAAAATACCATCAACCTGCCCACACTAATAAAGGGCGGTTTCAGGCAATAACCGCAATCGGTTATTAGTTTTGATCAACAGCGAAGCAAACCTGAAGTCTAACGACGAACTTTCAGATCCGACCCCATATCAAGATGGCCGTCCTCTTCTAATATGCCAAATTTGTCGGTAGCCGCATTATGCAGTGCAATAATAAGAGGCTGAAACAGTGGCATGCGCACGAAACGAAGCTCCCAGCCAAACCCTTCTAACTGTACTAACGCGGCTTTCTGCTCCTCACTGAGCAATGCTTTTAAATGATCGGGGATAGGCTTGCGGCCTTTGCGTTTATCTTCATCCATAACATTCATATATTTATTGGTATATTGGATCCAGCATAAGGTGTGCTTCTGCTAGAACCGCGGGTTCGTTCCGGTAATCTTGCCATCACCCGCAAACGAAAGCCAGCGAAGTGCAATGGAAACTTGCTAGTTATTTACTGACGGCGCCACGCGGAGTTTACCGTGCTCCCCTACTTCCTCCAAAATCACATTTTTAAGTAAATGAATCACACCCGGCATCCAGTGGGGCAAAGGTAAAGTGCCCGGCAATCTATGGATTCAACAGCGTTTCCGTATCGTGACAGACAATGCCAACAACCAACAGACGCTTTATCGGTGTAAACTCATTGCTAGTTAATATTGGCCTTGACTATCAGCCACAGTGGCTGTCTAACTTGACGCCTTGTATCAGGCAGGAGCAGGAAAATGAGACGAATAAATCTAGCTGTAATTCTCTTAGTCAGCTTATTAACCATCAGCCCACTAAATGCTGACGATGTTTGCAGGGAAAAGGATAGTCATGGCAACGTCCAGTTTATCGATTGTGCCGCCGCTGGAAAAGGTGCCAAACCAGTAGAAATCAAAGACGCTAATGTCGTGAGTCCAGCAGAATTTATTGTCGATGAACCAGCTACACCAAAGGCAGCAAACAACTCCGGTCAAGGCAATAGCAAGGGAAACAGTGCAGGTAATAAAAGAACTCAGCTTGAACAGGCCAACAGAGAATTAGAAGAGGCTAAACAGGTCCGGGAGGGGGATCGACAGAAAACCAAATCCGGTTCCAGGCTAAATGAGTCTTATCATCAACGCGTAAGGCAGGCTGAAGAAAAGGTTAAATCTTTGCAATAAGATGATAAAAATCATAGAAACCTTTACTTGCCTACCGAATACTAGAGACAGTTAGATACCGGGCCAGCAAAGGACATTACAGATGTATGATCTTATTGCGCTATTCAAGCATGTAGCCTCCACAGAGGCTTCTGACCTTTTTTTTAGTGTTGGCGCGCCACCGACGATAAAACAAGATGGTATTGCTAGCCCGCTCTCTTCCGAGCCTTTGCAAAAGGAAGAGGCAGAGAAATTAATATTTTCACTATTAAGTAGTGAGGAGAAAAACAAGTTCCTGACGGATCTCGAGTTTAATAAAGCAGTAGACATAGATGGTGCCGGGCGTTTTCGTATTAATATTTTCCGGCAACGTGGAAATATCGCGATGGTAGCAAGATTTATTAAAGCGACGATTTCGACAACTCAGGATTTAGGTCTGCCCGACCTGTTTAATGAACTGGCCATGCATGAACGTGGCCTGGTTTTAATTGTAGGTGCGGCGGGTTCCGGTAAAACCACCTCACTCGCATCGATGATTGATTATAGGAATGCGCGTTTATCCGGTCATATACTGTGCATTGAAGATCCCATCGAAATAATTCACTCACACAAACAATCGATAGTAGATCAGCGAGAGATAGGTCTGGATACCCATTCCTTTGATAATGCCCTGCGCAACGCTATGCGCCAGGCTCCTGATATGATTGTTATTGGCGAGATTCGCGATTACGACAGCATGAAACATGCTTTAACTTATGCTGAAACAGGGCATTTATGTATGGCTACATTGCATGCCAACAATGCAACCCACGCCATTGAACGTGTGTTGAGCTTTTATCCAGAAGAGTTCAGAGAGCAGGTTCTCCTTGACCTGTCACTTCATCTCAAAGCGATTATTTCTCAGCGTTTGATACCGGTGGCTGCCGGCGGCAGAAAGCCAGCGGTTGAAATGATGTTAAACACCCCTTTTATTTCGGATTTGATTAAACACGGGCGTATTCATGAACTGAGAGAAGCTATGGAGAGAGATGCAGAGGGTTGTATGACCTTTGATGAATCACTGCTTGATCTTTTCAAGAGCGGTGTTTTTACGCTCGAAGAAGTGATGGAACACGCTGAGTCAAGAGCAAACCTCAATGTTGCCATAAAGCAAATACAGCAATAGCCGAATAGCATTTGCCCAATTACATTGTCGGCAAAGAATTGTCTGCAAACATCAATCGTAGACGATCTCTTGCAGCACCTCCAGGGTCATCTCGCCACCTAATTTGAGGTTCTTAAGAGAAATATTTTCATTATCGCCATGCACTCCGGCACCGTCACTCCTGGTCAAAATAACTGGTGTAAATCCGTAGGCCGCAATTTCCTTTTCTCGAAAAAAATGGCTGTCTGTAAAACCCGCATTCATCTTTGGCAGCACCGGAACATGTGGATAGCGTACAGAAAGCACCTGTTTAATAGCCCTATAAAGAAAGTTATCTGTGCTTGAACTCCCCGGCCCGAATGACAATATTGGCTCCACTGTAATGCCATCCCCAGCAAGGTTTTCGCGCAATACTGCCAATACATCTGCAGGCTCTTCATCCGGTAGTAGACGACAATCCACCTCAGCGCTGGCCGAAGGTGGCACAACATTAATCTTGCCACTACCCGCTAAACGAGTAAGCGCACACGTGGTGGTCAATAGTGCGTATAAACGGTGATCATAGGTCTGGAGACTACTCATCAACATTGAGGATGCGGCCAGTTGAGGGGCAGAAGCCAGGTGTCGATTCCATGGCGGCGGTGCATCTTTAGCAATACTTTGCAAATATTCCGCGACGACTGGAATAGCCCGTGCTTCAAATTGCAGGGTTTCCAGCCTGCTCAAAGCCCTTACCAGGCGCTGTGGCGCACTGCCCTGTCGTGGCACCGCACCATGACCAGGGGTTCCTTCGGCAGTGATTTTTATCCATAAGGGTAGCTTCTGGGTTATCTCCACACCAAAACTTAACTGGCCATTACGTAGATTACCACTGCTACCTTCATTTAGTACGGCGCCTATGTGTTCAAACAGATCCGGGCGATGTTCCATCAACCAGCCCACCCCCTGCTGACCACCTGCTTCTTCATCTGCGGTGGCCATAAATATCACATCACGTGTCAAAGGCCTGCCAGCCCTGTGCAATGCCAGAAAAGCCTGCAAGTGAAAGATGCCCGTCGATTTATTATCCAGCGTGCCCCGTCCGTGAACGCGCCCTTCCGCCACCGTGGCCTCGAAAGGCGGGTAGCGCCAACGAGACGGATCCGCCGGCACCACATCCATATGGTGAAGGAGTAATACACCTGGTTGGTCACCGCCTTCAAGTCTGGCCCAGATATTAGCGCGACCGGGACTGGACTCAACTATTTCATAGGGGATACCATTTTTCTCGAATATATCCGCAAAAAAACGCGCGCCCTCAATCTCGTTGCCCGGCGGGTTGGATGTATTAAGCCGAACATATTGCTGCAATAGCTCGCTGGTCTCGCCGACATTAGCCAAAGCGATGTTAACCACAAGAAACAAACAAAGTGCGATAAACAGTTGAGCATCTAGTTTTCGAAGCAACATGCTTTTGGCCTTTTTATTGGTATTACTTATGCGTACTATTTATTGGTATTACTTATTGGCATTGCTTATTCGTGCTAGTAAAAAGTCTCATTTGCTGGGGCGGCGTGTATTTTCAGGCGGAAACATGCCGCCTGCCGAACTTCGCACCGGGAGCACGGCAGCAATACCTGAGAGATCAGCCAAGCGAAAAAAAAGCACCCATACTGGTCACGCCGTGCACTTCCGAACCAGAAATCTGTCTTATTTCGGCCATTTCCACCAATTCATAGTAAACAGCACGACTGATCAAAGCATCCAGTTGCTTGCGCACCTCCACATAGGGTGAAGGTTCACCTGTGGTGGCATTTACCTCGACACAAAGAGGATGTTCATTATCGACCAACACGGCATCTTCAGTTTTGGTGGTAAATACCAGCGCTTGCTGCCCATCGCGAATCTCCCTACGCACCGCGATCACATAGAAAGGCGCGTCATCAACTACCAGCCGCCATTTTTCCTCAGGGGTGACAAGAAAATACTCATCACCTTCGCGCCTGAGGATGCTGGAAAACAATTTGACCAGCGGAGCTCTGGTTATAACAGAGCCCTCGTGATACCAGCTGCCGTCTCGAGCAATTCGAATATCAATATCACCGTTCAATGAAGGCTGCCACTGGTCAACCGGCGGCAGACTACTTTGACGAATATTTTGCTCGTCGAGCAAATCGGTAAAAATTTTAGGGAAAGATATTTTGCCCATCAATCGGCCTGTCAACCCCGCAATTGACCGCGATTGCCCATGGTAACCCCAATATTAGTAATAAATCTCAGCAGGCCTTCTTTGTCATCGATCTGGTCTACAAAACCTCGATTAAAACATACGTCAACCGCACCCTGAGCCAGCGCCCAGGATGCCAGGTAATGATAGTGTGCGGGTACGTTTTCCAGAATTCCCCGTTTGATAAGTTTTTCCACCATAGAACTCAATTTAGCAATGGAAGATCGGCGGATTGCCAATAGCTCTTCCATTTGTCTCGCTACCGAGGGTTCCTCTTCCAGTCTAATTTCGAGTTGCTGTACCAACCTGTCAAGGGCCGGATTGGCGAGACGGGATTCAAAATAGGCTTTAACCACCGCACCAGGATCGCCGTTTTCCGTAGCTTGAATACCCGCCAGTAGATTTGTTGCAGTAGACTTTTCATAATCAAGCATAATGCGCATCATTATTTCTGACTTGCTTTCAAAATGCTTATAGACAGTACCTTTGCCGATGCCTGCCTGGCGGGCGATCTCCGCCACCGTCACTCTCTCAATTCCTGCGTCTATCAATAAGGACAGCGCCGTATCTATAATAAGCTGTTCCCGGGCCAGGAAGCGTCGCTTTTTTTCTCTTATTTTCTGGGTACTCGAAATCGTCACTATTCCACACTCTATTTCGTACTCTACAGTCAACACCCACTATTGTCGCACTGTGCAAGATTTGCAAGCAATCCCGGATTGCTGGAATCACTGATTGTTTTCCAAATATACGTAATCTGAAGGCAGCTTCCAGAGCACTTTAAGAGGCCGGCGCAGTCAATCCCATTGTAAAGCCAGGCCAGCGCCGCGCTACCCCCAGAGTAGCCGATATCTTAGAGTATAAGACATAGCGGAATTATTCGGGCATCGTTCAGACAACAATACAAATCCGCCTCAGGCTATTGGACAGGCCCTTATGTTAAAATAGCGACAACTTCCTGTAGCCTACAAACCAGGACTACCAAAGCTCTATACTGAACAAGCACATGTTAAAAAAAATACCATGGTAAAAAAGACCAGGAAGTTCAGTCAATTTATTGGCGCTGCCGGGGTGGATCCCGGGGAACGCCTGATTGCGCGACGTCTCGGTATTATTTTCGAAGTTCCTATGCTGGTAGCCGCCCTGTGGATTTTACTCCTGTGGTGGGAAAACACTCGCACCGGCAAACCCATTGAGCATATATACGATCTCGTGCTGTGGGGACTTTTTGTTATTGAAGCGGCAGTATTATCTATTGCCGTCCGCAATACAGCCCACTACCTCAAGTCTAACTGGCTAAATCTGTCTATTATCTTAATTGGTCTGCCGCTATTGTTCGGCTTCCCAGTTTACTTTGGTGCCCTGCGTCTTCTCAGGCTGGTCATTCTCTTTGCCCTGCTCACCCACGTCGGCAACCACGTGCGCAAAATGCTGGCCCGCAATGAACTGGGCGCCACGCTGGTAGCAACTGTGATTATCGTCATCCTTTCCGGCATCATGATGGCGGCATTAGACCCTTCCATAGAAAGTCCCGGGGATGGTATCTGGTGGGCATGGGTCACCATCACCACGGTAGGTTATGGCGACATTGTTCCAAAAACACCGGCCGGGCGAGCATTGGCAAGTATTATCATATTGCTTGGCATCGGTTTGTTTGCAATGCTTACCGCCACTTTTGCAGCATTTTTTATTCGCCAGGACGAAGAAAAAATTGTCAGTGCCGAAGAAGCCAGTCACCAGCGCCTCACCCGCATTGAGCGTCGACTGGAAAAACTGGAAACTAAAATAGACCTGCTTCTCACACAGAGCCAACCGGAACAAGCCCCAGACGACTAAGCAATCGTTAGCTCAGCCATGACATCCGCGATTACCTTGTACGTCGGTCGATTTGCCTCCCCACAGCCCACTTCATAGCAGTTTTCTCGACGCTATAATGCCGCGATCTGGCACAGCGTAGATAACGGAGAGTAGCTCAGCCTGGTAGAGTACTCCCTTCGGGAGGCAGGGGTCGCAGGTTCAAATCCTGTCTCTCCGACCAATAAAAACATCAAGTTACAGACTGAGTCACAAACCTGATGCCTAAAATTTTGTTTGCGCGATTACATGCCAGGTTTTATAACAAACTACCGTTTTACTTCTGTCACAGGTGGTTAGATCGTTTTGTGGATGCCCGAGTTTTGGGGAAGGCTGTATTTAAGGGTGATGTATTTGAGAGCATGGTATTTTATTAACATAAATCATTCAGTTTGATCCCAACTGTAAGAAGATAACACTGCAAATTGATCATGTCCGACAGCACCATTAACAATACAGTGGCCGCACTGTAACCAGGCATGGGCCGCAAGTCTCTCTGCTTCAAGTCCATCTTCTGCCTCTTTGCGAACCCCCAGGTAAAACTGCCCAGGAATATTACGTTTAGCCAATAAACGCTGAACAACCAGTACCTGTACCAGACAGCGACTCTGCCAGGGGGTGCATCGGGCAGCGGCGGCCACCAATTTACCGATAGATAGTGCCTGTTCCAGTTGCCGCGGATGTAAGGTCGGTGAATCCACCGGCTGCCGATGATGGTGCAGTGACGCCGATAAACGCTGAAAGGACACCATGAGCATAGCCGCACGCATCCAGCCCAGCAAGAACCAGGCTCGTACAAAGACAGACTTTTGCTCTACATCCAGAGCCGTAAATTGCCTAATTTTTTTTAGCATGGATAACTTTTCAACATGGTTAGATTTTCGACATGGTTAGCACCGTGACAGCTCCATGGGATAGCCACTGCAACAAAGGCAGTCATTGGTTCACATATGAAACATCTAGTTTTAACACCGTACCTCATCCCTTAGCGAGACGCACTGCCGTGGCATTTTGCGATTGGCAAGGTTAGCTGATAATAATTTTCTTGCCCCTGACTTGATCAACACTGCATTTCGCACCTCGGCCAAAACTTCATAGCAGCGCGAATAATCGAGATGGAAAAAGATATAGCACAACGGCCCTGGTTAATCACAAAGAAACAACTCGGTCATCAGCCAAAAACCTGGCCCTGGGAGTGTAATCAACCGGAGGTGCAGAACAAACATCCTGGTGGACAAGTGCTTCTCGCGAATCATTCCATAACCTGATCGAAGGATGATTCTGCATCAACTGTTAAGCAGCGCACTGCTGTCTTAATTGCGGGGCATCGTCGATGAGAAAACGATATACATTCGTAGAAAAACTTGCAGGCAGGGTCAGTTTCCCCCTACCTGAGATAGCGAGAAAAGTGACTGCAGAACCGTATATTTCGATAGCGCTACCATGAAAACGAGCTTTAATTGATGGCTGAGCGCCAGGGGTACGACCAGGTTGGTGTAAGTGTTCTAGCGTTTGCACAGATACCCTGTAACAGGACAGGCAGAGATATTTTGACCGTCTGCCGATACGATCAAATCAGTTAGATCAACAATTCGAATCAGGTATTCGTTGGCTCGTCTATAAAACAGCACCCACCGGTAGCCATCGGTAAAATGCCCGGTGAAGCACAAATCAATACCTTATTTCATGTGGGTTCTGACGATGATAATAACAATGCTGAGCACCACAACATAGTCCGGCAGATGGCGCACACGGATATGCTCAAACCTTTGAAAATTTTTGGTGAAGTGCACGCATCATTGGAACAACCCGCCACGGGCGAATAACCAGATAAATGTACGCGGATAAAACCACCAAAAACGAAACAAAGGATATTGACTCCGAAATGTGTAGGTAACACCCAACGAGTCCGACCGCGCCCAAAGCCAATTGCAACAGGGCAATAAACAAAACCACCTGATGAACACTAAAACCAGCATCTAAAAGCAAGTGATGTAGATGCCCCCGGTCAGCAGTAAAAGGCGATCTCCTGTGCAGGGCACGGCGCAGCATGACACCGGCCGAGTCCATCAGTGGGATAGCAAACAACCATAGCGCAGTAACGGGAGGCATGGCGCGGTGTTCACCCTGCGCCAATGAGATAAGCAGGGTAGCAAAGAGAAAACCTAGCAGGGTACTGCCTGCGTCCCCCATAAATATATGCGCTGTGCTTCTACCCTTCCAGTGCAAATTGAACAACAGGAAGCCACCCACTGCCCCCATCAGGCAAAGCACAAGGAGTATATGTATCAGATTAGCAGAAACATAGGACACCACTAATATCGGCGCCAGGATAGCGATGGAGACAAGACCTGCCAGGCCATCAATACCATCCATCATATTCATGGCATTGATGGCGCTCAGCGTCGCAAAAACCGTTACGGGAATAGCAAATATACCTAAAGTAAAAAGCTTACCAGACTGAATATAACCAAGGTCGGCCAGCACAACGTTGCTGTATACCAGCATTAAAGCCGCTACAATCTGTACACCAAACCTTAATTTTACGGACAGGTCAAAACGGTCATCGGCCAGTCCGATAGTAAACAGCAATACGCCAGCGGCTAAAAAGATGGAGTTCATTGTGCCGCCACCTAACCATGGCAGCAGAAACCATGCCATCAATACGCCCGAGTATATTGCCAGCCCGCCTACCAGCGGAACATGATCTTCATGCTCTTTGTGACCGCCAGGTTTGTCCACCAGCCCCACTTTTACCGCCACGGGGGTAAAAAGGTATATGGTGATCACCGACATTAAAAATGTTACTGGCAGTGCAATGGTAACGAACATCCCTGTGTCCTCTATGCGTACTAGTTGCAAATTACTGTTGTTAGAAAATTCAAGCACACGTTTAGCGTTACCAAACCCGCAGTTCCAGCCAGAAACGCACACTCAGGTGCGCCAATAATACCTCCGGATAGCTGCAGATGCCTAATAAGTATCATTTAAAATCAGTGAAAAAGGTGTTTTGAGAAGTATTTTAATATCCAGCCACATTGACCACTGGTTGATATAAGCCAAATCCAGCTCTACCCTTTTCTGCATACTTTCTATGACTTCGGTTTCACCTCGGTATCCACTCACCTGCGCCAGCCCGGTAATACCCGGCTTAATGCGATGCCGCGCCATGTAGGCATTTATTTTGTCACTGTAATAATCATTATGAGCGACCGCATGGGGGCGCGGACCAACCAGTGACATACTGCCCTGTAACACATTAAAAAACTGCGGTATCTCATCAATAGACGTGCGGCGAATAAATCGGCCAACGGAAGTGATGCGCTGGTCGCCCTGGCATGCCTGTTCAACCTGTTTATCTTCGTGTACACGCATGGATCGAAACTTCCAGATTTCGATGATCTCATTGTTAGTGCCGTGGCGTTGCTGCTTAAAGATAACCGGACCTTTAGAGTTAAGTTTGATAGCAATAGCTACACCAACCACCAGTGGGCTAAGGACGATCAATGCCAGTAACGCCAGCACACGATCGAGCAGTCCCTTAATGAGCAGAGCCGATGGATAAGCCGTCAGTGGGCTTTTGTTTAGATGTATTGTCGGCAATCCTGATTGATTGGAGGTGGCGTAGTTGAGCAATACAATATTGTCGGCACCAGGCACCCAGATCACTTCGACGTTAGTATCAAGCAGATCGATATAGAGCCCTTCGATTTGATCCGCATCCGCTAACGGCAAGGCTATATAAACAATAGTAGCGCCATGTTGCTTAATTAACGCACGTAACTGGATAACCTCACCTAATATCGGATGCGGCGATTGACTGACTTTTTGCTCGCCATGTTCATGATTCGTCGTGCGGTTTTCCCTGCTGGGGTGGCTCTCAGTAGCGACCAGGCCGCACAATGGCTCCTGCCACTCATGTATCAGCTTATCAGCCAGTTGCAGCGCGTTTTTGTTAACGCCGACGATGATGGCTTTGCGCTTTTTAAGCTGCACCGCCTCATAGCGGCGACTTAAGTTGTGTAACAGGGCAAAGCTTACCGCTTGCAACATAGTGCCCAGAACAAGCCACTGGAGCAGCACCTGCCGAGAGTATTGGTGACTGGTTTTAGTGATAAACGCAATAGCAGCCAGCAAGCCTAACAGCATAAACCAGGCCAACATCACACGAGCAAGCCCATCAAAATATCCCAGGCTTTTTTCGTAGGCTCGAACGAGCGCGTACAGTGGTATGGAACCCAGTACGGTGATAACCGCCAGCATACGATAGTAATCATCGAATTCACCGGTTCTGCGCAGCGTCAATACAACCAAAAGTGCCAGGACTGTGGAGATAGCCGTAGTCCAGTGCGCCCAGAAGGTGAGACCTCGCCGACCGTCTGTTTGCTGGACATGGCCATTATTATGTCTGTTTAGCATTCTTGGTTCCGAATCTATCCCGCGCCAGCATCAGTTATACCGATGTCGATTTACCGATTAGGGTGTTTTTGTCATGGATGCCGAAGTTTAAACACTGGTGGCCCGTTCCACTAACTTTTCTTAGCGCGGCATTTTAGCATCTGCTAGGATGCCATTTGCATCAGCAAAGGCTTTTTTTTCCATTTCACCTGTTATTTTTGAGATTCACTATATTTAGGAAAGCTTGCCTTTTCGCTGCGCTACCTTGCGTCGGCCAGGCCTGCATTTTATTCCTCCCTGAAATCTGCTAAGTTACACTCTGTCTACATAGATCAAGGAAGGAATAGTTATGTACCGACTTCTATTTGCAGTATTGACGGGAATGACGCTCTCGCTGAACGTTGCCTACGCGGATATCAATGACGACCTGGCGGCGGGCCTGCCGGTCAAAACAGTTCTGGAAAACGCCGTCAGTGAGGGTAAGGGTTTAGCCGATGCTGTTACTGAAATTATTACTGCAAATGCCAGTTTAACCTGCGCTTGTCTTGCCGCAGCAAAAGATATTGATCCGGATCAGAGCAAAGCCATTGATGATGCTGCTACCAAAGCACTCGGCGCACCGGCACAGGAAGTATGCTCTGGAGCAGAACCAGGAAGCCGCGGTGGTTCAGGGGTCGAAACCGGAACGCCCGGATTTATACCCGCTCCCGGTGGTGGTGGGAGCCCATCATAAAACCCACCTAAACTGTCGCCAGGGTTTGATAATGAAAGCGTTTAACAGCGCTTTCTTTTTGTCCGGGCTTTGAAAGCACAAAAACCTATGCGCCATTCTGGACCGGCAGATCGCGTGCCATTCATCGTATTTACAGGCTTGTTGCTGTGGTTACCCATCCCCCTCGGCAGCAACCGCCCGTGGGCGGCGATGTTATCTAGCGGCATTATCTTTGTGTTATGTATCTGGTGGAGCGTACTGTTTTTAAAAAAGGAAGTGTCCATACACCGATCTTTTCGCAAGGCATGGCCTGCCATTACGGCTTTGCTAATGTGTCAGTGCTGGGTTTTTATCAGCGCCATTACGCCTTATTCGCCCTCCTCCGATTTCGTTGTGCCCGCGCCTCCTGCAGCGTACTTCACCGTTGGTTCGCTCGACCCGGCCCAATCTTTTCAGCAGTTGATTCTCGGCCTGGCCCTTACCGCCCTGTTTTGCCTGACCCTGGTGCTACTCAACTCACGCCAGCGTATTAAAACTGTAATCTACGCACTGATCCTGTCCGGTGTATGCCAGGCCGTCTATGGCAGTCTGATGACCTTATCCAACGTCGAATACATCCTCTTTCTGCCCAAGGAATCCAACACGGGTGTTACCACAGGCACCTTTATCAACCGTAATCACCTGGCTGGGTATCTCGAACTATGTCTAGCTGTGGGTATTGGTTTTATGATTGCCACGCTTAACGACAGACCGGCTAGTACCTGGCGGGATGTTGGCCGGCGTATATTGGAGGCACTGTTAGGGGCAAAAGCCCGCGTCCGTATAGGCATAGTGATGATGGTTGCGGCACTGGTAATGACGCATTCTCGCATGGGCAATACTGCTTTCTTTGCCAGCATGGCGATTACCGGGATTATCGCGCTTATCTTTAGCAAACGTGCCTCAAAACCGACAATCATCCTGTTAACCAGCCTGGTGATCATCGATATATTGGTGGTTGGTACGTTTTTTGGCATTGATCGGGTAGTGGAGCGTATCGAGGAGACAACGCTGGAAACCACAAAACGCGATGAGGTGGACGTGTATGCCCTTGGCCTGCTACGTGATCATCCAATTACGGGTACGGGGGCGGGCTCTTTTTACGGTGTCTTTCCGCAATATCGGCAGGAGGAAGTAGGCAACGTGTACTTTGATCACGCCCACAACGACTATCTTCAATTCGCGATTGAATTTGGTTTGCTAGGGTTTGTCCCCCTGGCTGCGTTTGTGTTTTTTACCCTGATTACCGCACTGGGCGCTCAATGGCAAAGGCGAGATGCCTTGATGCGCGGCTTGTCGTTTTCTACCATCATGGCGATTATTGCTTTCGGCATTCATTCGACGGTTGATTTTAATCTGCAGATACCAGCAAATGCCGCGACCTTCATGATTATTTTAGCCATGGGCTGGTTGTCGATGTTTTTTCGGGATTCTTCGCTCAAATCGGGGCGAGGCATACCATAACGCCTGAATTCCAGATTTTAACCGAGACCTTTAGCCTGGATCTTTACAGAGAATGTAGAGTTACCATCCACAAAACTCCTGCGTGTGCTTATCATTGGGTAGATACGCGCACAATATATCCTTTTTCTGGTAGCGGACTGCCGTTTTGTCTAGCGCCGCCTGGTTAAATCGCAGACCTCGATGAACGTTGTCGATAATCTGCTGACGCGTAAAATTGTTCAGGTAAGTCCAACCATATATGCCAGCTTCAGCCAGAATCAGGTGCACGGTTGGCTCCCAGGGGCCAAGTTTAACGGCCTTATCGATGGCCTCGATAAATATTTCATCAAACTCAGCGGAGTACGCTTTTGCAAGAGCCAGGCGAGCCCAGGTGTAGGGCCAACCGGGACGACGCATCAGCGATTGTCGGTAAAGTAACACGGCTTCATGGGTAATGGCGGAAAACTGCTCATCCTGCCAATGCAACAGGCTCTTATAAATTAGAATATCAGCCTTGAGATTAATATGCTGCGGATTACCCGGCTCCCAGGCCATCGCGGTAGAAATTTGTTCCAGTGCGTAATCGAGCTCGACTTCCGTGGGTAGACGATTGTCCCTGGTCCAGCCTTTGACCTGGTATTTTGCTTTATAGGCGGCGGCGTCAGCGAAGCCAATGCGTGCGGCGTGGTAAATACCCCAGCTCGCCAACAGTATGACTAACAAAGCCAGCAGTGATGAAACCCGAGGTCTGGACAGGATTATCGAAGTACCCATCGTCGTTACACTTACCCCCAGGCCCCAGTTTCATTTTACCTTAGCAGGCTTAATTGTATTTATTAGAATATATAACAGTACTTTACCCTTAAGTGCAAAGCACATCATTAGCATGCATGGTATCGAGGTATTCTTTCACCTGGGAAATCTTTCCATCCTTTAGAACGAAAAGAAAGTGATACTCATTCCGGTAGGATTTTCCGTTGACATGCTCAGCGCTCGATGTCGCCTCTACCGCTACGCGCCCGCCTTCGGCAGTCATAGCATAGGGATTAATAGTCAGAGGCCCGTCGATCATTTCACCGACTCCGGCCAATAACTGAACAAACTCGGCTTTCGTCTTCGTCCCTGAGATGGGCATACTACCAGCCACCCACCAGGTGCCATCCTCGGCCATCATTTCCAGGGCCCCTTCATAATCGCTAGCAGAAAATTTCTTAAGGAAGTCTGTGACTATTTCTTTGTTTTGTTCGGTGCTCATATCTAGGTCTCCAGATCGATGCGGACCTCGGCGACCCGCTGTTTAAGTTTATTCGTAGACTAGCAGAATAAAAGTCCACCGCCCTGAAGTCCACTATTGAATATTTGCCTTAAGCGCGGTCCAACACCGCCGACATATTTGCCGACGAAATTAAGAGGACTCTCCACCAACTCAATAAGAACGCGGCAAACCCATTTCACGCTCAGCGATATAATTCAACACCATCTCGCTGTTTAAGGGTGCAGTACGAAACAATCGCACGATGGGGTAAAGATCAAAGATCCCGTACTCTTTGGTAAAGCCATTGCCACCGAAACATTGCAGCGCAGAGTCAACGGCGTAAATGCCGGCCTCGGACGAGGCGTATTTCGCCATATTGGACTCGGTACCGCAGGCCTCACCCCGATCGAACAACCAGGCGGCTTTGCGCATCATTAACGATGCCAGCTCTATGTCTGTTTTGGCTTTGGCGAGGGGGTGTTGCAAGGCTTGATACGCGCCGATGGGGCGATCAAACACGACTCGATCATTGGCATATTCCACTGCCCGTCCCAGAGCGTAACGACCAAGCCCCGTACACACGGCACTGATAATAATGCGCTCGGGATTCAGTGATTCGAAGAGGATCTTAAAACCCTGGTCTACCTCGCCGATAATATTCTCGGGGCCGATATCGACATCGTCAAAAAATACCATGTATTTGTCTTCGGGCACCTCGATACTGATATCGATGGGGTGGACTTCAATACCCTTGGCTTTGGTGTCGATCATGACGATGGTAAAGCCGTCGGTTTTGCTCTGGACATCTTTTAATGGCGTACTGCGTGTAACCACCAGCATGTATTCTGCACACTCGGCATCGGTAATAAAGGTTTTACGACCGTTGAGTGTGTAACGACCTTTGTCCTTTGTCGAGCGCGTCAGACTGGTAATATTCGTGGTATTAGTACCAGCATCGGCTTCGGTTACCGCAAAGCAAAAGCGGTTTTCACCTTTGCAGGCGCCGGGCAGGTACTGCTGCTTTTGCTCTTCGGTGCCGTGACCAGAGATCAGCGACATCGACATGGTAGCGCCAACAATCAGGCTGAGTAATGGGATACCTTCATTAGATAACCCTTCCTGAAGAAGAGCCATTTCCAGCATGCCCAGCCCTGCCCCGCCATATTCTTCGGCGACCATCAAGCCCACAAAGCCGTCATCAGCTGCCTGCTGATACATCTCTGCGGGGAAGGCGTGTTGCCGGGCTTTTTCTACCCAATATTTACGATCAAACTTTTTAACGAGGCTTTTACCGTACTCGTAAATCATTCGCTGTTCGTCAGATATAGCGAAATCCATCAGTGTGTTTTCCTTTCAGTTTAAAAAGCAATTTGTGCCGAGAGCGGTAACCGGCTTGAGTATGGGCTCGGCTAATACGAACGAGGAAGCCCCATACCCCGTTCAGCAATATTATTGAGCACCATTTCATTGTTTAAGGGCGCGACTTTGAGTAAACGTGCAAAGGGATACAAATCAAAAATGCCATATTCTTTGGTGAAGCCATTGCCACCAAAACATTGCAATGATGCATCAATAGCGTTCACTGCTGCAGTAGACGCGCCGAATTTTGCCATATTGGCTTCTTCACCGCAGGGCTGGCCTTTATCAAATAACCAGGCACCTTTGCGGGTCATTAATGAGGCGAGCTCTATTTCTGTTTTGCTCTTAGCCAGGGGATGTTGCAAAGCCTGATAGGCCCCAATAGGTCTATCGAAGACCACTCGATCATTGGCATACTCAACTGCTCTATCCATGGCGTAGCGGCCCATACCACAACACATGGCCGCCAGGATCATGCGCTCGGGATTAAGCGATTCAAAGAGAATATCAAAGCCCTTACCAATCTCGCCCAGCACATCGGTTGCTGCCACCTTCACATCATCGAAAAATATCTGATATTGCTTTTCGGGCAAGGGAATACTGAGCTCGATAGGATGCATCTCAATACCTTTTGCTTTTGTATCGACAATGACAATGGTAAAACCGTCGGTCTTGCGCTTGACCTCACTTAGCTGAGCATTACGTGCCACCACCAACATATAATCTGCATCACCGGCATCGGTGATAAATGTCTTGCGACCATTAAGCTTATAACCACCCTTGCCATCTTCCTTAAGCATGGTGCTGAGACGGATCGTGTTGGTGCCCGCATCTGGCTCAGTGATAGCAAAACAAAAACGAATATCACCCGCACAACCGGCAGGCAGATACTTCTGTTTTTGCTCTGGCGTACCGTGAGCACCGATAGGCCCCAGCGACATGGTCGCACCAACCACCAGACTCTGTAGCGGAATACCCTTGTTGGCCAGGCCTTCCTGCAACAGCACCATTTCGAGTATACCCAGCCCGGCCCCACCATCGGCCTCGGGCACCATGATGCCAACAAAACCATCTTTAGCCACTTGCTGATACATCAAACCTGGAAACTCGCGCTTTTCGGCGCATTCGAGCCAGTAGTCCCGGCCAAACTGCTTAAGCAGGTTACCGCCGTACTCATAAATCATTTGCTGCTCGTGACTTAATTCAAAATCCATTTAGATTCCCTAATTATTCAAAATAATTCGGCAAGCAACTACTACCGCAACTTTTCGGGCTTACCCTAGTATGAACGTGGCAGCCCCATCACATGCTCGGAGATATAGTTCAGCACCATCTCATTATTCAGTGGTGCGGTTTTAAGCAGGCGGACGAAGGGATAAATATCGAAGATGCCATACTCTTTGGTAAAGCCATTGCCGCCAAAACATTGCAATGATGCATCGACGGCATTCGTTGCAGCGGTTGATGCAGCCAGCTTGGCCATATTCGATTCCGCACCGCAGGCCTGTTTTCGGTCGAATAACCACGCTGCTTTGCGGGTCATTAATGAGGCCAGCTCAATCTCGGTTTTACCTTTGGCCAGGGGATGCTGTAGCGCTTGATAAGCGCCAATGGGGCGGTCAAAGACCACACGATCATTGGCATATTCCACTGCCCGCTCCATCGCATAGCGACCCATGCCGGTTGCCACAGCAGCGAGAATAATACGCTCTGGGTTTAACGATTCGAACAGAATCTCAAAACCTTTGCCCACTTCACCGAGGATATTTTCTGGGCCAATATCAACATCGTCAAAAAACAACTGATACTGCATTTCCGGAATAGAAATACTGACATCGATAGGTTGCATTTCGATGCCCGGTGCCTTGGAGTCGAGGATAACAATGGTGAAACCATCGGTCTTCTTTGCCACCTCGGTATGGGATACGTTACGGGTTACCACGAGCATGTAATCAGAACCTTCGGCATCGGTAATAAAGGTTTTGCGGCCATTGAGTTTATACCGCCCATTACCATCTTCTTTAATCATGGTGGTGGCGCGCATGGTATTGGTGCCAGCATCGGGTTCGGTAATAGCAAAACAGAAGCGAATATCGCCAGCGCAACCGGCAGGTAGATATTTCTGCTTTTGTTCCTCGGTGCCGTGATCACCAATGGGCGACAGCGACATGGTCGCACCGACAACCAGGCTCAATAACGGAATACCCATGTTGGACAGGCCTTCCTGAAACAGGGCCATTTCAAACATACCCAGGCCTGCACCGCCGTATTCTTCTGGCACCATAATGCCGATAAAGCCGTCATCTGCGACCTTTTTATACATCTCTGTGGGAAAGGTTCGGGTCTCGGCGCAATTTACCCAATAGGCGCGATCAAAATCCTTTGCCAAGTTTTGACCGTACTCGTAAATCATTTGTTGTTCTTCATTTAAATTAAAATCCATCATGCTCTCCTGTTCTGGGTGACTACTTTAGGCCCGACAAAACAAGTCAGTGCCTTAAGCTATTTCAATTAGGTTGAATAGGTGACGTTTAATATGATCGAGCCTAGTATGAACGAGGCTAGTATGAACGAGGTAGGCCCATCACATGCTCACCAATATAATTCAGTATCATTTCGCTGTTGAGCGGTGCTGTTTTGAACAAACGCACCATCGGGTAGATGTCGAAAATGCCGTATTCTTTGGTAAAGCCATTGCCACCGAAACACTGTAGAGAGGCATCCACTGCGTGCAGGGCCGCTTCCGCCGCTGCATATTTGGCCATATTAGCCTCTGCGCCACAGGCTTGACCGCGATCAAATAACCAGGCCGCTTTGCGCGTCATCAGTGAGGCTAATTCTATTTCGGTTTTAGCCTTTGCCAGAGGGTGTTGCAGAGCCTGGTAAGCACCGATCGGGCGATCAAATACAACACGGTCATTGGCGTACTCAACCGCTCTCTCCATGGCATAACGACCGACACCGGTGCAGATAGCCCCCACCAGCACTCGCTCAGGATTAAGGGATTCGAACAAAATACTAAAGCCCTTACCCACTTCGCCCAGCACATGTTCGGGACCCAGATCAACGTCATCAAAAAATACCTGATACTGAACTTCGGGTATGGGAATACTCACCGGGATCGACTGGGCCTCAACACCTTTGGCTTTGGTATCGACAATAAACAAAGTGAAACCATCAGTCTTGCGTTCGACTTCTGTATGAGGCGTGGTTCGCGCCACCACCAGGGCATAATCAGATTCGGCAAAATCTGTAATAAACACTTTCTCGCCGTTTAATTTAAAACGCCCGTCAGCTGTTTGTTTGGCAATCGTGGTCGCCTTAATGGTGTTAGTACCGGCACCAGATTCGGTAATAGCGAAACAGAACCGTGTTTTTCCGCAACAGGCATCAGGCAGGTATTTTTGCTTTTGCTCCTCTGTGCCATGATCACCAATTGGGCCCAGGGCCATGGTGGCACCGATGACCAGGCTCAACAACGGAATGCCCTGATCAGACAAACTTTCCAGAAACAGGTCCATCTCCAACAAACCTAAGCCCGAACCGCCGTAAGCCTCGGGAACCATAGTGCCGACAAAACCGTCCGTCGCTACTTGCTTGTACATGGCATCGGGAAAGCGGCGCTCATCAGCACATTCCATCCAGTATTTACGGTCGTAAGTCTTAGCAAGACTTGTCCCGTAGTCGTAAATCATGTTTTGTTCGTCGCTTAGCGTAAAGTCCAATTTGTTACCTCTTGTGGCCGTTTGTGGGAAGATGACCGGCTACAGAGTATATGCCGGTGTTCAAAACCCGATGAAATAGCTGTGAGCACTAGAACGCTTAATAGGAGCGAGGCAAGCCCATCACATGTTCGCCAATATAGTTGAGTACCATTTCATTATTGAGCGGTGCCGTTTTAAATAAACGCACCATCGGGTAGATATCAAAAATGCCGTACTCTTTGGTAAAGCCATTGCCGCCGAAACATTGCAACGACGCGTCTACTGCATGAATAGACGCCTCTGCCGCTGCGCACTTGGCCATATTTGCTTCCGCCGCTGAAGGTTCACCTTTATCAAACAGCCACGCTGCTTTGCGGGTCATTAACGAGGCCATCTCGATTTCGGTTTTAGCTTTTGCCAGGGGATGCTGCAAGGCCTGATAAGCGCCGATGGGACGATCAAAGACCACACGGTCATTTGCGTACTCCACGGCTTTGCCCATGGCGTAACGGCCAATACCCGAGCCGATGGCTCCGACCATAACCCGCTCAGGATTGAGGCATTCAAACAAAATCTCAAAACCTTTACCCTCTTCGCCGAGAATATCTTCCGGGCCCAGATCAACGTCATCGAAAAACAATTGATACTGCATTTCTGGTAGCGGAATACTCACCGGAATAGGCTGAGCTTCTATACCTTTAGCTTTGGTGTCGACAATAAACAGGGTGAAGCCCTCGGTTTTCTTTTTGGCCTGTTCAAAGGGTGTGGTGCGGGTAACCACCAGGGCGTAATCGGACTCAACAAAATCGGTAATAAATGTTTTAGCGCCATTTAAGCGGTAGCGGCCATCCGGTTTTTTAGTGGCGATAGTAGTGGTCTTCATGGTGTTGGTGCCCGCATTAGGCTCGGTAATGGCAAAGCAGAATCGAGTTTTACCAGCACAGGCATCGGGCAGATAACGCTGCTTTTGCTCTTCGGTGCCATGATCACCAATGGGTCCCAGGGACATCACCGAACCAACGATATAAGTCAATAAGGGAATACCGTTATTGGCCAGGCCTTCAGTAAATAATTCCATTTCCAGCAAACCCAGACCGGCGCCACCAAATTCCTCTGGCGCCATGGTGCCAACAAAACCATCCTGGGCGCTCTGCTGATACATTTCTTTGGGGAAGGCTCTACGTTCGGCGCATTCCATCCAGTACTTACGATCATAGGTCTTAGCAAGGCTATCGCCGTATTCATAAATCATTTTATGTTCGTCGGATAAATTAAAATCCATTGATCAAGTCTCCAGAAAAACCGGGTTAATTAAGGGCAGCAGGGACAGGCCTAATAGGAGCGAGGCATGCCCAACACATATTCACTGATATAGTTGAGAACCATTTCGTTATTAAGTGGAATGGTTTTTAGTAAGCGCGCCATCGGATAAATATCAAAAATACCGTATTCCGTGGTAAAGCCATTGCCACCAAAGCACTGCAATGAGGCGTCAACAGCGTGACAGGCTGCTTCTGAGGCAGCGAACTTGGCCATATTCGATTCAGCCCCACAGGGTTCACCTCGATCGAACATCCAGGCCGCCTTACGGGAAATCAACGAGGCCATTTCAATTTCAGTCTTGGCTTTGGCTAATGGATGTTGCAGCGCCTGGTAAGCGCCAATAGGCCGATCGAAGACCACGCGATCATTGGCGTATTCGACCGCTCGACCCATGGCGTAACGGCCCAGACCGGCACAGATAAAACCGACCAGAATGCGCTCGGGATTAATGGCCTCAAAGAGAACTTTAAAGCCTTTATCCACTTCACCGAGAACATCTTCGGGACCTACATCTAAGTCGTCGTAAAAAACCGAATATTGCACCTCTGGGATTTTAATGCTGACCGGGATAGGCTGACACTCAATCCCCTTAGCCTTGCAGTCAACGATAAATAGAGTAAAGCCGTCGGTGCTTCGTTTCGCCTCATCTTGCGAGGTGGTGCGAGTGACGACGATCATATAGTCAGCATCACCGGCGTCGGTGATAAATGTCTTCGAGCCGTTGATCTTAAATCGTCCATCCGGCGTGGCCGCTGCACTGGTGGCCGTTCTAATGGTATTGGTGCCAGCATTGGGCTCGGTTATGGCAAAACAAAACCGGGTTTTGCCGCTACAGGCATCGGGTAGGTATTTCTGCTTTTGCGCTTCGGTGCCATAGGTGGAAATCAGGCTCAGCCCCATGGTGGCGCCGATAACCAGGCTTAATAACGGGATGCCCTGTTCCGACAGTCCCTCGTTAAGCAGGCCCATCTCCATCATCCCCAGGCCAGAACCGCCATATTCTTCTGGCACCATAACGCCGACAAAACCATCCTTTGCCACCTGCTGGTACATGTCTTCGGGGAACTCACCACGCTCGGCATATTCCATCCAGTGCTTGCGATCATAAGTCTTACTCAGGTTTTGACCATACTCGTAGATCATGCGTTGTTCTTCGGATAGCAAAAAATCCATGATGTAGCACCTCTGTTTATGTATTGCTTTTACTAAAGATTGAATAACTCAAATGGGACGATAGCTCTATACAAACAATTCTAATACGAACGCGCTAATATGAGCGGGGCAACCCCATCACATGCTCGCCAATATAGTTGTGGATCATTTCATTGTTGATAGGCGCTGTTTTGGTTAAACGCACCAGCGGGTACAGATCAAAAATGCCATATTCTTTGGTGAAGCCATTACCTCCAAAACATTGCAGCGAGGCATCGACAGCTTTAATCCCCGCCTCAGATGCAGCCAGCTTGGCCATATTCGCCTCGGCGCCACAGGGCATATCGTTATCAAACAACCAGGCGGCTTTACGGGCCAATAGAGAGGCCATTTCCACTTCGGTTTTCGCCCGTGCCAGTGGATGCTGTAGCGCCTGATAGGCTCCTATTGGACGATCAAACACAACCCGATCATTGGCATATTCAACAGCCTTGCCCATGGCGTAGCGACCCAGGCCGCTGCATAACGCACCCCCCAGGATGCGCTCGGGGTTCAGCGATTCAAACAATATATCGAAACCTTTTCCGACCTCGCCCAGCACGTTCTCAGGACCCAGGTCCACATCATCAAAAAACACCTGATACTGCATTTCAGGCAGCACGATACTCATGGGGATGGGCTGCATTTCAATGCCCCTGGCCTTGCTATCGACGATAAACAGCGTGAAGCCGTCGGTTTTTCGCTTTACTTCAGTATGGGGCGTGGTCCTCGCCACGACTAGAGCAAAATCCGATTCACCCGCGTCAGTAATAAACGTCTTGGCGCCACTGAGCTTAAAACGGCCATCCGGCGTAGGTTTGGCCAGCGTTGAAATACGAATACTGTTGGTACCCGCATCAGGCTCAGTAATCGCAAAACAAAAGCGAATATCACCAGCACAGGCGCCGGGTAAATATTGCTGCTTTTGCTTTTCAGTACCGCGCTCGCCGATGATAGACATGGACATACAGGCACCCACCACCAGACTCAGCAATGGAACCCCCTCGTTGGCAATACCTTCCTGAAACAACAACATTTCCATCATACCCAAACCGGAACCCCCGTAGGCGTCCGGAACCATGGTGCCGAGAAAGCCATCGGCAGCGATCTGGCCATACATCTCCTCAGGAAAGCGACGGATCTCAGCATTTTCCATCCAGTAAGCCCGGTCATAGGTCCTGGCCAGGCTTTTACCGTACTCGTAAATCATGGTTTGTTCGGGGGAAAGATCAAAATCCATTCACTGAGCCTTTTGTCTTGAAATTAAAACGACTGGTTGTCTTGAAATTAAAATCACTGGGATCTAAACAGGTTCGATTTAGGCAGGCCATTAACGCACTGATATTCATCCACATTGCCTGCCTCGACCTTAATAAAGCTGGGCCACAATAATCATCGACCGACCATCATACAATGACTATATCCGACCTCCTAGTCACTTGATGAGTCACTTGATGATCCCCGACTGGCCACCTGCGTCAGTCTTCCTGTAAATCAGAAGTAAGCCTGTTGTAGAGTTGCCAATAAAGACGTTTACGGCATAATGAAAGTT
>Ga0164315_10000732_pt1 | contig 23506 bp, 28 predicted proteins | sample GuaBasSedimGuay6_FD_113737 | JGI IMG/M metagenome (GOLD analysis project Ga0164315, IMG submission 113737) | Subseafloor sediment microbial communities from Guaymas Basin, Gulf of California, Mexico - Guay6, Core 4569-2, 0-3 cm | ecosystem: Environmental > Aquatic > Marine > Hydrothermal vents... | reverse complement strand
GAAAAAACTAAAAAACAATTAGAGATAGCTACTGCTTCAGCACAAAAGCGGAATACTGCATTACCTCATATGATGTTTGCAGGAGCTGCTGGTTGTGGTAAGACTAGTATGGCACGTTGGTTAGCTATGGAGCTCAGTATACCATTCTTATCAGTTGTTCCAAATGATTTGGGTGATTACAAAGGAATCGTAAAAGTTCTCGATCAACTAAATCACGATAATTACGATGATTGTGGTAATAGACTTGGAGCCATTAACCCTACAATTGTATTTTTAGACGAGGTACATAATCTTCCATTAAAAGGTCAAGAATTGTTAGGCTTAGTAATGGAAAGATTCATTATTGAGTCAGGTAGACCAAATAAATTTCACTGGATACCAAGATTTACATTAGTCGGTGCTACTACCATGTCAGGTAAACTTTCTAAACCATTCCGTGATAGGTTTAAACTTCAATTTCTTTTTCAACCCTATGGGATAGAAGATATGAAGGCAATTGTAAGAATTCATGCAAAACAGATGAAAATTAAATTATTGCCTAAGGCAGTAGAGACTATAGCCTCTAGAAGTAGAGGTACACCTCGCATCGCAGTTGGGTTTACAGAACGAGTTAGAGATAAAATGGTAGCCTGTGGTTCTAGTTTCGGCACTTTTCATCTAGTTGAAAGTGTTTTTAAAGATATGGAAATAGATAAGGAAGGGTTTACAGTGGTAGAACTTAAGATATTAAGATCTCTTTTTTCAGCCGGCGGGACCCCAATTGGTTTAGATAACCTTTCTATAATTACTGAGGAAGATAAGAAGACTATCAGAGATAGTGCAGAACCTTTTTTAATAAGAAAAGGGTTGATACTTGTTGGTAGTAAAGGTAGGATACTAACAGAAACCGGTATTTCCTATGTAGAAAATATGGATACAGAAGGAAAACGAATGAAGAAAGAAATAGATTTTGATTACGAACGTTATTAAGAGAGGCATAATGACACCCTTCAGACAAAAACCAGCAAAGTGGGACGGTGATAATGAAAATGGTCGTTACAGAGAAAAAGATGGCTTTAAGTTCGATATAATAACCCAATCAGTGGTTAATATTGAAGAAGAAATGCCTAAACACTTTTTGGGTGATACGCCTGAAGAAGCGGCCACAATTTATGCACAATATAAAAACATGCTTAATGGGTGGGCATATGCTTATGCAACATCAACAGGGTTAAGTAGAGCTGATTTATTCGGTGAAGCTTTAATAGGTTTAGCGAGAACTTATCGTGATTGGGATCTGGATCGTGGAGGTAGTTTTCGTACTTACGCTGTTTATAAAATAAAAGATGCTCTTAACGAATTTGTAAGAGGTAATTCAGCAACAATTTCAGTACCTGCATACATCAAAAAAGCAAATGCAAATTTATGTGAAATTAAATCAATCTGTGAATCATATCAATTAAATTGGGAAATTCTTGTAATAGATCAGGATATACCGGATTCATTTGACATGCAGGACGCAATAAGATGTACAAAGCTTGTTGAGAATCTAATCAATGCGGCTAAACGAGCAAAAGTTTCCTATGAGAAGTTTATAGATCGTGTAGTTTATATTCCAGAAAATGCTGACTTTTCAGATCAAACAGCCCCTGAAGTTCACGAAAGAGCTCATCAACAAATAGAAGCTGCGTTGATTGTTGAAAAACTTAAAACACATATGAATGAAGACGAATTGACTATTTGTGATGGTATTATGAAAGATAAATCTTTCGAACAAATAGGTTCTGAAATGAAAAAAAGCAAAGCCTGGGTCTCTGGAAGATTGAAGAGATTGAAAGAGAAGATCATAGATAAAATGGAAGATGGAACTCTTTGATCGTGGTCGAAAAGATTATAGTAGTTTAAAACTAAAATATGGAATTGCAAAAAAAAATGAATACAGACGTTTTCAAACAGTTAGTATTAGAAGCAGAGAACTTACTTGATAGGGTGGAAGAGGACACAAATTGTAATATCAGATGGATATGTGAGAAAGAAACACTCGTTGATACTATAAAAAAAGCAAGGAGGTTATTATGGCCGAAAAAAGAACAGCAATTAAAATCTTAAACAATGCTCATAATACTCTTGAGAATTTTGTTAATAACTTAGAAATAGCAGCAACTAACAAGGAGCTTGCTTCTGCAGAACAAGCACTCACAGATATTGTGTTTGTGATAAATCACTTGAATGGCCTAAAAGCTGATCTTGCAGAACTAACTAATATATGTAAATCAGATTAAGGAAGGAAACACAATGAACACTATTCAAGTATTACAACGTCTCGATAATGAGACAAAAGCAGAAGTCTTTTTTGTTGGAGGTTACGTAAGAGACTTACTACGAAATAAAAGCAATACTGATCTCGATATTGTTGTACGTGGGTTATCAATACGAAACATAAAAAAGTTTTTAGCACGATATGGTAAAGTTAAAGAAGTAAATTTGGCTAAAACTAACGATCATTTTAGCATAAACATCTTGTTATTCAAAGCCTCTAATGATACGTTTGAGGCACAAATATCTTTACCGAGAAGAGGTAAAAAGCAAATACCAGATTCACATAATACACTCAGACTAGACGTTCGATTCAGAGATTTTAAAATCAATGCAATGTACTTATCAATCAATTATAAAACAAAAGAAGACATAATTGATCTGGTTGGAGGCAAAGATGATACTGTGAGTCGTCGTATTACAGCTAATGGTAGTGCAGTCGGGCGTATAAAAGAATCGCCAATACGTATGATTCGAGCAGTCTCACTTGCTGCTAGAACAGGTTATGCTATAGATGAAGAAATTATCGAAGCTATTCAGGCTAACGCCTCTATAATAAATAAAATACCTGTTGAAATGATAAAGAAAGAATTCAATAACATCATAATGAGTGAAAAACCAAGCAAATATTTAAGATTGCTAAATAAAACAGGATTACTAAAACACATTGCTCCAGAACTGTATGATTGTGTTGGAGTAACACAAGATAATCGTTATCACAAATATGATGTGTTTACACACCTGATATATTCTTGTGATAACTGTGAGTTTGATTTAGTTTTAAGACTTGCAGGATTATTACATGATATTGGTAAACCAAGTACACGTAAAGAAATTAATGATCCACATGGCGGTATTCGGGTTACCTTTCATAAGCATGAAATGGCAAGTGTGAAATTAGCAAGAACTTTTCTCCGCCGGCTGAAATATGATAATGAAGTAACAAAGGCAGTACTGTCTCTTGTAAAATTACATATGTACCACTTCACACGTGATTGGACTGACTCTGCTGTACGCAAGTTTATTAAGCGTGCAGATATCGGTGAAGAATATATGGCTGAGGATAAGATAGGTTATTTTCCATTGTTTAAACTCCGTGCAGCTGAACGAATGGGTAACGGACTTAAAGGCATACCTGTTACAGACAGACAGAAGGATTTTGAAAAGAAAATAGTAAATATTTTTCAGGAAAGCCACGTTCTTGATATTTCGGATTTAGATATTAATGGTAATGTATTGATGGAGACATTTAATATAAAACCAGGGGAAGTAGTAGGAAAAATTCTAAAATATCTATTAGAACAGGTACTTGAGAACCCTAAGTTAAATACAAGACTTGAATTATTAAAAACTGCAACCGAATTTATTTATAATGGAGGAATAATAAACTAACTTACGTTATAAGTAGAAGACAAGTTTATTTTTTTTCCTTGACAAATCAAAAAAGATGATTATAATTGTAAGGTAGTAAACTAATGCGGAAAAAAGTAGATGCTATTATTGAATCGTTATACAATATGCCAAAAAATCGATCCGGAGATTATGAAGGGAAGGTGGAATCAATGGAAACAGATTTTACTTTAAAAAAAGTTTGTAAGAAGTGCAGATATTGGACTGGTAAGGAGGAGCATAAATCTTATAAATGTTATACAAAAAACTGTCCTGCACATAAACGTGGACAATTAATATTAGAAATAAAAAGTAGAAAAAAATAATATGAGTACCAAATCAATGTTTCATAAAGAATATTATTCTTATCTCCCTGTTGCAGATAATCTAGATGATGAAGCAACAAAAGCTATATTACCAGTATTTGAAAAATATGTGGATAAAGGATACAGTCCACGTGAGGTATCTCAGATTATTCAGATAGCTGTTGGTATGATAGAATGTCAAGTCATACTTGATACAAATAATAATAATAATTGAGCAGTGAGAGATTTCGGTTGCTTCTAATGGATAAAAGCACCGAGTCTTATTTTTCTCTCAATTATTCGTTTCGTTAGTACAAGTAATACCATGTTCGATCCGTCGTCATTGTAATATCTTAGAAAATGAAACAAAAAAAATAAATTATAAAGGAGGTGTTTTAATGGCTGACGGAATCGTAAAATGGTTTAACGATAGCAAGGGTTAGTTAACCAAGGCTCTTGTAAAACTGGATAAATTGCTGGAATATTCTTTCGAGAACAATCAGCAGCCAACCCGTGCAAGTAAGTATAAACGCACAACCAAGCCCAGAGGCACGGAAGGTTCAGAGACTAGTCCCCGAGCGAAAGCAGTAATGGGGCCACGAACATCCAGATCTTGTAATAAACGTTTCGGAAAAGATGAATATGCAATAAAATTTCCACTCTTACAAGATAAGATATAGTCCGACCTGCATATAATACATAAATTGCAGAATCATGGGATAAAGAGCCCGTGAGATAACATAATGTTTGGTTTTATTCAACGTGAAGACGAAGACGATGTATTCGTTCATTTCTCTGCAATTGCAGCGGATGGTTTTAAATCTCTCGCAGAAGGCGACAAAGTTACTTTTGGTATTGAGCCTGGGGCTAAAGGCCCAGCTGCTACCAATGTAGTAAGAATTTAGAATAAACTTGTAAAGCAGTGACAGATATTATCAAGCTATACTTCTAGTAAGTTAGCTGGCTTGTATATTCGTCATATACCCCCTACTGGTGTAATAACTGGTAGGGGGTTTTTTATTGCCCAATGGGGATAGTATATATGATAAAAGAAAATGGAGTTGTTGTTAGATGTCCTAAATGTGACAGTTTAAAAGTAACTCATGTACACCCGTTTGATTATGTCAAGCAGTGTGAAAATAATAAGTGCCCTTACTATGTAAAAAACAATAAGGGCTGGAGATATCAATTCTCAACTGGAATACATAATTAGAAGGAGGTATTCGTGAGCACACTTAGTTATGATAGCTGTAGGTTAAATATGAAAGTTTTATTAACACATCCTGACAAGAACTATTCCATAGGGTCAAATAATCCTGCTATTAATACAAAATGGGAATGTGAAGGCGTTATAGTTGAAAAACATGAGGGAACTGTTGATGTTTCTTGGAGTAATGGGAATAGAAATGTTTACAAAGCTGGTGAGTTATCAGTTGTTACGGATGGTGCCTATATTGATATTTGGCAAGAAATAGGTTAGTAAATAACCAAATAAACTATAGAAAGGAGGACTATATGTTAGAATACCAAGACGCTAAAGCAGTTATTAGTCACACAGATAGTACTGGTAAAGAATTAGGACTTTTTACTACATGGCGTGGGGATTTTATCGAAGAAATACTCAAAGGAGGCAACTGCCTTAACTCAGTAAAATCTGGAGATAAAGTTATTATCACAATCGAGATCAATAAGATTTCAAAAGGCAATATTAATCAGATCGATGATGCTACTACAGTCGGTTGTTAAAATCTCTCATAAGGAGGAGTGAACCGTGGCTATTAATAGTAAAAGAGTAATCCCATTGAAACTTGAAAAAATGAAAGAAGAAGCCCATGTAAACTTTATGGGTGGGCCTTCATATGATATTAAATCCCCTCTGTTGAGGCTTATATGCATGTCAGCGTCGTCTTTCTTTGGAGAACCGTCTTACTATAAGGGTATGCGGTCTGGGCGTAAAGAACACCGTTCATTGATTCGTCACAAACAATTATCTAATATTGAGCGGAAACACGTCCGTGAAGTACTTAATGCAATTGATGATTATGCATGGAGAAATCTTTCCCCGGCCGAATCAATGGAGAAAGTAGTTATGGAAGCTTTGGATTATAACCCCGAAGCCACTCTTCAATGGGCAGTGACATTACGACGTGATGAGTTTATACGTACTACACCGCAAGTAATACTTGTTATGGCTGCAAATCATCCAAAAGTAAAAGGTACTGGGCTTATTCGAAAATATGCTCCTGGAGTTATTGCCAGAATGGATGAACCTGCTGTACAACTTGCATACCAGCTTGATAGATTTGGAAAACCGATTCCTAATGCTCTAAAAAGAGCTTGGGCAGACGCTTTCAATAAAACAGGAGAATATCAGTTATCAAAATACCGTATGGAAAATCGTATTGTGAAAACGGTTGACGTAGTAAATATGGCTTTTGGAAAAGGTGCTTATGGGTTTGAAAATGCTGTCGGTAAACTCGTACGTAATGAACTTTCTCTCGGTAATGGTTACCAGACCTGGGAGTCAATCCGTTCCGGTGGAGGTTCGTGGGAAGAAGCTATTAAAGTGATGGGGCACATGGCTTTACTTCGTAATATTCGTAACCTTGTTAGTGCTAAAGCTCCCACTGAACTGTGGTTGAAGAAGCTTGTTGCTACTGCTGCCGGTGGTAAACAACTGCCATTTCGTTATTTATCTGCACATAATGCAAATAGAGAAGCTCCTGGCCATGTTCTGGATGCCATCGAAGAATGTATGGAAATTTCAGTAGGTAATTTGCCAACCTTTAATGGACGTTCCCTTGTACTGACAGATAATTCTGGCTCTACTCACGGGGGCTCTGTGTCAGAGTTAAGTACGATGAGTGTAGCTCAAATTGGAAACCTTATGGGGGTACTTACTGGTATGGTTTCAGATGAAGGTGTAATGGGTATATTCGGTGATAAACTTGAATACCTACCTGTTCGTAAAAAAGCCTCTATTATGGATCAAACTAATGAGGCCACTCGTATTGGTAAGAACATTGGTGGAGGTACTGAAAACGGTGTATGGTTAGCTCTTGATGATGCAATCCGAAATAAAAAGCATTGGGATAATATCTTTATCTATTCAGATATGCAGGCAGGCCATGGTGGATTGTATGGAAAAAATTCTAAGGATTACCGAAAATATTGCCTTGGTACCAGATATATTGATGTACCTTTACTTATCCATGATTATCGGGCGAAAGTAAATCCGAAGGTTAATGTATTTCTTGTACAGACTGCTGGGTATGAAGACACCTTGCTACCTGAGTATTACGATCGTACGTATATCATTGGCGGTTGGTCTGGAAACATTCTTAAGTTTGCAAAGAGAATGATTGATACTGCAGATCAATTTTTACAGTAGGAATAATGGGGCTGGGGATTTCTCAGTCCCTTTATTTTATGCAAAATGGAAAGTTGTAGAGGGTTTTGAGGCGGACTTTGAAACCGTTGTGAAATCCAAATGGTTGCTCAGGAGGGAACAAAAACTTTAAGTAATGATGAGTAGGATGTTTGCGTTTCAACGCGGAGGAAGGGAAGGGTATTCAGGACATTTTGACCTGAAGAATTAGCATTCGAAATTTGTAATTTAAGAGTTCTCTCGGCAACCGTATATTATATATGGCAAATCATTAGATAATAAGCTATTACTTTACCACTAAACTACAATGTTATTACTGTACAAATATGTGTGTAAAACCTCAATGAGTTTGAGTGTTTATGGAAATTTAATTTTTTTATTATATTTAGTTGAAGCTCAATATAGTTATATTAAATTAATAAATTTACTTATGAACGCAAAAGAAATTCGTATCGGTGAAGCATATATAGCATAGTATATGAACAGTTTTAGAGCCGTAATCCACGAGTACCACTCGTAATTAGGCTTACTTTCTCTGCATAGTGACGATACACGGTAGAGGATTTTATAGTAAGGGTTTTAAAACCTGGGCCCGGGCGGGGCCTCGAACTAAAATTTGAAACCCACGCTGAAAAGCCGGGGATTTTCAAACTGGAATCGTTGAGTAATACTCGATGAGCGTCAAGCACGTGTACAGCGTAGTATATGAGTTGTTTAAGGAATAGGAAAGCAATATCGATACCTGATATTTTATATCGGGGATGGTTTGTAAAATAACTACCAGATAGCATAGACAAGGGATAATGCGTCTGATAGAAATGAGCATCTTGTAATTAAGTGCCTTCTGTGGGTTTCTTGTCAGTTCCTGGCCCACTTTTTAATAGAAAGACCAGGGCACCCCTTGGTCAATCTGATATTTGTATAAAAGGGAAACTGTCTGATTACTTGATGATTTTTTGTCAGAAAAAGCGTGAGTTCGAATCTCGGCAATGGTAGAATTAATTTTTTTACATATATAATGTACGCTAAAATGTGGAGTATGTCAGAGCATTTGAGGGTAAAACATTTCAGTAGACTAAAACCGGAAAATCCACCAACAAGAGATGCCGGACTACTGGGGCCTGAAGAGTAAGTTCTCAAGTATGGGGCATGGCTATTTATAGATCAGGGTTCGAATCCCTGCTCCACTAAAGAAGGAGTAAGAGTTATGAGTAAAGAAAAATATATTACTGGCACTGGACAAGTAATTTTTGTACACACTGCAGATAAATGTGCCGGCAGACATTGTGTTATGCATAACCCGTCAGATCATTTAATGAAGGATTGGCCTACTCATTGGAGAGCAGATAGAGGTATAATGGAAAGAATATGTTCTTGTGGTGTAGGTCATCCAGATCCGGACGATTTAGCTTATAAGAAAGCTGTCGCAGAAAGAGATGGAAAGAAGTATTACGATACTGGTGTACATGGTTGTTGTGGTTGTTGCATTGGTAAGAAAATACCTGGGGGTGGGCGTGCCGAATAGTAAAGGCAGCGGACTGTAAATTTATGACGGTAGAAACGTTGGAGGTTCGAATCCTCTCCCGCCCGCACGGCGTTCAAAATAGAATGTTGTGACGGCTCTGGTTATGGGTTTTTAGTATACATAATAGAGCCAATTGTTTTTTGCCATGTATGAAAAAGCATGGCACAATACATAATATCTTTTTATAAGTTGTTTGTTGTATTACCTCCTTTCGAACAGGTAAGTATGTCTGTCTCGGCCATGCTTACCACAAGGGCGAAGTGAAGGAAACGGTTACTTCATTAGACATTTAATCTAACTAGATCATCTACCGTCTCCAATTTTCTCGCCTTACAAGTTTAATAAGTACAGAAGAGTACTTATATTACCTTTATAGACGTAGTGAGCTACGCGGTTACTTCATTTTTGGTATGATAACACACCGCATGCGTGTTCTCGTCTATAAACTTTCAAGAAAAAATAATGAAAAGGTTCGCGGTTTAAATATTCTCACTAATCGGTTGCTTAGTCCGGCTAATATGGACTCGGGGTACCGCACCCGTTATGGAACCTTTTCGAATTTAGATAGGAGGACGTGATGGTCAAAACCAAAGTAGGTTTCGATTTTCATGGAGTAATTGATCAAGAACCAAACTTCTTCGCATTTTTATCTTATACATTAAGAACTGAAGGACATGAGGTACATATTATAACTGGTCAAGAACTTTGTGATGAGCTGTTTACCAAACTCAACAAACACAACATCGAATACACACGGATTTTTTCAATCACCTCCTATCACAAAAAGATAGGAACATACATCACATACAAGGATGGTGATAAGACACAACCTCTAATTGCTCCCCCAATATGGGATAAAACAAAAGCAAATTATGCAGCCGAACAAGGACTGCATTTTCATATAGATAATTCTAAAAATTATGAAGAGTATTTTAAAGACATTACAACACAATACCTCCTATATACGCCCGAATTACGGGCATTACTGTTTCAGCTGATGGGCTGGTCTGATCGGTTTAGTTCTAAATTATTATCGATCTTAAGACCTATATACAAATAAGGGAGCAGTGCATTTATGATGGAGCCTTACTGGCATGATGAAGGTTGGGAAGAAGACTATGGAGGCAATTCTAGAACAGCAGAAGAGTCTATGTCTGAAAATCCTGGAGTCTTTGATACATATGACCGTATCATTGATGAAACTGAGTTAGACAATGAAGAATTCGATTTAGAAGGGGATTCTGGCATGTCCTCAGAACATTGGGGCATGACGTTTGCCCTGGCTGATGAACTTGCAGATGAAAAAAGTAGTAAGTACAGTCTTGATGAAAATACAGATACTGAAAACCTTAAACAAGCTATGAGACAAAACCCTCCAAATACAAATGGAGACAAAGAACTCAGACCGTTTGAACAAATCATCAATGATATCTGCAAAGGCCAAAGAAGTTTATTTGATACAAATTATTAATAGATTAGCCGGTATGGCCACATACTAACTGACAGAGGGTTTAAACAACGACACCCATCAGCAAGAAACATCTGTGTAATTAAAAAATGTGCGTGGTCCTGCCGAAAAGAATTAGCTATAAAAAAGAATATCTTTTGATTCGAGTGTTAACTAAATTACTCCAATAAGAGAAGTTCTTTTTTACCATGTAATAAAATATACTTTGTGGAGAATAATTACCTTTATTACTACATTATTAGTTTTAAATATACAACGTTGACGAAGCTTAATTTGCCTCTAATAACATGATAGTGAAAACTATTAACATTCTTAGTTGCTGCCTAGTTCTCCGTTACAATTATAAACAATTTTGCTAGAAATAAGTTAAGCATTCTATGAAGCAAAGGATTTTTATTATAGATCCATTTGGCGAGTAGGAAAATCACGGCGTGATACCCGAATGCTAAGTGTATGTGTTACCGTTTATGATGTAATTTTGCTTACGACATAAAATACATGACAATATATATATAGGTTATTACTATATTTACAATGTTAAAAACAGCAAGAAAACTGATTAAGCACAGTGTACGCGTGGGAAGGGGTGGGCATAGTTTTAAGCTGAATACGCCGGATGATTATGATGCAGGTTGAATAAACCTGTTAGTTATACCGGCAGTTCAGCACAAGAAGACTCAATAGAGAGTCTAACTTTTTCAAAGTGCGGAGGGAGGTGAAGTGGGGGTTAAAAAGGTACTCAAAATTCATTGGAAAGAAGCAGTTCTCTGTGTTGTATCATTACTATTAGTTTGCTTACTATCTTTTTCAGCTATTTGTGTGATAAAAAAAGTATAGATGATGGAACAGCACGTCAAGGTATAGTTGAAATGGGTAAAGGTATTAAAGGTATTATGGAAGATATTAATAAAGACTAAAATTAACTGTAAGACAAACGAGACATAGAAAGGGTAATAACATGTTAAAAAGATTACTACTGGTTTTCTTAATTTTATTTGTTTATTCAAACGTATATTCGGCCGAAGAAAATTTATTGAAAAAGTAGGAATAGATTACCGGTACTACGAGGATAGTATGTTTAAAGGCAGTTTCGTCTCTAAACATGCAGCAAATTCAGCAGAAGTGGTCTCTCTAAGAGCAGAGAGTAAGAAGTTATACGAGCACTATAGATTACAGTTTGAAATTCAGTGTTCTGATCATAAAGCAGACGAACACCCCGACCTCGGGCAAGATACAGGTTTCCAAGAATATTCTGCTCTTATAATGGTTAAACGTCATTTTGCAGTATTAAATGATGCTTATGTTGGAATGTTTGGTGGCTTTGGTTACATAAGTAATTTTCCTAAATTTGAAAATCGAGACTGGGCTGACAGAGATTTGGAATCTAACATAGGTCATTCACATATCACAGGAAATATAGGTATGGCAATTGGGAAAGATTGGCATGTGTATAAAAGTTGGGATATAAGAACTGAAATACGTGCAATACACTTGTCTGATCCTTTATCAACAGATAGAGGAAAGAATTTAATGGGCGGCTCAATAGGGCTAACTTATCATTTGTAAAAATTATTTTAAATAAATGGATAAATATAATGTTAACTACTGTTTGTGCCTATTGTGGTAAAGTTATAAAAATTGAAGAAATTAATATAGAAGACAGTGTAGAGAAATCTCAAGTATCTCATGGTATTTGTAAATCTTGTTATGAAACAGTAATGGTAGAAGTTAATGACATGAAAAAGATTTCTTTGGACGAAAAATAATTTAATGTTTAATAGGTAATAGAAAGGAGATATATTATGTATAAATTTATAACAGAGAATGGACGAGACATGTTTATTAGATTTTATCATAAAGGCGGTAAACGCGGTAATAAACAAACTCCCGGAAGATCACCAAAAGCTACACTATGTGTTATCAGTGATAACGCTGGTGTAAAACAATCTGATGGCGTTGCTAAACCGGCAACAGAAATAATAAAACCAATATCTGATGATATAAACCCAAAATATGCCCACCTGCATTACGGTAACCGCTTTATACGTTTACTTAAAACTGATTGTGGTAAAAAATTGGTTGCTTTACGTGGCGATAACTTCTGTAAGTCTGTCGGCCGGAAAAAAGCACTCGGTAAAGCTCTCACAAATTTTAATAAAGCAAGCCGTACAAATGCCTGGGCTTCCGTGCTTGGTACAGTATAAATAGTACTAAGGTGTAATTATTATTTATAAAAAAAGGAAAGCTATGGATAAAGAAATAAAAAAAAATTAATAACATGTCACACAGAGAAATGGCTTCTCTTTGGAGACACGCACCGTTAGGTCATATATATTTCGATGATAGAAAACCATATTTTAAAATATTTGAAAAAAGATTTAAAGAATTTGGTGGGTTTACTCCAGAACTATCGAAATCTATAGGCTAGTAAGAAATGCAAACCATAATCAAGATTATAAGTTTAAAAAATAATGGGGAGAGAAACACTGTGCGTATACAAACAATACTTTATGGCGGTGCCTTTAACATGCCGCATATCGGTCATAGGAGTGCGGCAGGGCAGACCTTGGATTATATGGCAATGGCTGATGGTTATGAGGAGTTATGGTTCTTACCATGTTCTTCAAATGCATTCGGAGTTAAAAAATCAGTATCTACTGAACATGTAGTTAAAATGTTAGAACTTATGGTTAATGAAATGCGTGATCCTCGATTTAGTGTATGTGTTGACGAACTTGAAACAATGAACGGGGCAGGGCCTTATGCTGTAGTCAAGGAACTGATAAAGAAATACCCAGAAAGAAAGTTCTGTTACCTTATAGGTAGCGATCAAGCTAATTCTATTAGATCCTGGAGAAATAGTAGAAAGCTTGTTATGACCATACCATTTGTAACTATCAGACGTATTGGAAAACCTAATTGGTATAGTACTTGTTGGTATTATGATAAACAACATGTCTATATCAATGACCCTCCAACTAAAAAACAAGTATCTTCTTCTGGAATACAAAATGACATTAATGCTAATTGGGATAAATTTAAAACAAGGGGTCATGAACATTTGCCACACAGTGTTTTTAGATATATTGTAGCAAACGAATTGTACAAAAAGCCAAATAGTACTGCTTAATCATAATTTTTAATATCCTATCTAACTAGCCACTCAGATATACTAGACTCTTTATATTAAGGGAGTCTAGTACTCCTAGTACAATCAATTTCCTATGCCAATTAAGAAATCTTTCTTCCTTCCGGCACTTGACAATCCCTAAAGAATGTTTATATTAATTTAAGTACTTATAGTTTTTCATATTAATTCGATATGTTGGAGGTAATGTGTGCAAAGAGTTAGAACAAATAGAGACTAAATTTAAAGAGATAAGTGGTATAGATAGAGATTTATCTGTTTTTCCATTATCTGAGAGTGATCTTAATGTACAAACGGCTACTGATAAATTAAAGAAAGTTGGTTTTGGAGAAGTTTTTACTCCACTCTGGTTAGTAGATAAAATGATATTAAAATGTGCAGATAATGTTTTAGCCGCCGGCGAAAAAATGTTAAAAGCACAAGCCACACTTGATTTATGTGCAGGTTATGGTCAGTTTACTATAAGAATGTTAAGATGTATAAATATATATAAAGAGTCACAAAAAGAAGAGTTCGAAGTAAATAAATGGCTTAACAAACACTCAGTTTCTGAAATCCAACTTGGAAGTGTTTACAAATTATTATATATATTTGGAGCTGAATTAAACATATATATAGGAGACTCCCGTTTTCTTAATAAACTTAAAGAATCTCAATCCGGTATACTAATTTATAACGGTAAAAACTGGCAAAATATAACCAAAAGTATAAGAAAAAATTTCGGAAATATAAAATCATATGATGAAAACGAAGAAGCTTTATTTTGTAAGTGGTTAAAAAGAAAACTCGTTAATAGAAAAAGGACACAACCATTATTGAAAGGAATATTTTGATGAAAACATGGTAAAACCATGTAAGGAATGAATATTATGCTCAAAGAAAGCGTTAGAAAAAACGTAATAATAGGACGTATTAGAAGAGAAATAATGACACAAATAATTACTAACAAAATATGTCTTTTTAATGAACGTCATTGGCAAAACCATGTAACACCGTTTAATATCATAAACAGAATGATTGAAACAACAAATATAAATGACAAAAAGATTTTAGTACTTTTTAACATGGAGTTTGTCGAGCAACTAATTCATAAATATAACGTGTCAGCAAAAAATATATGTTTTCTTGCTGATAATGGTGTTGACAGACTAATAGCTAAGGAAATGTACTTCGTTCGAGCCATTACTGCACACAAAGTGCCAAAATGGCAAAAACTGTTATTAGGGAGAATAACAAGCATGGGATCCAAACATTTCGATTTAACATTCAGCAACCCACCATATACAAAAGGGTTAGATTTAAAAATAATGCAAATAATTAATGAAATTACTGACGAAATGGTAATAGTTCACCCTTCTACCTGGCTAATTGATCTGAAAGGCAAGAGTAAACTTTTTAACGACACCAAAACCATGTTTGACGGTAAAGTAAAATCTGTTACTCTATTTAATGGCAATCCTATATTTGGCATAGGACTTTTTGTTCCTTGTTCTATTACTCATATTGATAATAATAAGTCTGAAGATTCTATAGCAGTCAATCATTTTGGTCATAAATTTTCTGCTAATGGTATTGATAATTTAACAAAATTTGGACCAGAATGGAAAACTATTGTTGAGCCTTTTATGTTGAAAATAAAAGATTGTATAAAAAATTATGGTAGTGTTTGGAACCACAATGTTAAGAGGGTTGTTGACGAAAAATACTACTGTCAATTAGCTGCTATTCGTGGGCATGTTTATACAGAAAATAACCTTGATACCATTATTCAAGACGATTTCTATACTATTGTTATGAAAGACAGTGAAAAGAATAAAGGAATAAGGACACCACTACCGTGCGAAAAACCCACATATGAATTTGAAACAGAACAAGAACTGGACAATTTCATAAATTATTTAAAAACAAATTTTGCAAGATTTTGTTTAAGCCTGTTAAAAATTAATCAACATACCGATAGCGGTGAATTAGAGGCTGTTCCATGGCTAGATTTTACCAAAGAGTGGAACGATAAGAAACTGTCTGAATATTTTAGTGTTGATAAAGAAACACAAAATTATATTAACTCATTTATACCAGATTATTACTAGAAAGGAAACAATAATGACTAATGAACTGTTAGATAAATTTAATTCTAAAAAAGAACTTAAAAATACTGTTGTTCCATTTTTAAAAAAAAACATGGATGCGTAGACAGTCAGGTAGTAGATATTATACAAAAATTAAAAACTTCATGCAGTATTTCTTCTGATAACGTTACAATACCTGATATTTCGGATCCTATAACCCTAGAAGATATGCTCATACTTATGGATTTTCAAAATGGGTTACTTAAATCAAAAAATAAAGTAACGTATGTACTAAATTATATTAAAAGTAACCAGCGACCCTAACCATCGAGCTGTTTTATGTAACAAGTCTATTATTAAGTAGAGGGTAAATGGTAGTATTTAATAGCTACCTAATAGAAAACAATATTTAGTAGATAATGCATAAACCAAGTAAAATAGAAATTGTTAAGAGGAAATAAAGTGAAAGGGAAATATAATACAGAACCAGAAGCAATGCGTGATTTTTATGAAGAACTGGATATAATACCAGATTATGTTTGTAATACCGATGGACGTGTTCATGGAACTCTTGTTGAATTCAAGTTAAATGGTAGTGGTGGATTGCCAATTAAACAGTTAAAACGATATATTAAATCATACAATTCAATTGCCTCGCCAATACCAAGTTATTCATTATTTGTTAATATTAACCAACGAGAATATACATTTATTAGTAATACAGATTGGAAGATTATAACCAGCGGCGAATGGAAAAGTCCAAAAGATCTATTAGGATTTCTTAATAAAGAGGGTCATTATAATAAAGGCTGGATAGATGAGTTTTCTATTATTAGTTATAACGATTTGTTTTATAAAAATCTTTCATCCGCGAAAAAAGATGACTTTATAGAAGAGATTGAAAACCCACAAAAACTCAACATTAGGCCATATCATTGGAATAAAACAGGAGATATGGAAAGAAGCATATTAGACTGTCTAGGAGCACAATCATTAAAAAAGAGACTTGGTGCTTTTTTCACACCTGATGAATATGTTAAAATTTCCACTGAATATCTTCGTAATGCTATTGAAAGAGTTCCAAAGAATTATGATTATATTATTTTAGACAGATGTGCTGGTACGGGAAACTTAGAAAAATTCTTAACATCCGAAGAACTATCACACTGCATCTTAAACACATATGTTTATGCTGAATGGACAACATTAAAGGGATTATATGAAGGTAGAGCAAGATACATTATACCCCATACTAAAGACCATAAAGACCCTGACGGATTATTAACTGATGGGGATGCCTTAACAGAAGAATTTAATAAAATAATTACTAATATTATTGAAAAAGAAAGAAAAAAAGTAGGCGGTAAATTAGTTATTATTGGATTAGAGAACCCACCTTATGGCGAACCACAAGCAGAAGCTACTCGTAGTGGAAAAACTCATAGACAAATTTCTAATATTAAAGAAGAAATGAAAAAAGAAAAATGTGGGGTATCATCAAACGATTTAGCAAACCAATTTATTTGGTCTATGATAAAAAAATATGCTGATGAATATATTGTATATGCTCCTATTAAATATTGGAAGTCACAGCACTTATTTGATGGAAAATTTAATGAAGGTTATCTTTGTAATAGGAAAAAATTTCATGCAACCGAATCGTCTATTAGTTTGATTAGCTGGACTATTGAAAAGACAAAAAATAATTCTCTATCAATGCAATCTGATCTAGGTGATAGAAAAATTAGAAAGATATACGAAAGAATCATATTACTAAATCCTAAAAAAATAAGTGAAGGGTTCGCAAGTCTTTATCATGTAAGCGGTATTCCTGATTTTAAGAATGGTGCATTAGTGAATAGTTCGTTTAACAAACATTGTTCAAATATAAAAATTAATAACTCCAATATTCTTCAAGCACTTCCGTTATGGGTAGCAAACTGTTACAAACCTAAAGATTATACAGAAAAAGAAATCATAATGAAGTCAGGTGATGGTGGTACCATTTACCAAAAAGACAAAAATTTCTTAAACAACTGTTTCGTATGGTCTTGTTTATCGTCTCAGAATAAATGTATATCAAACGATCAAATTAGAAATGAATTATGTTTAGCACAGGATACCGAAGCTGACGGAATATTACCTCCATGTATAAACAAAGAAAATGAAAAGTTATTACAGAAATGGTTAGAAATTATTAAACTCGTTGAAAATACGGAAGAATATAATTCTGAATTTACTTACGGATTACATCAAATTTGTAAGGACATTAATATAAAAATAGAGACAGGTGATTATACTAAAAGTAAAGTGCCTATAATGGAACATAAACATAACGATTTGAATGATTTAATTAAAGAGTTTAAAACCCAATTAAAAGAGTTTTATGATGACCACATAACTCCTAAATTGTTTAAATATGAACTCTTAAAGTAAGAGGAACTGGTAAAATGAAAATAAATTTAAAGTGGTCTCCTATTACGGTCTTAAAGAAACATTTTGAAAAACGTAAGGCTAGATTAAAAGCAGAACAACACTTACGAGGATATGAATATGCTTGTGGATGTTTAATAAATAAATCAAAAACAGTTGAACAATTACAATCTGAAGTAGACACAGCAAAAACATTTTGCACTATGGATGATTTTGATTACGGTGTATTAGAAGCCATTGAACTATTTCTTTTATACAAGAAGTCTTTAGATATACTCGAAAATATTATTACTCCAATTTAAATATTCTCCTCTAAAGTGGGAGCCAGAACAACATACTGGTTCCTACTTCTTTTCCTTTTCCTTTCTTATTTCTTTTCTATTCTTTTCCTTTCTTTATTGAATCCTTTTTTAATCATGGTCGAAAAAACTATCATGGTCTAAAACTAAATTCCGATATTAAAAATAAATCAGTGTTTTTATAGTATAGTTTCTTTTGGTTTTCTGATGTTCCGGTCTTCTGCTGAGGGAGGGGGAAAGTCTTTTTGGTTTTATTTTTTTTTTTAAACTTAAGGCGATTTTTCTCTCTTGTGAACCGGCTTCTGTTTTATACCCTGAATTTTTTTTTAAGCGGCGGCTAGTAAGGGAACCGGCCCTCAAAATTAACCCTGAACTTTTTTTTCAAAAGCCCCCAACCCAAGAAGATTATAATAGCTTCAAGAATAAGGGGCATTTAAATAATTACTTTATATATAATATTCTATGTTTACCCAGTCAGAAGTATACACTGAATAACTAAATGTAATTGTTATTACTCCACCTACTTCTGTAATTATGCAATCATAACCTGCTCCCTGACGTTGTTTTACACCATTAACAAAAACTATTAGACCATTTGGTAGCCCGGAAAATCCTGAACCATATGTCCATTCTGTATTAGAAACATAAACAGCATCATAATCATAATGTGTATGAACAGCCGAAGCAGCTGCTTCAGTAAGATCCCATACAGCCTTGGCTGTAGGTATTTGATTATCAGTAGTACCAGAAGTTACTGTCGTTACAATTTCATTGACTGAAGTACCAATACCAAGCGTTACAGCTGTGGTACTTATTGTTCCAGTACTAGAATCGAAAGAAAACACAGAGTCATCTGTAACACCACTAGTAGTAGTAAATAATATACTACCATCAGTATATGACGGAATTTCCACATCTTCTAATTCTAGAAAAGTGTCTTGTCCACTTAACAGTGAATCTATTTCAGATTCTGTATAATATCTGTTGTCAAGTTGTCCACCATCAAGTTCTATCTTGGTATAAAAATCATCAGACACACTTCCAAGACCGTCTTCAACAGTATTGCCAACATATGTATAAATTTCTGCCCAAAGAGGTAAAGTTTTACCATTAACACTTGGGTCTTCATCAAAATAAACTATACCGGCGGAAGCATCATATTCCCAGTTAAAATTAACCTCGGAAGGAAGAATTTCAGCTGAATAATTAGGTTCATTAGAACCAGTATCTTCAAATAGACGAAGTTTATACTGAGTTTCAGCATAACGCATCCATTGACTGATTTTAACAACACCACGAGCAGCATGTCCTGATGTGGTACAGTTGTCTTCTGTGGCAAACCAAGCTTTATTTCCATTAACGGTAAGGTCAGCTGTTAATTTTACCGTATGTTTTTCTACCAAACCAGCACTAATACCACTAGCAACAAGTGGTCCGTAAGTACCGACAACATCTACAGCAGGAATCTGTGAAGCAAGTACCTGATGTGGGTTAGCTGCTGCATTGCCTTCGTTAGACACCCCTTTAGCTGTTGATGTGAAGCCTACGTTAGCTATATGCTTAGTTTGGATACTTTCTCTATATGTATCATTAAAAGCCATTAATCACGTCTCCTTATAACGTAGGGTTAAACGTAAGTTGTGATAAAGCAACTACGCTATTAGATTTTACAACAATTTTCATAATTATACGATTGCCGTAACTTACAGAACTTGTAGTTCCAAAACTAAAAGATACAGCACTGCCAGAAGAGCCCGCACCTAAGCAACCATTACCACCAAACGTAGACTGATCAACACTAAGATCTTGCCAGACATTAGTATTATTATTACCATAGTCTGTACAATTAGGATATCTTAAATAAACTTCTACATTTGAACCCTGAACTGTACTTAGTGCATTAGTCCATCCGCCAAATGTAATTGATCCTGAAGTAAAAGCACTAGTTCCTATAAAAACTCTATAATATACATAATCCCCAGTAGCATTAGAATAATCAGGTCCTGCCGGTGAAAAACCACTTGAATGATTAATAGTTGGGTATTTCAAAGTCCCATTGTAAACAACAAGACCGTTTTCAACACCACTCATAGTAGTTATATTATCAGTAGAATCCCAGTTACTGTCTGCCCATGTTATACCTGTATCTGTAAAATCCTCATCACCTACAAAACGTTTGTCCTCATCATTAAATTGTTCTTCTGTAGAAGTACTTGTAGTTCCGTAAGTATCTACACGAAAAGTACCTGTAGAAGATGAAGATGATGTTGCTGTTCCAAAAGAATCCCAATAGGTAGCAGTAATTCTAGCGTCCATATCACGAAAATTTCCAGCACCTACAGAAAAATTATAAGGTCCATAAGCACCAATCGTGTCAGTAATTGCTACAGGTTCGGTAAGACCTAATTGTGCCAGTGTTGGAGTATGATTTGCACTATTAAATTCACTGAGATTAAATCTTAACGGGGAATCAACGTAACCTCTATCAAAAAGGGTAACGTTGTGGGTAACATTAGTGTTAAATGTTGAACCTGTATTGTAGTAAGGTACACCGGATAAATATCTATTAGTTGGGGTATCCGCTGCGATTGTTGGTGTAGCAGGGGAAATGGTCTGGCTAGTAGTATCTACAAAGAATGAACCATAAGTATAATTCTCTGATCCACCTAATGAATGTACTATAGAAATCTGACCATTAAATCCTGCATCAAGTGTTAATGTTGCACTCATACTAGCCATCTGATATGGTGGCCAGAAATTAGAAAAACTATCAACAGACGTATTCATACAACGTCTATTAGATAAATTAATAATATCTAAACCAGCACCAGTTGATGTATGATTTGGGTTAGAACCTACATCACCCTCTTCTGTTTCGTATGCACATCCATCATTGTTCCATGCAGTAACTAAATTTAACGTACCGACGACAGCATTATCTTTTATAATGTTTAGAACACCGAGATCTGCTGGATAAAATCCACCAGCTATAGAAATGACCATAGTGTTATCGTCTGTAAATCTGATTGAAGTACCTGCAGCTACATTAGATGTGTTGTCTGTATACTCACCGCCAGGAGCACCAGAACTAACTTTAGCTGTCTGGTTTATGTCACTAATTGAAAAACCTACATCACCAGAACGAATTCCAGGGTACTGAGTGTTATCTCCCACTTCATTTGGTGTTTTAGGAATAAGATAAGCCATGTTTCTTAAATCTGTATCAGGCTCGTCATACCAATTAGTTTCTCCGATCACTGCATTAAGCATAGTACGGAGATAGTTCAAATCATCTTCTAAATTTTGAAAATAATGTCTACGATAAGTTGCTGTTGGATTGCTTTCTGTTGGGGTTGGGGATACTTCTGCAGTAAATGAATCAGACCCTGCGGTAATTTGATACACACCAGCAGCAGCCCCTTCATCTATTACAATGAAATTGTTTTGTTCGCTCCTACCAAAAGCATTGGAAGCATCTGTAACCGTGACTGAGCCAGACACGACTGCTAGAGTTCCTGCTAAATACTGCCGGCCTGTTTCTTCAGCCAACGTTTCATGGTAAGAAAGCTGGTCAACAAAATCCCTAGTACCCCGTACTTGACTCAATTGGGTAAATAAACTTCTTTTTGGCATCAGGTTTTTCTCCTCCTGTTAATATAAAATAACGATACACTAGTCACCATATTAGAAAGTAGTTTATGAATGGCAAAAGGATAATAATAATCCTTTCACCTATACTAAGGTTAGTTAATTGAAAAGGCCAGCCCCTTTATGGAACTGGCCTTATAATTTTATATTAAACTGTTATTAGGAATCTTTCTTTAAAGTACAGTAATCTTCTCCAACTCTAAAGGTTACAAAACTAACTTTACCATCTTTAACTAATCTCTTAACAGTTTTTTGACTGTTGGTTAGTCTTGCTTTGCCTGTTTTTATTTCTACAAACACAACAGAGTCTTCATTAAACTGTATACCATCTATCGGGTTACCTAAGAACCTAAAACCGTTAGGATCATAAGGCCATTCAGCAAAAAACGGGGCCATATTCTCACCAATTTTTCCAAGTCTTACCTCAGAACTTTTCTTTTGACTCAATACTTTAGCACATTTGACTTCTAATTCTTTATTTTTTTCCTTTACCTTATTACATTGCTTGTAAACATTGGTTAACCATATACTCGCAACAACTAGTATAACTATTGTAATGGTAACCCATCCAAAATGTATCATACTTTTACCCTATTATATTACTATTTTAAATATATCTTTTCGTATTACTATTTCTAGAAAAACTGTTTACTAAACAGCAAAAATATATGCTTTTCCAGAACCTAAACCTCCAGCATCATCTTCTTGATAAGCACCTACTATACAGCTATTTCCATCAATAGCGGTACTCATACCGAAATAATCCTCACCAGAACTACTGTAATCGTTAGGATTATCTAAAGTATGTAAAAGACTTCCGGTAGTTACGTTGAAGATGTAGGCTTTTCCAGACTGTATCCCTTCAACATCATCTTCGCTACGAGCACCTACTATACACTTATCATCAGAAATAGTAACACTAATACCAAAATTATCACCAGCAGAAGTACCATAAGCATTAGGATTATCCAACGTGTGCAATAGATTTCCAGTAGTTACATCGAAAATGTAAGCTTTTCCAGAGCTATTACCGCCAGCATCGTCCTCATCATTAGCACTCACTATACATTTATCCCCAGAAATAGCAATATTATAACCAAAATTATCACCAGCAGAAGTACCATATGTATTAGGATTATCCAAAGTTTGTAAAAGATTTCCAGTAGTTACATCGAAAATGTAAGCTTTTCCAGAGCTATTACCGCCAGCATCGTCTTCACCGGTAGCACTCACTATACATTTATCCCCAGAAATAGCAACAATGACACCGAAACGATCGCCAGCAGACGTGCCATATGTATTAGGATTATCCAAAGTTTGTAAAAGATTTCCAGTAGTTACATCGAAAATGTAAGCTTTTCCTGAGTCTGACCCGCCCGCATAATCTTCTCTCCAGGCACCCACTATACATTTATTTCCAGAAATGGAAACACAACAACCAAAATAATCATTTGCAGAGGTACTATATGCATTAGGATTATCTAAAATATGTAAAAGATTTCCAGTAGTTACATCGAAAATGTAAGCTTTTCCAGAGCT
>Ga0164315_10000729_pt1 | contig 23544 bp, 12 predicted proteins | sample GuaBasSedimGuay6_FD_113737 | JGI IMG/M metagenome (GOLD analysis project Ga0164315, IMG submission 113737) | Subseafloor sediment microbial communities from Guaymas Basin, Gulf of California, Mexico - Guay6, Core 4569-2, 0-3 cm | ecosystem: Environmental > Aquatic > Marine > Hydrothermal vents... | reverse complement strand
TGTGTAGGCTTCATAATATATGTATTTTATTGAGCGACAAAGGTAATCAGCTTTATTTGATTGACCAACAAAAAAGGGAATTATTTGTTATGTAAATAACAGAGGATAGTTTTCTGACTACAAAAACCTTATAATTATTTTCTACTATTCTGCATTTCATATATCCAATATCGAAACACTTTTGCGTAATATGATTCAACAAAATTTGCAGATATATGGAGAAAATTCAATTAGTAAATGCGACTTAAACCTTGATTAGTAGGAAATAATATTGTATATTTGCTTCATTATAAAAATAATATCAAATTAATTCAAAATAATTATGAAAAAACTAGCTATCCTTTCTTTAAGTTTTATGGCTTTAACCTTATCACTTAGTTCATGCACTCCTGCTGATGAGTGTAAAAACTGTGAGGTGGTAACTTACGACGTTAATACTGGTGATGAGTTGAGTCGTACATCAGCTGTTGAATACTGTGGTGCATCATTAGATATTGTAGAACTGCAGGATCCAGTTATTATTGGGGATGAAAGAACGGTTTACGAATGTTATTAAGATATTCTAGAAAAACAAAAAAGCAACCAGGAAGGTTGCTTTTTTTGTATAGTAATATGGTCAAAAATAGTTGATGTTTTTGTCACTTACTTAGTGCAATACAATAAATTTTTCAGAAAAAACAAAGCCTTTGTTTTCGTCATAAAGCTTTAAGAAATATAGTCCATTAGATAAATTGGATACGTGAATACTTGTTTTTTCAGATGTTACCTTAATCTTATCAACAAGAATCCCTGACACATTATAAATATAAATACAACTTTGTACTTGTACTGTAGTTGATTCCAAGTTAATTACGGTATTGGCAGGAGTTGGGTAAATCTTAAATTCCTCTACTTTAACAACTTCTTTAATTTCAACAGTGGAAGTATTTACATAATCCCAACATAATTTTGCAATACTTAGGGGAGGTAGATTATGATATCCAGTAGCATCCTCAAAAAATTTAGCATTTCCTCCACTAGCATTAATTTTAAGTACAGCTTTTTTAGCCAATGCAAGATAAGGCTCTGTAAGTCCTAAGTTATATTCCCCCGAACCTGCGGTTATGCTAATGAGCACTTTCCATGCATTTGCGTAGTTATATTTATGTTGGCAGTGCTGAGGGTCAGTACAGGTATTATACACATCAGCTGTGCTGTAAAATCCTGGTGAATGTGCTATAATTCCTTTTAAGTAATCTGCTTCATCAAGTCCATGCAAATAAGCACTTTTGCCACCAAACGAAAAGCCTTGAGCAAAAACTTTACTTAAATCAATGCTATGAGTAGCGTCCATTGTGCTAATGATTGCTGATATGATTTTAAAATCTTCATCACCCGAAAACCAACTTGTACTTGGTGTTCCATCATCTGGACAAGCAACTATTACGTCTCCAAAATACGGATTAGTGGCGTAATAAACGATGTTTTGAAGGTAAGTGGCTGGAGCCCCACCAAGTCCATGAAATCCAATAACTAGCGCATAATTTTTTAAAGAACTGTAGTTGGTAGGTACATAAACTCTTAGGCTTCTTGTCTGGGGACCGTCGGTATTGGTCCAACTAACTTGAGTAGTAAAATAACCTGTTTGCTGAGCATTGGAGATTCCAATTGTAATAATAAAAATAAAAAATAGTATAAACTTTTTCATAAAATAAATTTTAATAATAATAAATATCCAATGATGTTTCAAAAATGGTTTACCTTCTTCAAAATGAAGAAGGTAAACCATAATAGTGTTATTAGTTAACAATCATTTTCTTAATTAGTTTTTGACCTTTATACTCAACAGAATAAAAATATACTCCTGGACTTAAGGTGTTTGCATCTATATCAATAGATTGAACACCTGCATTTTTCGTTAAGTTGTAGGAGATTAATTTCTGTCCCAAGATATCAATTAATTCAAAATGAATCATACCTGCCTGAGGGATAGCAAATTTAATTTGTGTCAGACCATAAGCAGGATTAGGATTATTTTGCCATAAACTAAAGCCATGATTATCAGCTGATGTAATATCAGTTGTAATGATAATCTCACAAGACCCATCGTTTGTATTATCCAAATCACCACTTAGGTTTGTTCGTGCACATGCATCAAAATTTGATAATTGTGGAGGTGTGAATTTTACAACAAATGTAAAATATGCAGAATCACCATGACTTAAAGGATTACCTGTCCATGTTTCCTGAGAAATAGAATTACCATCAATAAAGTATTCCACTGGAATACTTGATAGAGCTTGGTTACCATGATTAATGATAACTATTTTTATAGAATCAGGACTTGAGTAATTATTGTATGGAGAAGTAGGTGAAATAATTCGTTTCACCCCAGCATCATATTCTAAATACTTCACTTTAATTAACTTACATGCAGAATCATTTTGGACATATGTATCTCCTGGATACTGTGTATAGGCACATACATAATAATTATTTTGTGGAACAGTATAAGTGATTGGGAAAGTGAAGTCGATAGTAGAATCAGGCAATAGACCACTTCCTGATGTGTTTAATACGATTGAATCGGATACCAATACAATATTTCCTATTTTATATTTAACAGGAATACTATATAATGGCATACTTCCATGATTCTTAACACGAATACGAACACTATCATTAGAAGAAATCAATGCACTGTCAATAGGCAGTAATATTTGGGTCACGCCTGCATCATATGATATGATAGGTAACTCAATACTAAAGTCGTCGATTGCCCAACCATTTGCTGTGCCAGAAGCATTCGACTTAATATGGAATCGGAAACGGACTGTACCTGACTGATTATTAAAGGAAGACAAGTCATAAGTTGATAATTGCCATGCTGCATTTGTTCCAGACCAATTATGAATTCCATTAGAAGAGTTATTATACCAATTAACTCCTTTTGGGTCGGTCATATAGCCTAATGTAGACCATAGTCCTCCATTTATTGAGTATTCAATATTGCCATAATCTCCAGATCCAAACATATACCATGACCAGAATTTCATTGTTGCGTTCTGAATATTGCTGAAATCAAAATAAGGTGTATAAAGGTACTCTTCAATATTGTTTACATAATTCCCACTAAGATCTGTCATCCACACATTAGGACTACTATGGGCTGCATTGATATGTGTATTATTAGGAACTCCTCTTTCCCAAGTGCCAAGTTGACCTTCTGAGACCCAATAAAATGGTACTGTATCAAAATTAGTATAATAGGAAGGAGTTATAAGGGGAACACCTGTAATTGTTTTACATAATGTATCATTATTAAGGTTCACATCACCAGTTGTACTAACATATACGCATAAACTATTATCGCCCCCAAGATAGGTTATAGGAGTGGAGAAAGTGTATGTGACAGTATCATTTGTCTGTAAATTTCCAGTATATGTAGCTGTTACAGGGCTTCCATTGGCATAAATATATCCTACTGTCATGGAAGTAATGGTGGATGCTCCAATGTTTTTGATTCGCATTTTTACTATCGAAGTGTTTCCTACAGCATTCTGGTTTCCACTAGGACTCACGATTAAATAAGCCATAGCATCTGTTGATAATACTATGAATTCATCAGCACCAATATCTGGTGTAGTAGCATTTCGCATATCACCGTCAACATCAACTGTTACACCTCCATATGGTGTTCCTGCTCCTTTTAATGCACTATTTGTAACGTGCAGGTCAGTACTTGATATAAACATAGGATTTACATTAATTGAATTAGACCCTTGATAGTACTGCGATGGATACTGACAGTTATAATCACGTAAAGCAAAAACTGACCACATTCCTTCAAGAACAGCAGGACCACCTGCTGTATTGTATAATATATTATTAACTAAATTTAGTCCTGTATTAAACCCAGTATAAAGGCAAGATGTGTAATTAGCACCAGAAGTAATATTTACACTATTAAAAATTATATCAGTATAGTTTGTCCCATAAGCATCAATACCATTAGCACTTTGCGTGCCCGTAGTTATGGATATAAAATTATTGGCAACTAGAGTTCTATTAGATGAAGTGCCACTTGCTGAGCCAATATCTAGGCCAATATGCCCTGCCAAAGGTTTTGCATTTATTTTGTTACCAATAAACTGTGCACCATTATAACAATTAGACAATTCGGCACTAGTACCACCTGCCGGCATTCCATTATAAGAAACAAAGATATTATTTCTGACCTCTACAGAATCCTGGAAAGATACTTGAAGGCCCATTTCAGTATAATTATTAAAGATATTACCAATAAATCTTGTTCCTCTTTCTTTAGACGAATAGCTAATACCCATAAAGATTGCATTATTTGCTCCGTTTTGGAATCGGTTTCCAATAAATTCGTTAAACAAATCAATTCCATCAGCAGAATATAAGCCAGCTGAATTTGCGCCAGTAATACCATTGCTCGTTTCAATCACATTATTAATAAAATGATTATACGATGAACCATTTCCTATTTCAATACTATGTGCAAATGAACTGCCCGTACTTTTTATAGTCATATCTTGGAAAGTAATGTATGAGGCAGCATTAAGCTTCAATGTATATGGTTCATTAATAGATGTAGCAGCAAAAGTTAGTATAACGAGTGAACTATCACCAGAAATTGATTTGAATGTAACATTATGATTGGCAGTAGCTCCTAATATTGTGTTAATTTCAATTTGCTCGGTGTATGTTCCCGATTCCACGTTAAAAACAACTACGCTATCTATTCCACAGCCATTTAAATCGTTAACTGCTGCAGTGAAATTTAGATAATCAGCCGTTGCAGAAGAACCAATTGTATAATTACCGTGCAAAACTGAAGAGCAAGCATTAATATTGTAATATATAGTGTCGTTATAATTTATTAAATCAGCAGAACCATTTGGAGAAGATGACCATACTTTAATATAGTTCATACCTCCAACAAATGTGAAACTTCCAATATTAATTGAATCAGCGGAAGCACCACCAACAAGTGAACCTACCCATGAATATGCTGTTTGCACAAGGCCATTTACCGAATAATTAATAGTTGCACTAGTAAGTGTTGTTTGTCCAAAGTTTTTCAAACTAGCATGAATCGCATTACTACCTGCCATCAATGGCATAACAGGAGCATCAACTGAAGCCATTCCAGCATCAAGAGAAATATAAGAATACTCATAAGCACCTATATCGGAAGCTGTTATGCCACGCAAATTGCCATCAATATCACTAACAATACCGCTAATCGGAATTGCAGCATTATTAAGCACAGCGCTATTCATTTTATAATTATAATTGCTGAAGAATGCAGGGTCAACATCTTTTGAATGAGCATCTTTACCTGAAGCAGTTTTCAAAGCAGAAAGACTTGATCTTGCTCCTTGCCAGTATGCATATATAGTAGGTGAACCCGTATAAATATTATTATAATCGGAAACCGATACAGCGCTACTTGCACCAACGTACAATGAATAACCATTACCAGAGTTTGTGATAATATTATTTTTTAGTTTATTATCTGTTCCTGAACTTACATATAAACCATAGCTAGCAGCACTACCACTTATAATATCAATTGTATTATAATAGATTTCTTGGAAATAAGAAAAATAGGAACGAATACCCGAAGCACCACTAGTTCCAGCGTTAATAAATATTGCGTTATTATAAGTTCTTGAGTTTCCTTGAGCAGTACCATAACAATAGTATAAATCAATTCCAATACCTGGATAGTATAAATAAATTTTGTTGGAACTAATATCTATAATATCACCAAGCCTATACAAATAAATTCCACCATAAGAAACGTTAGATGATGAAGTATTTGAAATGATGTTATTGTCAATAACTAACTCATTTAAATACATAAGGTACATTCCATTTCGATATTGGTCAGTAAAGGTGTTATTTGAGATAATTATTCCATTAGCATTATTTGCTTGAGAAATACCTGAAAGACGAATACCATAATAGCCATTGATAAATGTATTATTTGTTATATGCGTTGAATCAATATTGGACGTTCCATTGATACCTGAAAGATAAGAAGATGTTCCTTGATTTGCTTCAATAATACATGAATCAATAGAGTTGTTATTAGATCCATTTGTTATATTAAATACTGTACCGTATGTATAATCCATCGCATAAAAATGAATATTTTTAAAGTGATAAAAGCTTGCGCTATTAAGAAGAATGACTTCATTGTCTGCAAAATTTAATGAAGCATATTTTATTGTTACATCATTGCTATTTCCTGTCATAGAACGGAAAGTAACGCTATTGACAGCATTCATACCACTAGCAGTGGATAAGTTCATTTTTTCAGTATAGGTTCCTGTTTTGATATCAAAAACTACTTGACCACAAACTCCCGCTGTATCTAATGCTGCAATTGCATCATTGATAGTTAAAAAATCAGCAGTTGAATCTCCAATACTATATGTTCCTGATAAACAGGCTGTGAAGTTTGTACTTATTGTATCGTTTGCATTAACTCCACTCACAACTCCATTTGGTAGAGTTGCCCATACACGCATATCAACAACTCCTGCAGAAAATGCATCTGTAGCTATTTGTATGGATCCTGAAATTTGATTTGGAAGTAAGGTGTCACTCCATGCATAGGTTGTTTTTACAATTCCATTTACCTCATAAGTAATGTTTGAAGAAAATAAGGTATCCGTTCCATAGTTTTTTATCTGAACTTGAATTGGCTGTATTACTCCTGCTGCTACTTGTATTGAAGGATTAAGGATATTTTCCATTCCCACGTCATTAGCAGGAGGGGAGGCGACATCAATTATTAAAGGAACTCGGTTACTAGCACAAACTGTAGTGCCATTAGTTGAGCCATAAAATAATAGCTCAGGATTTGCAATTCCTAGATTACCGATGCTATCAATATGCCATTCACTAGAATCTTTTAGGTCGTATTTTGTACGATATATAATATCACTTGTTAAAGTAGGTTGTGAAATACCATCTCCACTCCAAATAGAAGCCCCTGATACATAGTGGCCATTAATATTCATCGATTGAAAATTCAAATATGCGGTATTCCAACCCCAAGCAACGAAGTCAACTACATTTCCATTATTATCAATAATCATGGCCCAGCCATTATCAACGGCTGCCCAATTGATATTAGCGCCATAGTAATGACTTCCAGTAGCAACATCATCACGATATTTCACTTCACCAGCTTGCATCACGCCAATGTCCCAAGTAGTGGAAGAGAAACTATTCACATTAGTATTATCATAACTAACTGCAACTTTCCATCCGGTTGCATTAATAGTTTGATTGCTTGTGTTTTGAATTTCAAAATAATCGGGTAATCCCACACTTATCTCAGTAAAGATAATTCCAGGGGTTTTTACACCACCTGCCTGACAATATAATGTATCGTCAGCAAAAAGAATACCTGTTGTAACAGAATCGCCCATAGAAAAATGGGTTAAACTATTTAGTGTATTATACCAATACACGCTATCGTTTGAAGGTGATGCACCAACTGTTGCCATAGAACCGTAAGCAATACTTACAGGACTTGTTACTATAGGGTCATTTGGGGTAAGCTCGGAGCGAATCCCAGAATTAACCAAAGTATCATTTGTTGAATATGGGTCGCCACTTTTGTTTACTACAGCTGTAATATCATATAGAGTACTATGAAGGTATGCATAAAGATTTGCAGTTGCTGTAAAAGTATAAGTAATTGTATCATTTGATGGTACACTAATACTCACCGTTTCAGAAGTGGTCCAGCTCCCTGCATTTACTCTAAATTTGGCTGTTAGCCCTGTTGTAACTGCAGTAGTTCCCCAATTGTAAATATCAATACTAACTGTTTCCGTTGAATCCAATCCACAACCTGAATTTGTGTAAATTGCGGATATTCCTACGTCAGCAGCGGGAATTCCTGTAACATTTACAGTGGTAGAAGAACGTAAACTCGGACAGCCATTTGTTCCCATTGCGCTAGCAAAGAAACTGGTTGTATCAAATAAAGTAGGAGTAGTATAATTTGCTCCCGTAACTAAGACAAGGCTTGATGTATCAGATGAATACCATGAAATTGGCAAGCTTGAACTTGCTGACAAACTAGCTGTATTACCATATGAAACGGATGTTCCTGTGATAGTAGGTGAGGGAGGAACTAAACCATTAAAAATAACTTTCTTGGCGGTATCGTTTAATGCAAATGGGTCGTTTGTTAATGCGCTTACTGCCCAAACATTAAATGTTACATTAGAAGAAGAAGTTAAATTTGCTAAAGTGCTAAATGTATAATCTAAAGTATCGCCAGGTGAAACGTTTGTATTAACAGTTTCGACAACATATGAAGTTCCTTGATTTATACTGTATTTTAATGAAAACGAATTAGTAATTGTATCAGTACCTGTATTCTTAACTTTTACACTTACAGGAACCATAGTGAGCCCGCAACCACTAATAGGGCTTTGGATGCTAAGCATGGCCATTTCTAAGGCTGGAGGACTAAACTCATCAGCACCAATGTCAGGTGTATTGATATTACGTAGATCTTTATCAATATCCTTTGGTACGAGACTTAGAGCATGACCTGCATCACCTACATTTCCATTGATAACGTGTAAATCATTTGAAGAAGCAAAATATGTAAGTGCGCTTATAGTGTGCGCATTCTTGGAAGAAGCTGACTGCAACGCTGAAATACTTGTTATTGCTCCGGCCCAATAAGCTACATACACTCCATCTTCTGCATAGAAATTATTATAGTCACATGCAAGTACATAACTAGCTGAAGCAGTATAAAATGGATAGCCTTTCTTTACATTTACTAAGTTATTTTCAAAATTAAGATTATTTCCAGAAACATATATTCCCCTATTCGAAACTAAGGGAGCACGGAGATTAATACTATTATTATAAACATCAAGGTAATAACTACCACCAAAATATACTCCATAAGCGGTTCCTGAATTATTATTTGCCACAATCATATTATTAGCAATAAGTCCATTATAGCCATAAGTACCTTTATATTGATAGAAATAAATACCATAGGATGTAGAACCATTCGTATTCAATATTATATTATTGCGAACAACTCTCTTAGCACCGTAAATATAATATAAGTACATACCATAGGTATTTCCACTAGACTTTACTTTACTATTAAAGTTATTACCTTCAATAACTAATGAATCTGTTCTAGAAGCATGTAATCCATACATATAAAAATTCTCAAAGCTATTATTTAAAAAAGTCCAATTATATGAATGTGATGATGGGCCGTCTATTTTTACTCCGTAATACCCATTCGCAATTACACTGTTAATTAGGTAATTATAAATATCTGTAGTATTTGGACTTGATAAACCAACACAGTAAGAGCTTATGGAACTGCCTGCTTCAATTCGGCAATTCTCTATCATGTTAAAATGAGCACCATTACTGATTACTACAGAAGTTCCATAGTTAGTGGTAGTGGTGTTTTTGATTGTAAGATGCTTAAGTCTAATAAAATCAGCACCCATCATTTTAAAAACAAAGTTATTACTAATGCTATTTGGTGAATATGAAATGACTACATCAGAGCTGTCAAGACTTGCAGATTGAAAAGTAATTGAATTATTCCAACTTGACCCAGGAATTTGATTAATCAAAATTTGTTCGTTATAGGTACCCGTTGCAATATTGAATACTACTGGGCCACAAACTCCATAATTTTGCATATAAGTAACTGCACTAGTAATTGTAGCAAAATCAGGTGAAGTACCGCCAATTGTATAATTTCCAGCAGACATAGAAGTAGAAAAAGCTGTTAAACTAGTAGTATCATTAGTATTGTTTCCATCAGTTACACTATTTGGCAATGAAGGCCACGCATTAATATTATATGTAGTACCATAACTAAAGGTATAAGAACCTATAACAGTATTTGCACTTGCTCCAGGCGCTAAGGAGCCATTATAAGTAGTTTGTGATTGCAATACGCCATTTACAGTCCAATTAAGTTTACAATTAAATAATGTATCGGCACCATAATTTCGCAATGCGACAACAATATTTACAGCAGAACCAGGACATGCAGTAGTTGGTGAAACTATTTGAGTAAATCCAGCATCATTTGCAACTGGTGTAAATTCATCAGCTCCAATATCAGGAGTAGTAGTATTTCTTATTTCTCCATCAATATCAGTAGTTATACCCCCAAATGGAATTCCTTTTCCATTTAACAATGGATTAGTTGTATGTAAATCAGAACTCCCCACAAAAGCAGGATTCATAGAAACTGAATGTGCGTTTCGAGAACTCGCTGTTTGAAGAGAAGCAATCGTTACACAATTAGTATAATCCCATTTTGCCAAATAAGTACCTGATGTATAGTAGTTATTATAATCACATGTATCAATAGCAAATGTTTTATCATAGTATGCTGCTACACCTCCAACATTATTATATAAATTATTATTCATAAAATACACTTCTGTCATTCCAGTTCCGTTACCACCATAATTCATTGCAATACTTGCGGTGCTACCTCCACTTATTGATATAGAATTATAAATAATGTTGGATCTCATATGTAATTGAAAATCCATACCTATATTTAGTCCAGTTCCTGAGGTAATTGAAACAAAATTATTTGCTATCATTCCTGCAGCATAAGGGTTCGCAAAGAAATTACAACGAGAGAAATACATTCCTTTGGCATAATTAGAAGGATTTAGTGTAATTTTATTGTTCATTACTTGATACCCCCTTGATATATAGTAAAAATAAATACCATATTGAGTACTACTACTATTATTTGAAGATTGAATTATATTACCATTCACTTGTAATGAATCCTGAATAAGGGCATATACACCACCATAATAAAAATTAAGGATTTCATTATTTAACACCTTATTGCCATAGGGCATTAAAGTTGTGCCATATGGTCCATCTAAATAAATACCATAATATCCATTCTTAATTTTATTTCCAATTATGGTATTGAATCGGTTATTATCATTACTCATTTTTACAACATTGGCATTTGAGTATGTTGTTTGAACACCTTCAATGATATTGCCAACAATGCTATCGTACCAACATCCTCCCTTAATATAAATGGCGTATCCATTATTTGATGATGTTTTTATGTGCAAGTTTTTAATGTTAATATACAAAGCACTATCAAGTTGGAGTACGTAAGTTGGTGTTGAATTTTTCCATATAACATCCGTATTAACACCTGATGCTGATTGTAGTGTAACTCTATTTACAGAAGAAGCTCCTGCGATAGTATTTATACTAACCGACTCAGTGTAAGTTCCAGAAGCAATGTTGAATGTTACTGGGCCATTAATACCACATACATTTAATGCAGACACTGCTCCTCCAATAGTAGAATAGTCAGCTGATGCACCACCAATCGTGTAGTTGCCGTTCAAAGGGCCAGAGCAAAGTACCATATTTATACTTGCATAGTCATTTGTTGAATCTGAATCTACTTGATTATTTGGAAGGCTTGTCCAAGCCTCAATTGTTGCACCACCCGAACTAAAATTATAGGTTCCAATTTGGACATTAGTTAATTGAGAAAAAGAAAGCAAATTACCTGTCCAATTATAAGGTGTTTGAAGAATTCCATTAACTTTCCAATTAATAACAACAGAAGTAAGACTAGCTCCTCCAAAATTTTCAAGTGTTACTTTAATAGGCTGTACACCTGCTAATCCTGAATTAACTGGATTGGTAATGCTGACAATACCAGCATTATGGAGTGGATATTCATATATCTTCACATCATCAAGTGCTACGTATTGTTGAAATCCACTTCCTGTTATAGCTTTGAATCTTATTTTAGTAATAAATTTATAAGCTGATAAATCTACAGAACCCATGGTCCAGTAATAACCTTGGTCACCTACTTTTGTGAATAGATCAATCCATTGCGCGCCATAATAAACTTGTACTATTAAAGTACCGCATGCATTTCCAGACATATGGTACCAAAACTCAAGTCTTGGAGATGTTGTAGATGATAAATCCAAACATGGACTTACCAATAATGCTTCTTTATAAAAGCAAGAGGTGTTTTCAACATACATAAATTTACCTCCATAACCATCTACTGTATGATCGTAAAAGTAAGGAGGTGGGTCCCAAGACATAGCATAGTCCCCTGGGTCAGCAATCCAATCAACATCATCCGTTGTATCATTTACCCAGCCGTTAGCTGTAGGGCAGCTTGCTCCACAAACATGACTTCCATCAGTAAAAGTTGCAAAGGTCTCTAGCCATGGAAAGCTATCAATTGGGTTAGTGCAATTTGAAAGAATAGGATTTGTTACTAAAACAGCCTGATAACAGCCTGAATGAGGTTCAATTGAAGTATTGTGCATTGCCGATGCATCAACAGCATAAATATGATAGCATATCGTATCACCTATACTTAAAGTAGTTGGTGGAATAAGAGCATGAAAAAGACTAGCTGAATTTGACATCGGTATAGTATCATTTACACCACCATTTTTACTCCAAACTACCATTGCCGTATCAATACCAGAAGAATCAGTAATATTAGCTCTAATTAGGAATGGCCCCGTACCATAAGCTGTATCTTGTAAAATTGGAGGTACCATGGATATAAAAGGAGGAATAATTTCAGATAAAGCACCTAAAACTTCGATGTCGTCAAGTACCCAACCATAATTTCCTAGATTTCCTAATGTGCCTGCCTCAATAAGTACGAAACGAATTTTCACATTGGTTTGATTTGCCGCTATCGATGTTAGGTTGAATGTTTCGTATTTCCACCATGTACTATCTGGCATTGCTGTATTATTTGCTGGCTGCCAATCAGTATAGCAAGCAGCATTGAAACTACCGTTAAATATCCCAAAATACAAACTATTTCCAGTATATTCTTGTGCAGATAATCGCTGCCATGTGGTACCGCCATTAATGGAAACTTCGACAAATGCGGAGTCAAATATTTCGATCTTACATATATGTGCAAATTCTAATTGCACAAAAGGTTTGCCAATTGTACTGAAACTAGTACTTGTAAGGTAAACGGTGTCATCAATAGCTATGCTACAACTATCTGACTTAATTCCATTATAAACCAATGTTGTAGTTACTCCCCACGAAGTTGAACTATTTGAACTCGAAGTAAAACTCAAAGGTGTTGTTTCAAAATCTTCATTAAAATAAGTTACTTGTGAAAAGCCAACAAACCATATACTTAACAGTATAAAAAGTATAATTTTTTTCATGTTATTATAATATATATTAATAATCTAATTAAATAAAACATGAATCTAGTAAAACAATACAAGGTGAGCCCTTTTGGCAAAGATAGATGTTAATTCGATGTATTGGCTATAATAGCTGTTAATAATTTAACATTCTTTAGGTATTTTGTTATATTTTAGTTTAGCAGATGGCTATAATACTTGAAAATGAGAATATGTCCTATCCTAATCTTTGGTTATTAAAATATTCAAGAAAAACAAAAAAGCAACCAGGAAGGTTGCTTTTTTTTGCATTAATAATAAACAAACAGAAAAGAAACAAACTAAATTAAACAGAAATAACTGCTTAACTAATACAATATTGACAAAGATTATCTAAAAAGGTTGCGTCGGTAAAAAACTTTAATACTATTTCTTTATAAACTTCTTAGTTGCAACACTTTCTCCTGAGGTTGAATTCAAATGTATTATATAAAAACCCGATCTTAAAGAACTCAAATTAAGTATGTTCTTTTGGCTACCTGCCTCAAAACTACCTTGCTCAATAAACTGTCCCAAACTATTCATTATTTGATAATGAATAATAGATGAATTTGGTTTCTCAAAATCCAAATGTAGAAATTCACTCACAGGATTGGGATAAATATTTAAACTAAGAGAAGGTAATATCTTATTGTTTTCCTCAATTGCTGTGACAGCTTGAGTATTGCTTAAAGTAATATTGACATTAGTCAAAGTATCATAAGCTTGAACGTTTAGTTGAGCAGGAAATGCATAAAGCCCTGTTAATTCAGCATAAAGATAGAATAATCCTGAGGGAACATCCTCAAAACTGTAATTTCCCGCATTATCTGAAAATGTATATCCATAAACTTGCTTGGACGAACTTAATAATAAGATTTGTATCCCTTCTTTAGGGTTTGTACTTCCCTTTTGGTAAACAGTTCCACTTATTTTACTATTACCTTTTTGTTGGTTAACAGGTTCTAAATTTACATTTGCCATTGACATATCTTGAAATAAATTCATTGCTGAAGTTTTATTCCAAAACAATTTGTCTCCATAATATGTTGGGGCGTAGAATTCATCATAATTTGAACTCTCAGGTAGGAGCACTTTAACCTTATGCACTCCTTCGAGTATTTGATAGAAATAATATACACCTAAAGTATCGTTTACCGATGTTAAACGAACCGTATCAATGGGAACAATATATCCATTACTAAATTCTTTATAGAGATATGCAATACACTGATCGGTAGTCTGAATTCCTAAGTAAACGCGTCCCCACATATTGTATCTCTGTGGATTGCCAACCTGAATAGGGTAATGGGTTGAAGACTTACATCCACTTTGTGTTTTTATTTCCAAGCTAATATCATAAATACCAGCATATGGGAAAATATGAGTAGGGTTTTGATTTTGAGAGCTCACTCCATCACCAAAGTGCCACTCCCAAGAAATAATAGGGTCAGCTGCTGTGGATTGATCGTAAAAGAAAATAGCATTCGGGTTTCCACTTACAGAGTCGGCCTTAAATGAAAAATTAGCATTGCAGCTTGGCACAATAGTAGAAATTGTAATACTATCATTGAATACTGACGAACACCCTCCAGAAGTATTTATACTTAAGCTTAAATAGTAAGTTCCAACACTCGCATACAGATGAGTAGGGTTTTGTAAAGAAGAGCCAACTGAGAGATCACCAAAATTCCATTGCCAAGATATTATTGTATCGTTGGGGCTAACACTATGGTCCGTAAAATGAATTTTCATTGGGTTTACAGAATCAGTCAGGAATGTAAAATTTGATGTGCAAGAAGGTGGAATTACCATTGCAACCTTTACTGTATCAATATGTGTATCCATACTTCCATCACTACATTTAATAAATAGGCTAACAACATAATTTCCTTCATTTAAATATTGATGTTCTGGATTTTGATTAGAAGATGTTGAGCTGTCTCCAAAATTCCAATACCAAGATATAATCGTGTTATTAGAACTACTTTGATCGACAAACTGATAAGTTAATGAGGATACACTATAGTCAACAGAATAGCTGAAGCCTGCAGCACACCCTTGTTCCCCGGCATGGATTTTTTGTGTCACCACAAACAGAGAAAAAATTGTAAAAATGGTATATATAATATTTTTCATAGATATATCTCCTAAATCTAGAATATGTAAATTAATCCTGCCCGAATACTAGTGGACCAGGGATGAATTCCACTAGGAGGATTTTCCTCATAAATGGAGTAATGGTAATATCGCCCAAGAACCTCGGCGTGAATTTGAAAATGCTTAGTCATTTTATAGACTCCACCTAAAGACAATTCATAGTCTATATTTGATTGTGTACGCGTTCTTTTTGGATAATTAAAATCAAGAATTAAAGGCGGTTGTTCTCCTGGTATAGTTAGATTTTGTGTATTCTTATTAACAATAATTGAATAACGAATACCCCCTTTTACATAAATGGCGAAGTTTTTAAAATCTTTTTGATAACCTACCAAAAGGGGAATCTGTAATATCGTGTATTGCTCGGTAGCTGTAGATTTATATGACTGTTCTGAGGTGTCATATAATTTTTCATAATATTGATTTACAGGGGTTGGTATAATATTTCCATTTTCATCCATGGTGAGTACCAAGGAATCAAATCGTACTTGTGATTTCCAATAACCCCGATAACCCATGTCATAAGTTACTTGATCTTCTGAAAACCGAACGCCTAAACCTGTTTGAACAATAAAATTTAGATTCTGATAATTGAAGCTTAAATCAATACCCTGATCACTTAGTTTAATCCCATCAACATCCATAAATTCGGGTCCATAATGAATACCTATTCCATATTTATTCAAAGCTCTATTTTTAGGATCTTGAGTTGTAACCTGACCATTTGAAGGATCACGAACAATATCATCAGGCAAACCACCTGTAATTACAGTTACTTGTTCTATTGCTGATAGAGTATCAATATTTTGTTCAGTATTAATCTTTGTTTCAGCTGTTGCCTTAGTTTCTTTTTGTGTGTTAGCTTGATTATTTACAATTTCACTTTGCTTAACAACGGCTGGTTCTTTTAAATTATCTATTTGCTTAGAAGGAAGTATGGTAGCAACAGGTGTTTTCTTAATAGCTACTTTATAGCTGGCATCAGTACTTTGAGCATCTTCTTTTTTAGTTTCCTCAGCTAGCTTATTCGCTGAGGCAGAAGATTGTACTCCTGCCTTGCGAATTTCCGTTGTAGAAGGCAAAGGTGGAAATACTTCCTTTTGGTTATTAGTAGCCAAAGTGTTTTGCCTTTTGTTTGATGTTTTGCCTTTTGAATTTTCATCAGGTGTTTGTGTTGCCAAATCATTTGAAGAGGCTTTCTGACTTTGTTGTTTTAGAGAGGTATGCGCTATAGATGTACTTGAATTTTCAATTTTGGTTGATGCATTGCTATTTTCTTTTGCAATTCCAGAGTTAATTTGATGAGTTTTTATAATCTGTTGCTCGAATTGAGGCTTTTTGAAATGATGAATTGCATTGCGTTTTGTTGTTTTATCAGGGCTAAAGAAAATAGCAGTTAGGCCAATAAGAAAAACTACAGAAGCTGCAATTAGAAGCACTTTTGTACTAGTAGCTATACCAGCACCTTGCGCAGCTATGCCTGTAGCAACACGGTCCCACATATAGGCAGGAGGAGCTTCACTAATAGCCTCTAGTTTTTGTTTTACAATATGGTCAAAATCTCTTTCTTTCATCATTATTCTCCATACAATTTATGAATCTTTTCCTGTAGAAGGCTTCGTGCCCTCGACAATTGAGATTTGGATGTGTTTTCAGATATATTCATCTTTTCGCCTATATCCCTATGAGAATATCCCTCCATAACATAGAGGTTGAAAACATTTCTATAGCCATCAGGTAATTCTTGAACTAAGCCCAAGACTTCTTCATTGCTAATTTGGGAAACGGCATCAGGCTCGTAGCTTTTGGCTGCAAACACCTCAGTATATTCCATTTCCTTACCTGTTTTCAGGTTTTTCTTATAATAGTTAATGGCAGTATTTACCATTGTCCTACGCATCCATCCTTCAAAAGAACCATCACCTTTGTATTTATCCAAATAAGTGAATATTCGGATAAACCCTTCTTGCAAAATATCTTCGGCCGACATGCGATTCTTGGCATATCTTAAACAAACTCCCCAAAGCTTAGGCACATATCGGTGGTATAACTCGTTTTGAGCATTTCCATCTCCCTTTATGCAAAGAGCTCTGAGTTCTTCGTCCGTCCTTTTCAATTTTGACGTTCCTCCAGTGGTGTTTTTAGACAATTAGTAATCAGTATAGGTTGCATGCAAGTTGATTTTTTTATTTGATTCTTTATTTACTTAAATCAAATTATTCTTTTTTATCTACTTCACACACATTTTTGATGAGCTTCATGGCTTTCTTGAAACCAAAATCATAAGCTGCGTATAAATCTTCGCAAGCTTTTTTATTGGCTCCGATTTCAAGCTTGGCCAAGGCTCTATAATAATAAACTTCTGCATAGCCAGGGGCTAAAATTATGGCCAAATCAAAGTCTTCAATGGCTTCATTAAATTCCTTTATCTCAAATTTAGCAAGGCCTCGAAAAGCATAAGCCTCAGTATTTTCCGTGTTTATTACAATGGAAGAGTCGAAATATATAATTGCCATTTTGTAATTCCCAGCATCATAAAATTCTAACCCTTGATCGAAATATATTACATCTTGAGTTTTGGTTTCTTGGGCTGTTAGTAGCTGAGAGCTTAGCAGAAGTATTAGAATAAAGCTGTTATAAAGTTTTGTCATAATAGTTTTTTTAGCAGTATGTAGCAATCATAAATAGCTCGCTCAAAAGTACATTAATTATTTCAAAAAAATGTTTTTGATTAAATAGTATTATCATTTTTTATGTTGATTTTTGAATTGGAGTTTATTTTATCTTTGTAAAAACACAAAGAAGATGTCAAAATCAAGAAAAAAAACAAAAAAAGCTCACTCAAAACCAAAGAATAGTTTTATAAAACAAGTTATAGAGGTTTTTGCAAATAACCCACATTCAGCCTTTAATTACAAACAAGTTAGTAAGCGATTGGGAATAGGAGATAAAGCCAGTCGAGAATTGGTTCATCAGATTATGTATCAATTAGAAGAAGATGGTGTTGTAGAGCAGCATCATAGAGGGAAATATAAAATAAGTGAAGAGCATATAAATAATTTTGCATCTGCGCATGTTGTAGAAGGTGTGGTTGATATGAAAAAAACGGGAAAAGCCTATGTGATTTGCGAGAGCCTTTCTGAAGATGTTTTCATCAATTCTAATAACACAAATCGCTCATTTAATGGCGACCTAGTAAAGGTTCATTTATTTCCCAAACGGGGTCGCCGAAAGCTAGAAGGCCAAATTGTAGAAATAGTAGAACGACGAAAAACCACCTTCGTTGGGGTTTTGCAAATATCTAAGAAATTTGCTTTTTTAGTTCCTGATAAGGATAGTATTCCTTTCGATTTCTTTATTCCGATTGATAAAATCAAGGGTGGAAAGGATGGTGAAAAAGTAATTGTACAGTTTACAGACTGGCCTGAGCAATCTCGTAACCCATTCGGGGAAGTGATTGAAGTACTAGGCAAGCCAGGCAATAATAATGTAGAGATGTTGTCAATATTGGCTGCCAACGATTTTCCATTAAGTTTTCCAAAACATGTGGAAAAAGAAGCTCATAAAATCAAGAATGAAGTTCTAAAAGAAGAAATTACTAAGCGAAAAGATTTTCGAAACATTTTCACCTGTACGATTGATCCGTTTGATGCTAAGGATTTTGATGATGCTTTATCGATTCGCAAATTAAAGAATGGAAATTGGGAGATAGGTGTTCATATTGCTGATGTTTCGCATTATGTACGTAAAGGCTCTGCCATTGATAAAGAGGCTTATGATCGGGGGACATCAATTTACTTAGTTGACCGTGTAATCCCTATGTTGCCTGAACAATTATCGAATTTGGTTTGCTCGCTTCGCCCAAAAGAAGAGAAACTTACTTTCTCAGCTGTTTTTGAAATGGATGACAAGGCACAAGTATTGAATCAATGGTTTGGTCGTACCGTAATTGACTCAGACCGGCGCTTTACTTATGAAGAAGTTCAAGAAATGATCGAAGGTGCTAATGGCGATTTTAAGGAAGAGATTATGCAACTTCATAATTTATCAAGTCAACTACGTGAAGAGAGATTTAGAAAAGGGAGTATTAACTTTCATTCTGAAGAAGTTCGATTCAAACTTGATGAGGACGGTAAGCCAATAGGGGCTTACATAAAGGAACAAAAAGAGTCCCATAAATTAGTGGAAGACTTCATGCTCTTGGCCAACCGAAAGGTAGCCGAGTATGTAGGCATGACAAAAAAAGGAAATAAACAGAAGCCTAAAACATTTGTATATAGAATTCATGATACTCCCAATGACGAAAAGCTACAAACATTTTCAGAGTTTATTCGCAAATTGGGATATCGCATTAGTCTAGTTTCTCGAAAAAGTTTAGTGAGTTCATTAAATAAACTATTTGAGGATATTCGGGGTAAAGGAGAAGAGCAGATGATTGAAACGATTGCCATAAGAACGATGTCGAAGGCTGTTTATTCAACACAGAATATTGGCCATTATGGCCTTTCATTTAAGTACTACACTCATTTTACTTCTCCAATTCGCCGCTATCCCGATTTGATGGTACATCGATTATTGATGCACTATTTAGAAAATAAGCAATCAGTAGATGCTGCTGAATATGAAACCTATTGTGAGCATACATCGGATATGGAGAAAAAAGCAGCTATTGCTGAGCGTGAATCTGTAAAATACAAAAAGACAGAATTTATGCTCGATAAAGTAGGCGAAGAGTTCTATGGCGTTATCTCAGGTGTAAGTAAATGGGGCCTCTTTGTTGAGATTGGTGAAGCTAAGAGCGAGGGTCTGGTTTCAATTCGAAGCATGGATGATGATTTTTATTATTTAGACGAGGATAATTACCGAATTGTAGGACGACGCCACGGTCATGAGTATCGATTGGGTGATAAAGTACTGGTAAAAGTAAAAGAAGTAAGTTTGATGAATCGACAAATGGATTTAATCATAGCTGAGGACTAGAATTAAAAAAACGGCTTTGAAAAATTTCAAAGCCGTTTAATTGTGTGTAATATTAGGTATTTAGCTTATTTCGATGTGTTTTCAATAGGACTCAAATCGGCTACATCATATCTAACTATAGGCGATTCGATTAACTTTATTTCAACCCTAAAAACGGTACGCTCTGGAGTCCAATTCGTAGGTTTCAAAATACAAACCTTGTCATCTGTTACTTGGAATTCTGTTGTTCCATTCGGAAGTTCTTGCCAAATATCAACTTGGGTTTCGTCTTTCTTTACTCTAATAAAAACCTTTACATATTCATATCCAGATCGATTTGGTAGAATTGTACATCCTAATGTGGCTTGCTGATTAGTTCTGTTGAAAAGCCATTGATCTTTTTCAACAACAATAATCTCAGTTTTAATCAGAGGGTCAACATTTGATGAAGGAGCGGGTTGAATATCTTCACTTTTTTCGCAAGAATTAAGGCTCCCAATTGCTAAGAACAGTACTGATACAAAAATCGCTGTTTTTAGTTTTCTAAGTGTGTTTTGTGCTTTCATAATAATTTTAGTTTTAAGTAAGTAATCTTATTGTGTATTGCTAGGACGGAGGTGTTATTCATTTTGTTACTCTGTTAACATCTGTTAACATTTTTAACTACTTAAACTTGATCTAGGAATCACCAAATGAGGACACCCTTATATCAAGGTAAGGTATTGTCAATGAGATTTGAATTTAAGTGGCTTCAAAGTCAAGAGTGTAAATATGCTGGTAAATGTGACGGGCTAGCAGTGCAGAATTATTAATCAATTGCCTTAGGTAGCTAATTTTGATTTAAAAACACATCATGAGGTTTGAAGGAGAAGATACTATATAATTTATGGAACGATTTCCAGTCCATGTGAATACTATTTTGTTTTAAAATTCAATTTTATAACTCTAGGTTTTTTTATTCAATTCCTCTATACAATTGTACCAATAGTAAAATGCTGCCTTATTGGTTTTTTTCAATTTATTAAGGAAACTTAAATCTACGGTTGTAAATTCAAATTTTGACAAATCTGTATCAGAATCATACAATTTTATTTCCCTAAAATTTCCTCTTAGAAGTCGAGCAGTAAACCAAGCTATTTTGGCTGCACTTTCAATGGTTTGGTCAATTCTGAATTTTGAACCAATTACATAGCTTGTGAAGCTTCGAAGTCCTTTTTGAATTTCCTTAAACTTCCTTAAATCTTCATTTTTATTTCGTTCTCTCCGAGCTATAAGTAAACAGGTTTGGATAGTATCTAATAGGACATCTTTATAATCTAAATTAAGATCTCTAAATTCAATTTCGCTTTTCACAATGGATTGATATGATTGAAAAGCTAACTCGTAATCATTACAAGTATTAATTAATCGTGAAACATCAAAAAGCTGTTTAACAATTTCAAGTTCCTTTCGACGATTATAAGGCACACCTGTAGTATTTGGAGCAAATGCGGTAAGCTTGTCTCCAAGTATAGTATTCGATGTTGGCATCAGCACTTTAAGATAAGGCTCTTCGGTTAGCAATACGGAGGTTTCTATTTCAAGTTCAGTTAATTCTGGATATTCATTGGGATGAAACAATATATCCAGTAAAATGCTATTCGCACTTTTGTTGAAGGCTGATTTATATTCAAAGAAGTAATGTGCTTTTGGAATACCATCTTTCTTATAACTCCTGCGCTCATCAAGTTCAAGTTTGGTAAATTCTGATGATTCAATAATGCTCGATAGTTTGTCCTCCAATGTTTCTCTATCAATTTCTGTTGAAATGTCTATATCTGTTGAGAACCGAGCGCTTTCACCAGTAATTAGTATAAGACTTGTTCCTCCTTTAAAAACAAAATCAATATCTTGTTTTACTAGATTCTCTAATAAGTAAAACGCATAAATCATTTTTTCAATAAGAGCTGGATCACTCCCCTTAAAAGTGCTGTTACATAGGTCATCTACCCATTCTGCTTGAAGTGTTTTTACTAGTATCATTTAATTATGTTTTCAATATTTGGTTCAATATTCTCAGATATAAATCGTTTAAGCTCCTCATGCCGCTTTCTACGTTCAGCATAATTCATCAGTTTAGAATAATTGATGGTATAGTTTCTAAACATTGATGAAAATATCATATTCATTTCGCTTCCTCCATATAGATAAAAGGTTTCTTGATCACAAAATAAATCAACTAATATCTTTTCGTGGCTAGCAAACTGAATATTATTTACTTTCATCGAAGGTGAACGACTTATAAGAGGTCTCACTATAATGCTATTCTTATCAGAAACTACATGTTGACTGATAAGTTCAGGATTTGGTTTTAGAAATGCATTTAGACCATTGTCCTTAAACAAATAAAACACGGATTCTATTAGGCCCTTTTCACATTCAAACACATAAAATGAATTAATAGGTATATGGTTCATATTTGATTCAAGCAGCTTGGTATTCCATATACAAAATTCCAAATCACCATATTCAGTAGTAAAAAGCTTAGTACACTTACTAATCACCGTATCAACTTCGGGGATAAATTCATGTTTAGATGCTATTTTGTACTTACCTCGTGCAATGCGGTATAGAAGGCCTTTTTCTTTCCATCTAGAAACCCGTGCACGAACAGCAGAACGATTCATGTTTTTATCGATAGAGCTAAAGTACTTCTGAACATCATCAAGAGTAATATAGTCTTTAGCTTTATTTACATCTGCAATCTTATCTAAATGCTTATTATTTTCCATATAAACAATCCTTTAAATTTGATTAACAAAAATAGTAATTATTACCACATATGCAATAAATGTGGTAATAATTACATTTATATCTGTATTGTCATCAAAGAATGATTTTACCTGCTAAGATTCGTGCTTACGAAGCTTAGTGGACACGGCGGTGAAATTGACCACCCAAGGCCGATTTTCACTGACCAGTCTAATTTATAGAATTTCAGAAGAGTACGTAGTGTTAACTATTCTGGCCTTATGTGGTTAGTCAGTCTGGCTTGTCCAGTATAAGCAGTAAATTAATAATATCTCCAAAAGGAACACCTGTTTCTTTTACAGATTTAAATATTTTAGAAGCTTTGCTTATTTTAAATAAATCAAGATACTCTTTAAAAAATTCTGGACTA
>Ga0164315_10000727_pt1 | contig 23555 bp, 16 predicted proteins | sample GuaBasSedimGuay6_FD_113737 | JGI IMG/M metagenome (GOLD analysis project Ga0164315, IMG submission 113737) | Subseafloor sediment microbial communities from Guaymas Basin, Gulf of California, Mexico - Guay6, Core 4569-2, 0-3 cm | ecosystem: Environmental > Aquatic > Marine > Hydrothermal vents... | reverse complement strand
TCATAATTATAAAATTCATGACAAAAATAAATTATCTTTAAGCACTAAATACTACTAATATGCTTAAAGATCTAAAACTTGAAAATGTACTATTTCTTGATATCGAAACAGTACCTGCATCCCCAAACTTCGAATCAGTGCCTGAGCGTATGAAATTACTTTGGGAGAAGAAAGCCGAGCAACTCAGAAGAAACCAACCCGATCAAACAGCCGACACATTGTATTCAAGAGCAGGAATATATTCTGAGTTTGGTAAAATAATTTGCATTTCATGTGGGTTTACAAATGGCAAAGAATTCAGAATAAAATCATTTTACGGAGATGATGAGAAAATTATGCTACAGGAATTTGCCCAGATGCTGGAAATGCATTTTAACACTAATTACCACCTGCTCTGTGCTCACAATGGTAAAGAGTTTGATTTCCCATACATTGCCCGACGAATGCTCATAAACATGGTTGAGTTACCTGACATTTTAAATATGGCAGGCAAAAAACCATGGGAGGTTAAACACCTAGATACCATGGAACTATGGAAGTTTGGCGATTACAAACATTTTACTTCATTAGAACTTCTCGCCTCTATTTTTAATATCCCAACCCCAAAAGATGATATCGATGGAAGTATGGTAGGTCATGTTTACTGGCAAGAAAAAGACCTGGAGCGTATTGTAAAGTATTGCGTTAAAGATGTGCTTACAATTGCACAATTGATGAGAAGGTTTCTGGGAATGGAATTAATAAAAGAAGATGACCTTGTGATTAGCTAACATTTATCTCCAAAACTTTTTTCTTCAGCCCAAGTTAACTCAGAATATCTATCTTCGCCAAGTATTAAAATAAATTAATTATGGTTCAGTATGCAGGGTGGCTTGGAGGGCCTGAAATTATAGTAATTGTAGTGGTTGTACTGTTATTGTTTGGAGGCAAGAAAATTCCGGAATTAGCCAAAGGGCTCGGAAAAGGAATTCGTGAATTTAAGAATGCCACTAAGGACAGTGATATTGCCAAAGATATAAAGGATGTGGCTTCAGAAATGAATGATCTGAAAAATGATGTTGAGAAAATGAATCCAAAGAAAATGATCGACATTGAAAATCCTCTAAAATCAAAAAAGAAGTAAACAAACAACACACTACATTAGTTCAACTCTTGATCAAAAACGTATAATTTGAAAGACCTCACCGAAGGACATGAAGGTAAATTAATTTTCAAGTTTGCACTTCCCATGCTCCTGGGAAATGTGTTCCAGCAATTATACAATGTAGTTGACAGCATAATAATTGGAAAAGTGCTGGGCAAAGAAGCTCTTGCAGCTGTTGGCGCAAACTTCCCATTAATATTCGCATTAATATCTTTTGTTGTCGGAATAGCAATTGGGTCCACTGTTATCATATCTCAATATTTTGGAGCAAAAAAGATGGACCTCGTGAAAAAGGCCATCGACACCTTGTACATTTTTATGTTTTTTGCTGCAATAGGAATTACAATTATTGGGATATTCTTTAGCGATTACATTTTCCGTCTCATAAGTCTGCCTGAAGATGTAATAACTCCTGCAGTTGAGTATTTTAACATTTATGCCCTTGGGTTTATCTTCTTCTTTGGCTTTCAGGGCACCAGTGCAATACTTCGTGGTTTAGGAGATTCAAAAACACCACTTTACTTTCTTATTATTTCCACTGTGGTAAATATTGTTTTAGATATTGTTTTTGTGGTTTATCTTAATTGGGGTGTAAAAGGTGTTGCTGCAGCAACTGTAATAGCACAGGCAGGAGCATTCTTTAGTATTGTTTGGTACCTCAATAAATACCATTCCTTTATTGAAATTTCTCCCTTAAAAATGAAATTTGACAGAGATATTTTCTCTAAAAGTTTAAAGATAGGACTACCATCGGGATTCCAGCAAACATTTGTTTCCATTGGTTTTCTCGCCTTGTACAAGATTGTAAATCAGTTTGGTACGGCTACTATTGCAGCATACAGCATTGCAATGCGTATTGATATGTTCGCAATAATGCCTGCAATGAACTTCTCTGCTGCAATCTCTACTTTCGTAGGACAGAACATCGGAGCCAATAAATTCGAAAGGATTGGAAAAGGATTAAATGCTACGCTGGTCATGATGAGTTTAATTTCTATTACTATTAGTGCTCTTGCTTTGATCTTTGCAAAACCGTTAATGGGAGTTTTTACTAATGACCTGGAAGTAATAGAAGTTGGCATACAATATATTTATGTTGTTAGTGGCTTTTACATTGTAGTTTCAACTATGTTTGTTTTCACTGGTGTTTTAAGAGGTGCAGGCGACACTATGATTCCGATGTTCATTACCATACTTGCTTTATGGATAGTAAGAATTCCTGTTTCCTATTTTTTATCTCTGGAAATGGGATATATGGGTGTTTGGTGGGGAATTCCCATTGCCTGGGTTGTTGGCGTTACCGCATCATTCTTTTATTACAAAACCGGTAAATGGAAATCAAAAGCAGTGGTTAAATATAAAGAAACTGAGAGTTAACAAATGTTCTTTAATTAATTTCTCAGAAACCATGAGATTCAAATATCATTATAACTTTTACTTGCCTTATGGAGAATATATCTTTAAGTAAGTTGAATAAAATAAACCAAAATTTTAAAAAAAATACAACCATGAAGACCAAAAATTTCATATTAATTTTTACAATTACAATGTTTATGATCAGTAATGTTGATGCACAGTACAATTATCCTGTGGCCGAAAAGGTAGATTCGGTAGATATTTATTTTGGCCAAAATGTAGCCGACCCGTATCGATGGCTTGAAGACGACAATTCTGATCATACAGCTCAGTGGGTTGCTGCTGAAAACAAAATCACTCATGATTATCTTTCTAAAATTCCTTTTAGAGAAGACCTGGAAGAACGCTTAACCAAAATTTGGAATTATCCCAAATATGGTGTTCCATTTAAAAAAGGAGATAATTATTTTTTCTTCAAAAATGATGGAGTTCAAAACCAAAGTGTTATGTACATAACCAACAGTCTGGATAATGAGGCCAAAGTATTACTTGACCCAAATAAACTAGCCGAAGATGGCACCATTGCACTTGCCGGACTAGGTATGTCGAAGGATGGAAAATATTTGGCATACTCAACAGCAAGTGGTGGTTCCGACTGGAATGAGATTTATGTGATGGAAATAAAAACTCGTAAGATGTTTGACGATCATATTAAATGGGTTAAGTTTTCAGGCATCTCCTGGTGGCGAGATGGCTTCTTTTATTCCTCATATGATGAGCCAAAAGAAGATGACGTTCTCTCAGGACAAAATCAATTTCATAAGGTTTATTATCATAAACTTGGCACCAAACAATCTGAGGATATTCTAATCTATCATGACCAAAGCCATCCTCTAAGAAATTTCCATGCCTACCTTACAGAGGATAAGAAGTTCCTCATATTGGGTAAAACAGAAAGCACAAGTGGGAATTCGCTTTCAGTAGCAAAAATTACTGACATAAATAATATTGTATTTATGTCTATTGCTGAAGGTTTTGACAATGACTACAGCGTTATTGATAATATTGGAGACGAGTTACTCTTAAAAACAAACCTGGAGGCTCCAAAAGGAAAAATAATACAAGTTGACTTCAACAAACCAGGAGTAGAGAATTGGAAAACTCTTATTGAAGAGAAGGATGATGTTCTGGAAGGCGCTTCAATAATTGGAGGCAAACTATTTACCCAATATTTAAAAGATGCCAGCAATGTTGCTTACTTTTTCGACCTTAAAGGAAATTATCTGAATGAACTTAAACTTCCTGCAATTGGAAGTCTTAATGGCATGAATGGAGAAAAAGATGAAGATATTGCATTTTTCGGATTCACTTCATTCACTTATCCTTCAAGTGTTTACAAATATGACGTAACATCAAACACATATGAACTTTACAAAAAGTCAGAAGTTGACTTTAACCCTGATATTTATGAAACCAAGCAAATATTTTATGAAAGTAAGGATGGAACAAAAGTTCCAATGTTTGTTGTTCATAAAAAAGGAATAGCACTTGACGGCAACAATCCAACTCTTCTTTACGGTTATGGTGGATTTAATATTAGCCTCAGTCCTTCTTTCAGTATTAGCAGGGCTGCATTCCTTGAGCAAGGAGGTGTTTATGTAATGGTTAACCTAAGAGGTGGTGGAGAATATGGCGAAGAGTGGCATATGGCAGGAACTAAACTTGTTAAGCAAAATGTTTTTGATGATTTTATTTATGCTGCTAAATACCTTATTGCTAACAAATACACTTCGAGTGAAAAACTGGCAATTATTGGTGGATCAAATGGAGGATTGCTTGTTGGAGCCTGTATGACACAAGAACCTGAATTATTTAAAGTTGCCATCCCTATTGTGGGAGTTATGGATATGCTTCGTTACCACAACTTTACTATTGGTTGGGCATGGGCCTCTGATTATGGCCGTAGCGACGATGATGAAGAGATGTTCAAATATCTTCTTGAGTATTCACCACTTCATAACATCAAGAAAGGTGTAAATTATCCTGCTACACTAGCAATTACTGCTGATCATGACGACAGAGTTGTACCTGCACATACCTTTAAGTTTATGGCAACATTGCAGGAAAATGATGGTGGCAAGAATCCTGTATTGATTAGAGTTGAAACAAAAGCCGGACATGGTGCTGGAAAACCTACTGCTAAACAAATAGAGGAGGCTGCCGATATGTATGGTTTTATTATGTTTAACCTTGGTATGAAGCCAGTGTTTAAAAAAGATTAATTTCTTAACAATTCCTTAAACTACAAGATTGCTAAAAACATTTCTTTTGCATTTATAATTTGTAATTAGAATTTGTATGGAAACAATTTATATTGTAATTATCGGGATTTTATTCCTACTTGCTATTTCCGACTTAATTGTTGGTGTAAGTAATGACGCAGTAAATTTCCTGAATTCTGCAATTGGAGCTAAGGTTGCATCATTCAGAACAATAATGTTTATTGCTGCACTTGGAGTTCTGGTGGGTGCTGTCTTTTCAAGCGGCATGATGGAGGTTGCCAGAAAAGGTATTTTTAATCCTTCCATGTTTTATTTCTCCGAAATCATGCTAATTTTCTTAGCAGTTATGATCACCGATGTAATTCTCCTTGATGGATTTAACACTTTGGGATTACCAACATCGACAACAGTTTCAATTGTTTTCGAATTGTTAGGAGCAGCAGTTGGTATGGCTGCAATTAAACTTGTATGGGGATCACCCGAATCATTATTGCCCATTAAGCAATTCATGGTCGACAATAATATGCTTCGTGATATTCATAGCGAATTAGATGTTGCCGACTTTATTAATACATCTAAGGCACTTGCCATTATTGCAGGTATATTCCTTTCGGTAATTGTAGCATTTTCAATTGGAGCTATTGTTCAATACTTTGCCAGACTAATATTTTCATTCAACTACAAAGTAAGAATTAGATGGTTTGGAGCCATATGGGGAGGCTTTGCATTTTCCATAATTACCTTCTTTATTTTTATTAAGGGAGCCAAAGGAGCATCATTTATGACTCCTGAGCTAAAAGACTGGTTTGTTGCAAATACATGGCTAATACTTGCTGCAAGTTTTATAGGTTGGACGATGATATTACAGTTATTCCATTGGATTTTCAAAATAAACATTCTGAAAATTGTTGTATTAATTGGTACATTTTCACTGGCCATGGCATTTGCAGGAAACGACCTTGTGAACTTTATTGGTGTTCCATTGGCTGGTTACGCTTCTTTTAAAGCGTGGATGGCAGATCCTTCAATTAATCCCGATGACCTACTAATGGTAGCAATGGGTGGTAAAGTGGCTACACCAATATTATTCCTAATGCTTGCTGGATTAATAATGGTAGTTACATTAATGTTCTCAAGAAAAGCAAAATCTGTTGTTAAAACCTCTCTCGACCTTAGTCGTCAGGGTGCAGGTGATGAAAGATTTCAACCAACTGTAGTCTCAAGGGCTGTGGTAAGATCAGCAATGAATGTGAGTAATGTAGTGTCAAAATTTATTCCCAAACCCATTAGAGGATGGATGAGTAAACAGTTTGAACCCAATACCGATATTGATTACAATGGTGATGAAATTCCTGCCTTCGACCTTATTAGGGCTTCCGTTAACCTTATTGTTGCAAGTGTACTTATCGCTTTTGGTACTTCATTAAAACTTCCATTATCTACAACTTATGTAACATTTATGGTTGCTATGGGTACTTCGCTTGCCGATAATGCATGGGGTAGAGAAAGTGCTGTGTACAGAGTGGCTGGTGTTATTGCTGTTGTTGGTGGTTGGTTTTTAACTGCTCTAATAGCATTTACTGCTGCATTTGTTGTGGTTTCATTGTTAAAGTTTGGAGGTTTTGTTTCAATTATTGCATTGGTTGCTTTAACAGCATATCTTGCATATCGTACTCATATCCTTCACAAAAACAAAAAATCAGATACTGACGAAAGTGATATCGAGGGCTTATCTGATCAAACAATAGTTGAAAAATCAGCAAATAGAATTGCTAAAAATCTTGAAATTGTTGTTAAGGAATTAAAGTCAGTGATTAAAAATCTTGATAAAGAGAATTTAAAAGGCTTAAAGGCATCCAGAAAAGAAATTGCAGCAGTAACAAGTCGGACTAAATATTTGAAAGATAATCTAGGTATTATTATTGATAAACTAAGAGATGATACTGATACTGACTTCTACTTTGTTCAAGTACTTGATTACTTACGTGAAATTATGCATAATGCTACTTTTATTATTAAGCCAGCAATTAATCACGTTGATAATAATCATAAACCTTTGATAAAGGAACAGATTGATGAATTGTATGAAATTTGTAGTCTATCGAGTAATCTTACTGAAAAGATTGTTGTGAGTATCAAAGACCCTTCACAGGCTGATGAGGAGGCAATACTTAAGTCACAAGTTGAACTTTTGGATGCTATTAAACGCAGTAACAAAAATCAGTTCCGCAGATTAAAAGCTGCTAAAGTTGGTACTAAGAACAGTATTCTTTATCTGAATATTACCGATGAGTGGAAGAATATGAGTTTACACCTTGTAAACCTCTACAAGTCATATCGTGACTTTGCAGATTATCAATCAAATTCTTGATAATTTTTAAAAATATTGAAATTATTTCAGGAGGGCAGTCCGGCGTTGATCGGGCTGCCCTTGATTTTGCCCTAAATAATAATAGTAAGTGCGGTGGCTTTTGTCCCAAAGATAGATTAGCAGAAGATGGCCCCATCCAAAAGAAATATCCTTTATTAGAAACTCCATCAAATATTTACCAGGAACGCACTAGGTTAAATGTTGAACTAAGTGATGCAGTATTGGTGATCTATGAAAAGACTTTATGCAGAGGTACTAAACTTGCTATTGAGATTGCTGAAAAAATAAACAAACCTGTTTTTGTTGCTAATCTGCCATCTAATGATCGACTTACGGAAGAAGTAATCATGTGGTTAAAAAAAGCAAAGCCCACTAAACTAAATATTGCAGGACCAAGGGAAAGCAACGATAAAGGAATCTATGTAAAGACAATTAATTTCCTGAATAAAGTATTTGAAATTGTAAAATAACTCCTGACTCACTACTTCACTTAGTTAAAACTGATTTAAGTTTAAAGCTATTCAACTGGTTTAAGATTGCATCTTGAACCTCACAATAAATGAAAATCTGTGACTTTCCAACAACAACAAAACTAAAATGTTTACTTTTGCCGCAGTATCGCAGGATGTTCTATCGCCCCGATATTTATCGGGGAGGAAAGTCGGGACAACACAGGGCGCCATACTTCCTAACAGGAAGGGTCCCGAGCAATCGGGATACAGAAAGTATCGCAGAAAATAACAGCCTATCCGCCTTGGCGGAGGTAATGGTGAAAACGTGGGGTAAGAGCCCACGACCATAATTGGTGACAGTTGTGGTGGATAAACCTTATGGGTTGCAAGATCAAATATACCGGCGTTTTAGGACTGCCCGTCTGATGCCGGAGGGTAGATTGCTAGATCTTAAGGGTGACCTTAAGGCCAGATAAATGATAGAAGTTCCGAGTACTCGGAATCACAGAATCCCGCTTACAGTCCTGCGATACTTTTTTCATTTATCATTGCTTATTGATTGTTATCACAGCAACACCTCTCGTCCGCATTTGCAATGCGGATGGTTAATTCATACAGTATAAATATATTATTGGCATACATCCTCGTTAAAAACGAGGACGAGATAAAAAACGAGATAAATAGTTTATTTTTGAAATATGTCAGGAGACAGATATAAGATAACAGATCAAAATGCAACGCATTTTCTAACATTTACAGTTATTGACTGGGTAGATGTTTTTACAAAAAAAGATTACAAATTGGAAATTGTTAATTCCATGAACTATTGCATTGCAGAAAAGGGCTTAATTGTCTACGCATGGGTAATAATGAGTAATCATATGCATATTATCTGGAGAGCAAAGGAAGGATATCAGCTTTCAGAAATTATCAGAGACTTCAAAAAGTTTACTGCCAAACGCATTCTCAAAATGATTGAAGAAGGCTCTGAAAGTCATAAAGAATGGATGTTGAACAGATTTGAGGAATCAGGAAATAATCTCAAACGTATTAAAAAATACAAATTTTGGAAAGAAGGTAATCATGCTATTTATCTTGGTGAACTTGATACGGGAATGATAGAACAAAAACTCGATTACATTCATGATAATCCCGTAAAAGCAATGATTGTACATAATGCTGAAGATTACGTGTTTAGTTCAGCAATTGATTATGCAGGGAATATGGGAATGATAAAACTTACGTTAATTGAATAGTTTAGTCATCGTCCGCATTTGCAATGCGGATGTTTACTGTATTTACGTAGCAGACTAAGCATCCTCGTTAAAAACGAGGACGAGATGGGGGAAAAGGTCTATTGATTTGATTTGTACTGCCATTAGTCAATCATATTACAGATAACCTGACAACACAATAACCCATCAACTCAAAAACTCAAAAACTCCTACTCTCAACCAATTTTTTACAACATTTTCATATCAAAAAAAAAGAAAAGATATATCTTTGTCAATCCAAAAAATATTCAGACCTTTGCCGCCCGGTTAAAAAACCGATTTTTATTAATTAAAACATAAGAAATTATGCCAACAATGATGAGATTGCAACGTCATGGTAAGAAGAGAAATCCTTTTTATCATATCGTTATTGCGGATGGTCGTGCACCACGAGACGGAAGATTTATTGAGAAGATAGGTACATACAATCCCATCCCAAACCCTGCTGAGATCAACCTCAAGTTTGATAAAGCACTTGACTGGTTACAAAAAGGAGCTCAGCCAACCGACACAGTGAGAAATATTCTTACTTTTAAAGGTGTCATTTACAAACACCACCTTTTAAAAGGTGTTAGAAAAGGAGCGATGACCGAGGTGGAAGCCGAAGCAAAATTCCAAACATGGTTGAATGAGAAAGAAGCCAAAATTGATGCTAAACTTAAAGGTATCGAAGAAAAAGCACGTAGCACTAAGAAAGAACTTCTTGAAGCTGAAACTAAAGTGAAAGAAGCACGTGAAGAAGATTTGGCAAAGAAGAGAAAAGAAATTGAAGACGCTAAAGTGAAAGCAGCCAAGGATGCAGCAGCAGCAATTGCAGCTGAAAATGGTGAAGAAACTGAAACTCCTGAGGTTGTTGAAGAAACTCCTGAAGTTGTGGAAGAACCTAAAGCCACTGAAGAAGTTAAAGAAACTCCTGCGGTTGTAGAAGAGCCTAAAGCCGCTGAAGTAGTTAAAGAAACTCCTGAAGTAGTAGAAGAACCTAAAGCCGCTGAAGCAGTTAAAGAAACTCCTGAAGTTGTAGAAGAGCCTAAAGCCACTGAAGCAGTTGAAGAAACTCCTGAAGTTGTAGAAGAGCCTAAAGCCGCTGAAGCAGTTGAAGAAACTCCTGAAGTTGTAGAGGAGCCTAAAGCTACCAAAGAAGAAAGCAAAGAGGAGAAAAGCGACGAAGAAACTAAGAAATAAAAGTTTCTGTAAAATCTATAAAAAGGTCTGCACTATTTGCAGACCTTTTTTTGTTTAAAGACAAATTAAATAAAAAACTTCGTAATTTCGCTTTATGCTTAATCTTGATGATTATTTTTTCCTTGGAAAAATTACTAAACCACATGGACTTGATGGTAGAGTAAATGCATGGTTTGACGTAGATGAGCCAGCCATTTATGAGAATATTGAAATGGTTTTTGTGGAAATCGACAACAATCTGATTCCATATTTTATTAAGTCCTTAAAACTTCTGAATAACAAAGCCATCATTGACTTTCAGGATGTTGAAAGTTCACAAAATGCTGAAATATTACTGCAAAAGGATCTTTACCTTCCAGCCACGATGCTCCCTGAAAAAACCGGTAACTCATTCTATTTTCATGAAATCTCTGGCTTTGAACTTGTAGATGAACTTCGTGGAAAAGTTGGAAAAATTAAAACTGTTTTAGATTATCCAAATCAGGCCTTATTTCAGGTTTTTACTGATAAGGATAAAGAAGTTTTAATTCCTATTAATGATGATATCATTAAAAAAATCGATAGGAAGAAAAAACAAATTATTGTTCATTCACCAGAAGGACTACTGGATATTTATTTGGATAATTAAATGAGTCGGGCAAAAAATGATACCCGTTCTTTTCATTTCAAACAGTTTAGCCTTAATCACCACCGCTCAACTATGAAAACTGGTACCGATGCCATCTTGCTCGGAGTGTGGACTGATGCTTCAGAAGCAACCAAGGCTCTTGATATTGGAAGCGGATCAGGAATTATCAGTCTATTTATTGCTGCACGTTCAAATGCAAATGTTACTTCAATTGAAATTGATACCGAATCTGTTGAAGAGTCAAGTACTAATTATTCTTCCTCCAAGTTTGGAAATAGGATGAAGGTTCTGAATACCGATTTCGTTTCATATGCTGATTCTACAGATTCTAAATTTGATTTAATTGTTTCAAACCCTCCCTTTTTTACAGATGACCTTCATTCACCCGACCTAAGAAAAACAAAAGCACGCCACACTGACTCTCTGTCATTCAAACAGTTGTGCTCGGGGGTATCGCAATTACTAAAACCAGATGGTAAGTTTACAGTCGTTTTACCATATTCTCAATATCAGGGATTTTGTGATATCGCTCGGGAAAACAAACTCTTTGTATTTAAGAAATTATTGATTTTCCCTAGAAGAGGTGTTGAGCCAAATAGAATAAACATCGAGTTCAGAAAGGCTGAAACATTGAGTCGGAAAAAAGAATTTTTTATTATTCGTGAAGAAAACAATAAATTTACCGATCAATACAGGGAAATACTGGGCGAATACTACACCAGCATACCCGAGCAATAAACCTATTATTATGAATAAGATTTTATCATTATTAGTATTTTTCAGTCTTAGTCTTGTTTTATTTTCTACCGAATCATGTTGCTCTACAGATAAACAAGAGGTCCTAAAAATTGCCATTTCAAAGGATTTACCTGCAAAATATATCACAACTTACTCGGCATGGATTAACAGACATGAAAGTGATGTGGAGTTTTACAATCTTTATCCAATGGGTTTGGATTCGGCAATACAAATATTGAAAACATGTGATGGACTTATTTTAACAGGTGGCAGAGATGTATTTCCAGACCATTACGGAAATATTGATGATACAGCACGTTGTGGTAGTTTCGATGCATATCGCGACAGCCTTGAATTCACTCTAATTGATGAAGCCCTAAATCTAAAAATGCCAATAGTTGGGATTTGCCGTGGCGAACAAATCTTAAATGTTTCTCAGGGTGGGAGTTTACACATAGATATCCCAACAGATTTTGACACTACCGTTGTTCACAGACAAAAGGACTGGAGAAACTGTTATCATGATGTATTTACTGTTAATACAACTAGTCTTGCCGCCATTAGTGGCATTCAATATGGAAAAGTTACAAGCAACCATCATCAGGGGATCGAAGTATTAGGTGAAGGTCTTAAAATAAGCGCATATTCAGCAGACAGTTTACCTGAAGCCATTGAATGGGAAGAAAGAGGAGATAAAGGATTTCTAATGGCAGTACAATGGCATCCGGAAAGAATGGATACTCTTCACCTGTTATCAGCACCAATAGCCAATGAGTTTCTTAAAGAAGCAAAATTGTTTAGTGGCAAGGAGTGAGGTTAGTTCTTTGTTGCTGGTTGTTATATTAAGGATCATGAACAGTCTAGTCAATGACGAAATATTAACTTATTCTCAAATTGAAAATCCATAACTACCGGCTAGTATTTTTTGAATATCCAATATTGAATTCTGAATATCGAATGTTGAAGTTTTCTGCAAACTACTAATTCAATATTCTACATTGAACATTCAGTATTCTACATTCAACTTCTGATTATTTTGTTTTTGAATACCCATACTGAATGTTGAATTTCCCCACTCCAGTCCGGAACGAGATATGGTCTGTTGTATGCTATCATTTTTGTTTTGATTCACCGACCTTCAGGGCGTGGTTCGTGAAATAGCATTTAATTGAAAATTGAATTTAGTAATGGGACTGTAAATGCATTTCAAGCATTGCTGCTTGAAATGGTTATAGAATCAATGATAACGATGATAACAACGACAACAAATCCCAATAACCAATCAACTAATTATCCAATTATCTTTCCAACAGATACCTTATTCCACTTATTCTATTAATGCTACTAATAAAGGAGTTTGGCTCAACTTTAAAATCCAATGACTTCATCGCCATATTATATTTTGGATCAGGTGCAATAAGTTGAATTTTCAAGAGGCAATTTCCTGGGTTTTCCCTAACACTAGTAATCAACCTATCCATCAAATCATCAGTCATCGATTCGAGTTGAAAACTAAGGGAAACAGAGTTGGTTAATTTATTCATTGCTTCGTTGAGCAGAAAAATATCACTTACTTTAATAGTTAGGTCACCACCACGAAATCTTTCCTCCACTTTTGCCTGAATAAACACATTATTACCAATTTCAAGAAAATGTTTATGCTTTAAATAATCTTCCGAAAACAACATTAAATCGGTCTGTCCTGAAAAATCCTCAACAGTAAAAATTCCAAATGGGGAGCCCTTTTTGGTCATTCGTTGCTGCGATTTTGAAATCATACCAGCAAATGCCACTGTTTGATCTTTGAACTTTTCAAGACTACTCTTCAAATAATTTACTTCCACATTACAATACCTGTCCATTGTAATTTTGTAATCATCGAGAGGGTGTCCTGAAATGTAAAATCCAGTAACTTCTTTTTCAAACTTAAGTTGCTGAGGCTTTGTCCATTGAGGACAAACTGGCATGTCAGGATCTACAACTTCAAGATCACCGGTTTCACCAAACAGCGATTGCTGCATACTATTTTCCTTCTCCTGAAAACTACTGCCATGCCTAGTTAGGATCTCAAGGAATGTGGGTGAATTTTCATTTTCCCTAAAAAAGTATTGTGCTCTGTGCGTGTTTTCAAACCCATCGAAAGCGCCGGCCCATACAAGGGCTTCCATACTCCTTTTGTTTACAGAGCGAAGGTTTACACGCTTAACAAAATCGAAAGGACTCTTAAACGGCCCGTTCTTGGTTCTTTCTTCAACAATATTTTCAACTGCCGCCCCTCCTACTCCTTTAATTGCAGCCATTCCGAAACGAATAATTTTGTCTCCGGTTACCGAAAACTTAAGCAAACTCTCATTCACATCCGGGCGAAGTACCGAAATACCAATATGATTGGCTTCGTTGGTATATTGAGTTATCTTTTTAATATCCTGCAGGTTACGACTAAGGTTGGCAGCCATAAACTCAGCGGGATAATGCGTTTTCAGATAGGCAGTTTGATATGACAGATACGAATAGCAGGTAGCATGCGATTTGTTAAAAGCATATTTGGCAAACTCCTCCCAGTCTTTCCATACCTTAAGAACCTTGTCCTTTGCCAAGTTATTAGCTTCGCAACCTTTAACAAACTCCTCCTTCAACTTTGCCATTTCGGCAATCTTCTTCTTACCCATTGCTTTACGCAAGGAATCTGACTGACCTCTGGTAAAACCAGCCATCTTTCTTGAAAGAAGCATCACCTGTTCCTGATAAACTGTAATCCCGTATGTCTCTTTAAGAATCTCCTCCATTATGGGCAGATCATAAACAATCTCTTGCCTGCCGTGCTTACGATTAACAAAGTCAGGAATATATTGCATTGGTCCCGGGCGATAGAGGGCATTCATGGCAATTAAATCTTCAAAACGAGTGGGTTTAAGGTCTTTAAGATGTTTTTGCATACCATCGCTCTCAAACTGAAACAAAGCAGCAGTATCACCTCGACTGTAAAGTTCATATGTCTCCTTGTCGTTTAAATCCACATTTTCAATATCGACTTCAATACCTTTTGAAATTTTAATATTCTCTACTGCATCTTTAATAATGGAAAGGGTTTTCAATCCAAGGAAATCCATTTTTAAAAGACCTATTGACTCAATGTATTTTCCGTCATACTGGGTGGCAACATCCAGCACCGACTCCTTTACATTTGAGACTGGTACATAATTAGTGAGGTCATCTTTACTAATAATAATACCACAGGCATGAGTTCCTATGTTTCTTACCGAACCTTCCAGAGTAAGAGCATTTTTAAGAACAGCCTGAATTTCTGGTTTTCCCTTTTCCAGTTCAATTTTTAATTCCGGAACTTCATCAAAGGCTTTTTTAAGTGTTGTTCCAGGAGCATCCGGCACAAGTTTGGCAAGTTTGTCGGCTTCGGCTAACGGAAGTTTTTGTACCCTTGCAACGTCACGGATGGCCATTTTTGCGGCCATAGTACCAAAGGTAATCAGGTGAGCCACACGGTTTTTACCATACTTATTTTTTACCCATTCTAATATTTTTTCTCTTCCATCATCATCGAAGTCAATATCGATATCAGGCATTGAGATACGATCTGGATTAAGGAATCTCTCAAACAGCAAATCATATTCCAGTGGATCTATTTCTGTAATCCTGTTACTGTATGCTACAACCGAACCGGCAGCACTTCCTCTTCCCGGACCTACCCAAACACCCATCTCGCGGGCAGCCTTAAGGAAATCCCAAACAATAAGAAAATAGTCAGGAAAACCCATTTTTTTAATGGTATCCAACTCAAAATCAATGCGTTCTCTTATGCTATCAGTAATCTCATCATACCTGTTTTTCGCTCCTTTATAGGTGATATGTCGCAGATAATCATCTGCATCAGCAAATTCAGAGGGGATCTCAAACTCGGGCATAATTGGTTTATGATCCAACTCAAAAAACTCAATTTTATCTGCTATTTCATTGGTGTTGGCTATTGCTTCAGGAAGGTCGGCAAAGAGTTTTTTCATCTCCTCCTGAGATTTAAACCACTCCTGACGCGTGTATCTTAATCGGTTCGGATCATCAAAATCCCTGGCTGTGCCAATACAAATAAGTCTGTCGTGAGCATCTGCATCTTCAGCATTAATAAAGTGGGAATCGTTGGTTGCAACAATTTTCACATTATGCTTTTGTGAATATTTAAGCAAGGTTTTATTGACAAATACCTGATCATCAAAAACATTTCTGTCAACCTCAGGGTTTCCCGTGGGATGACGCTGAAACTCAAGATATAAATCATCTCCAAAAATTTCCTTGTATTCAAGTAATGCCTGTTCTCCCTGCGCTTCACCCTCATTTATAATTTTATTGGGAACTTCACCTCCCAAACAAGCTGTAAGGGCAATAATTCCTTCACTGTGTTTTTTAAGAAGCTCTTTGTCGATACGTGGCTTGTAATAATATCCCTCTGTCCATCCCAGAGAAACCATCTTAATAAGGTTTTTGTAACCTACTTCGTTCTTTGCAAGCAATATCAAATGCCAGCCACTGCCATCGATTTTAGAATCCTTACGTGCTAATCCTCTTTTGGCAACATAAACCTCACACCCAATAATTGGTTTTATCTTATTGGCTTTACAAGATTGATGAAAACTCTTTACGCCATACATTGAACCATGGTCGGTAATTGCACAGGCTTTCATTCCATCTTCCTTCGCCTTGGCAACCATTAATGGGATATTCGACAAACCATCAAGAACCGAAAACTGTGTATGAACATGTAAGTGTGTGAACCCTACTTCATCTAAGCCATGTTCATTATCCTCATCCTCATCAACTTCTGTATCAAGTATTTCTTCTTTCTCTTCGTGATAAGGATCCACATCAATATATAAAGCCTCGATAATATTTGGATGTGAGGTACGAAATTCATCCAAAATAGATCCATCCAACTTTAGATGAGAAGCGTTTATTACCCCCCGGCGAATAAGTTCAAAAAAACATCGGGCTGTTGCTTGAACATCGGCAGATGCATTATGAGCCTCATCGAATCCAACATCAAAAAGTTTCTGATGTAATTCAGAAAGTGTTGGCCATTTAAAGTTGCCACCCCTGCCGCCAGGCAAAGCACAGAAATTTGTTGATATATCTTTTGTATCTACAATATTCTTATCAAATAATACTGTTTCTACTTCCTTCCTAAGTAACTCACAGCCCATAATACTATTGTCGAACTCAATATTATGACCGGCAACAGTTTCTACTTTAGCAATAGCATTATTAAATTCATTTAGAACAAACTCCAATGTCTGCCCTTCTTTGATTGCTCGCTCAGTGGAAATTCCATGAATTTTCTCAGCACCATAAGGTATTTCAAATCCCTCAGGTTTTACTATGAAGTTTTTAATGTCAAGCAGTTCACCTTTTTCATCATGGATTTGCCAGGCCAGCTGTACTAATCTCGGCCAATTGTCGAAATCGTTAAGTGGAGCATTGTAATCCTTTGGTAATCCTGTTGTCTCAGTATCGTAAATTAAAAACATTGGCAAAACTAAATGTAAGGGGTTGATATTCTTTTATTTAGCAAATAAATTGGATTTGATTTTTTCTAAATAATCTTTTCACAATTTTAATCTGCTTCAATCATCGACAAAATTACAGAAATAGGTTTCCAAAAAAATAGATGTTGAAAACTTTGCTTAAGTATTTTTAATGGCTTAATAATTAATTGAATTTAGTTACATATTTAATCTAGACTCTTAGGTATTCCTGCTGTCTTTTCGACTGGAAAAATCTCGATCCCGAGAACTCGGGACAGTGAATTTGGAATGGAGAAATCTCTTGAGAAGACAAACTTTTGTGGGTTTCTTTCGGGATTACAAATCCTGAACTGCTCAGTTTTGTGGGTTTCCCTTTTTCCCACTATTTCCTTTTTTTACCTAATTCTATAAACCAAAAACTTTCTGCAATCGATTGCTAATACTATTATCATCTCTTATGATCACAATAATATCACTATTGCTATCAATTTTGAATAATTAAGATTTGCGTAGAATTTAAATACCTATATTCGCTTTCTAAAAAAAATGAAAATGAAGAAAACCTGGATAATAATAATTGTTATTGTAGTCGCTATTTTTATGGGCTACAGTTATGTGAAAGGCATGTATAACACCATGGTTGTGAAGTCGGAAAATGTAGATGCACAGTGGTCTCAAGTAGAAAATGTTTATCAGCGCCGTGCCGACCTTATTCCTAACCTTGTGAACACAGTGAAAGGATATGCATCTCACGAAAAGGAAACACTTGAAGGAGTAATCAATGCAAGAGCCAAGGCAACATCAGTTAATATAAATGCAGCAAATATGAATGCTGCCTCTATGCAGGCATTCCAACAAGCACAGGATGGCCTGTCAGGAGCACTATCTAAACTTATGGTTGTTGTTGAAAGATACCCTGAGTTAAAGGCTAGTCAAAGTTTTCTTGAACTCCAGGCTCAACTTGAAGGGACAGAAAATCGCATAGCGGTAGAAAGGAAAAAGTTTAATGAAACAACACGTAGTTACAATACTTACATTAAGTTGTTCCCAAAGACAATGTTTGCAGGAATATTTGGGTTTGAAAGCAAACCATATTTCGAGTCTGTAAAAGGTACAGAAACTGCTCCTGAAGTTAAGTTTTAGTTTTAATCACCACTGAATAACCAATCAGTCAAAACCAAAAATATCATGGCATCGATTAAGAATTTTTTTACAAAAAAAGATAAAGACGAAATCAAGAAGGCAATATTAAACGCTGAAATGGATACATCAGGAGAAATTAGGGTGCATCTGGAAAGTGTTTGTAATGAAGAGGTTCTAGACAGAGCCGCACACCTCTTCCCAAAACTGGGAATGCAAAATACAGAACTTAGAAATGGTATTCTATTTTACATTGCGGTTAAAAGCCAGAAGTTTGCCATAATTGGTGATGAAGGCATAAATGCTGCAGTCCCAAAAGATTTCTGGGCTGATATAAAAGAACAAATGAGAGAAAAATTTCAGGAGGGTGTTTATGTTGAAGGTCTGTGTGAAGGCATTGAAGCAACTGGAAAACGACTGAAGAAGCATTTCCCTCATCATCTGGATGACATTAATGAATTGCCAGATGAAATCTCCTTTGGGGAATAAAATTTTATTTATTTCTATAAATATTTGATAATTGATTATTTAATAGATAGAGACGTGTTGCAATGCGTCTCTGCTACAAAAAGCAGAATGCAAAATACATATGAAAATTATTTTTAATAAAATCCCTCTGCTACTTATTAGTTTAATAATAAGTGTCAACATATTTGCTCAGGACATTCCTGAACGCCCTAATCCCCCTAAATTAGTAAATGATTTAGCAGGTTTGTTAGATAAAAATACTGAAAAGGCACTGGAATGGAATCTTCGTGCATTGAATGATAGTACCTCTAATCAAATTATAATACTAACAGTAAATACTCTCAATGGTTACGACCCTGCCTCTTTTGCTTTTGAAGTAGGTGAAAAATGGGGCGTTGGTCAAAAAGATTTTAACAATGGCATTGTGATGCTTGTTAAGCCAAAAAGGGGATCTTCACGTGGAGAGGCATTTATTGCAGTTGGATATGGACTTGAGGGTGCTATCCCTGATGCCATTGCTAAACGCATAGTTGATAATGAGATGATTCCTTACTTTAGGAATAATGATTATGCAGGAGGTATTTTAAAAGGAGCCATGGTTTTATCACAATTTGCTTCAGGAGAGATTTCTGCTGATGGCTACAATTCTTCAACTGCTAAATCAAATTGGGCAGGACTAATACCATTCATAATTTTCATTATAATATTCTTTTTAATTCGTGCCAGCAATGCCCGTTCGGCAAGTATGAGCAAAAGCAATCTACCTTTCTGGACTGCTCTTTGGTTAGGCAGCAGCATGATGGGTGGCAGTCACTCCGGTAGTTTCAACAACTTCTCTGGTGGAAGTGGTGGTTTTGGTGGTGGCGGAGGCTTCGGAGGCGGATTCGGTGGTTTCGGCGGAGGAAGCTTTGGTGGTGGTGGTGCAGGTGGAAGTTGGTGATTCTAATGTAATATTTGTGATATGTGATGTACGAGTTATTATCCCTAAATTTATATTTACTTTTATAAGAGTAATTAACCAAATTCAAAACCTGAGTATCCCATAACTCTTGTTAATTCTGTTTTAGAAACTGACTAAAATCATAATTTTTTATTTTTTCAACAATCTATCTGCCTGAATGTAAATAACTTTACATTGTATTTAGGTATTTTGTTACCTATTTGTATCAATTGTTTTCAAAAATTAAATAAATTTGCACATTGCTGTTAAAATATTTTAACATATATTTAACAACTGAATTTTTACCAAAGACAACAGTTATATTTGATAATCTTTACATCATGATCATTAACGGTTTTGTATTACGAAAAACTCTGAGTTTATCGGGGTTTTTATCAATGGGATTATTTGTCCTATTATTATTTTTTCCAATAATTTCTAACTCCCAAACTGCTGCCGATGAGGCTAACTTTGCTGTTTGCAAAGCCTGTCATACTATTGGTGGAGGAAAACTAGTTGGTCCAGACCTAAAGGGTATTGGTGAGAGAAGGGATGAAGCATGGTTGACTAAATTCATTCAGAACTCAACAGCAATGATTGAGGCTGGAGACGCAGATGCAATAAAAGTGTTTGAAGAGAACCTCAGCATTCCAATGCCTCCTAACAATTTAACAGATGAGCAAGTAAAAGGTGTATTACTTTACATTGCTAATGACGGAAAATTAGTTGCAGGCGAAGTAACACAAACTACTGAAGAGGTAACCGGAGAAGCAGAGGTTCATGAAGAAGCTGATATGATTTTAGCCGAGATGAAGCGAGAGGATTATCGTAATATGCAAAACACCTTTATTATTATGATCATCCTGATGCTAATAAGCATATTCGATTTGGCTGTTACTAAAATAGTAAAAGCAAAATGGATTCATTACATCATAATTCTTATTGCACTTACAGTTGGAGGTGAATTAATGTTTGTAGAAGCAGCCGGACTCGGACGTCAACAATATTATCAGCCTGATCAACCAATCGCATTTTCACATAAAGTACATGCTGGTCAAAATAAAATTGATTGCGAATACTGTCACTACACAGCCAACAGAAGTCTGCATGCCGGTATTCCTACAATGGGCACATGTATGAACTGTCATAATGTGGTTAAAGAAGGAAAAACTACTGGCAAAGTAGAAATTGCTAAAATATATGCAGCCATCGAAAATAATAAACCTGTTGAATGGGTAAAGGTGCACAACCTTCCTGACCATGTTTATTTTAATCATGCACAACATGTTAACGTTGGCCAGCTTGAGTGTGAAGACTGTCATGGTGAAGTTGAGAAAATGGATGAAATTATCCAGGTTGAAGATTTAAGTATGGGATGGTGTGTTGAATGTCACCGTACAACAGAGGTACAGTTTGCTTCAAATAAGTTTTACGATCAGTACTCACAACTTCATGAGCAACTAAAAAATGGTGATAAAAAAGCCATTATGGTTACCGACATTGGAGGTGAAGATTGTCAAAAATGTCACTACTAACTACCAAATCAATTAAGTAAAGAAATATTTAAAATTCCAATAATATATCATGGAGAAAAAATATTGGCAAAGTCTTGAAGAATATTTAGAGGTAAAAAAAGGCTCAGATGTTGAGAACAAAGAGCCCATGCCCGAATTTTCAATAGAAGGATTAGACGAATCAGAAGTAAAAGGAAAATCAAGTCGTAGAGACTTTTTGAAAATGCTCGGCTTTTCGGTAAGTGCTGTAGCATTGGTTTCCAGTTGTCAGATGCCTATCAGGAAAGCAATACCATTGCTAAATCAACCTGAAGATCTCACACCCGGTGTACCTAATTATTATGCTTCCACATTTTTTGATGGAAACGACTACTGTAGCATTCTGGTTAAAACCCGTGAAAATCGCCCCATAAAAATTGAAGGCAACCATATGTCGCCAATTTCCAAAGGTGGAACAAGTGCTAGAGTTCAGGCCTCTGTACTAAACCTTTACGATGATGCACGACTTAAGCATCCATTTACAGGAGAAACAAAAACCGACTGGGCAACAATTGATAAGGATGTGGCTGCAAACCTTTCGTCTTTTAGCATGGGAGGTAAAAAAGTTGTTTTAATCACTTCAACAGTTATCAGCCCTACTACAAAAAAACTAATTGGTGAGTTTGTTGAAGTTTATCCAAATATTGAATGGATACAGTATGATGCGATAAGTTACGAAGCTATCCGCAAAGCGCATGAACTTAATTTTGGCAATGCTGTAATTCCAACATACTCTATCGACAAAGCGAAAGTTGTTGTTAGTTTTAATGCTGACTACCTTGGAACATGGCTCGACCCGGTTGCTTTTTCAAAGCAATTTGCTAAAAACAGAAAACTCTTCAAAGGTCAGACGGAAATGTCAAGACTTTATCAATATGAAAGTAGTCTTTCACTTACAGGCTCTAATGTTGATATGCGTTTTGGAATAAAACCATCAGAAGAAGCATCAGTTCTACTTAACCTCTACAATGAAGTTGCAAAGGCAACAGGCATGACAACTTACAATGCCCCAGCCACAACTGTTGATGTTAAGAAAGCCGCTAAAGATCTTCTAAAAAACAAAGGAAAATCATTGGTGATTTCAGGAACCAATAACCTTAATATTCAACTTATTGTTAATGCAATCAATAATGCCCTTGGCAACTATGGCCAAACATTGTCGGTTGACAAGCCAATGATGCTTAAGCAGGGTAATGAAAAGGCAATGGCAAATGTTGTGAAGCAAATGAATGCTGGCAATATTGAAGGTCTACTACTTCACAATGTTAATCCTGTTTATGATTATTATGATTCAATTGGTTTTGAAGCAGGTATGAAAAAAGTTAAGTTCAAAGTTTCCTTTGCTGAAACAAAAGATGAAACTGCTGAACTTTGTAATTATCTTGCTCCAGACAACAATTATCTTGAATCATGGAATGATGCAGAACCTATTAAAGGTGAACTTAGTATCACTCAACCTGCCATCAGACCAATATTTGATACCCGACAGTTTCAGGAGAGTTTGATGCAATGGGCAGGAATTTCAGGTGATTTCTCAGAATATCTTGAAAACTCATGGAATGAAATGCTACCATTAGGAAAACTTGATTCGGAGAATTTTAATGATATCTGGAATAAAGCGAAACATGATGGTGTTTACTCAATGGCTTCTGATGAAGGTGTTGATGAAACAGTATTTAATGAGCAAAAACTATCTGCTGCAAAAGCAGGAAGTGGACTTGAAGTTATTCTTTATGAGAAAATAGGTATTGGTATTGGCAAATACACCAACAATCCATGGCTACTTGAAATGCCAGATCCAATTACTACTGCAACTTGGGACAATTATGTTTGTGTATCTACTAAATATGCTGAAGAGAACGATCTTAAGATTGAGGATGTTGTAAAAGTAAATGGTAAGTTTGAACTTCCTGTAATCGTACAACCAGGTCAGACTGAAGGTACTGTAAGTATTGCACTTGGTTTTGGAAGAACCGCCGCAGGAAAAGCAGGTAACGGAATTGGTCAAAATGTTTTCGGACTTGCCAATAAAAATGGAAATATCAGTCTGGGAGGATCAGAAATAACACTTGAAAAAACTGGTGACACATATCCTCTAGCAGTTACTCAGGTTCATCACACTATGGAAGGACGTGCAATTGCACGCGAAACTACACTGGGTAAATACAATGAAAATAATACATCGGGTAATGAACAACATTTACTCGACGAAAAGAATAATACTACGCTTTACGGAAAAGTTGATTTCGATGGCATTCAGTGGGGAATGACAATTGACCTTACTACATGTACAGGTTGTGCAAACTGTGTAATAGCATGTCAGGCAGAAAACAATGTTCCAGTTATTGGTAAAGAGCAGGTCAAAAACCGTCGTATTATGCACTGGATGAGAATCGACAGATATTATTCTGCCGAAGAAGTGAATCCTGATGTTTATCATATGCCGGTAATGTGCCAGCATTGCGACAATGCACCTTGCGAGAATGTTTGTCCTGTTGC
>Ga0164315_10000724_pt1 | contig 23603 bp, 19 predicted proteins | sample GuaBasSedimGuay6_FD_113737 | JGI IMG/M metagenome (GOLD analysis project Ga0164315, IMG submission 113737) | Subseafloor sediment microbial communities from Guaymas Basin, Gulf of California, Mexico - Guay6, Core 4569-2, 0-3 cm | ecosystem: Environmental > Aquatic > Marine > Hydrothermal vents... | reverse complement strand
TCTACAGCTCCCTAAACCAGGATTCCAGGGAATTGAATGAACCCTACTCCAATATTGAAAACGGACTGGGAATATTTACTGCATTTAACAGTGATACTCTCTATTTCGAAGTGGTTCCAGTTTACCAGTAAATCAGCTCGACTATTTCCTGCCTGGTCTGTAACACACAGTTTGTTATTGCAGGAGAATCTCAGTATCTTAATTTTCTCTTAAAACCAAACCATGAGCAACGAAACCATCGATCTTCAAAAGATTTTTAGAGAGACCACTGAGACCCTTCTTAATCCCAAAGAGTACTTTTCATCCATGCCACTGGAAGGTGGCTATGCTGAACCTATAATCAAGGCAGCCATTTATGGGGTAGTAGCAGGTCTTTTTGCGCTGCTATGGAGCCTGCTGGGCTTTTCGCCCACGGGTGGAGGTGGAATCTGGGGTGGCGCCGTTGGAGTGATGGCCCTTATATGGTCGGTAGTAGGTGCTATTGCGACTGCATTTATAGGAGGAGCTTTAATGGCAGTCATCTCCATAATCTGCGGTGGGAATAGAGATTTAGAGGCAAATGTAAGGGTAGCATCGTCGCTTATGGCAGTCTATCCCATCAGGGCTTTTCTGGCTTTCATGTACGGAATCAGTTTTGAGCTGGGAGGGATTGTGGGATTGGGGATCAGCCTATACTGTGTTTACCTGATTTACCATGCTGCCATAGAGGCCCTGAAAGGAAGAGAGACCTCCGTAAAAATTGCAGCAATCGTTCTGGTAGTGTTTGCCCTCATAGGATTTTACGGAGGAAAAGAAGTGTATAAGACCCTGGAGGACAATTCCGATATGTTCCAGGAGGAACAGGTGGATTAAAGCTGAGACTTCCGAAAAAATTACTCCTCAAGAATCCGGTCAAATTCTTCCTGGTCCAGCAATTCCGGTGTATAGTCTACATCATAGAGAACCAGTACCCTTACAAATGCCCTCAGGTGATTTTCTGAAGCTGAACACAGGTTTGTAAATACCCTGATTACATCCTCATTTATTGCTGTTTCCTCCAACTCAGTCTGAAGATCGATAATATCCACTTCTTCAATTAAAGCACCCACTTTCAATGCTTCCTCCCTGCTTTTACTTCCTTTTTCGATAAGCTCGTCATACAGTTGTTGCAGCTCCTCATTCTGAAAGACACCTGGTGGATTTTCATCCACCGGGTCCTCCAGCTGATAGGTATCAATCAGATACTTAATGGCATCCATATGGGCCTGTTCACTCTTTGAAATATTCAAAAATGGCCTCAATGGATAGAGCTCATAGAGATAAAGGTAGACATCACGTGCCAGCTTCTCTTCCTCCCGCATAAACAGGATTCCGTTTATTTCATCTTCTGTGAGTTCTTGCAACTGCATAGCCAACTCCTCCGGTTCATTGACGGGTGCAAGGCCTTCATCCAAGCCGGAGAGATCGGTACATTGCGTGATTGTTAGTAAAAGTCCAAAAAGCATAATAAGTAAGGGGGAGGGATGTGGATATAAGGTTTTCATGATCGTCCAGTTATAGTTTCATATTTTATGATACAAATATGAGGAGGAACGCCGGACTGGGCGTTACAAAATACCGGGAAAATTTTACGAAATCACACCCTAATAAAGCTTATCAATGGGTTTTTTGGAGGAGCGGTCACTCTCCTTGTATTCACTCACCGTCATTCCTGTGTTATGCTTAAACTGGTTGGAGAGGTACTGCACACTGCTATAATCCATTATAAAAGCAATCTCACTCAGGGTAAATTCTTCCTGGTCGATCAGCTCTTTGATCCGTTCAATCTTATTGAGGATAATATATTTCTCCAGGGTGATGTGTTCATGGGTGGAGAAGATTCGGGATAAATAGGTGTAGGAAAGTCCCGTTTTCTCTACCAGATATTCTGCCTTTCTGACCATCGAATCTACGTTGTTCATCTGATGGATCAGTTCAACCACTGCCAGCTTGATCTCCTCCACCAGCCTGTTTTCACGGGATTCGATCAGATCGGTCCCCAGCTCCAACAGCACATTCCTGATCTCTTTCATGGATAATTTCGATTCATCATAACTGAGGGTAGCTTTTCCCAGCATGATATCTTCCACCACGAAGCCGGCCTTTTCCAATTCCTGCCCGATCATCCTGAGGCAGCACTGGCACACCATGTTCTTAATATATATGGTAGAAGTTTTCAAATAGCTCCTTTTATCTTTTATATCTCCATGAAAATAGGTAATAGGGGCCAGAGTAACAACAAAACTGCTTAAAGGTACGCTCCCACTCTCTCTTCACTGAAATTATATAACATTTTAACAAAAAAGTGTAATATTCGTATGACAACTATTATTCAACTTTACGTTATAATTTAGAACAACCGGCTATGATGCAAATTAAAAAGAACATTGCCCTGAGCAACACAGGATTTGTCTTTAATCCCACCACAGGTGATTCTTACACCATTAACCAGGTGGGCCAGGAGATCCTGGGATACCTGAGCGATAATAAAACGGTGGAGGAGATCACTTCCCTGATGACCACAACATATGATATTGATCAAGCAAGTTTCGAAAAATACTTTTTCGACTTTATCAGCATGTTGAGACAATTTGAACTACTGGATGAAAACTATGAAAACTAAGATTACAATTGCCCTCACGGGGCTGAACAACACTGACAATCCGGGACCCGGTGTTCCAGTCATCCGTGGGATACGCGAGTCTGAAGAATTTGATCCACGTATCATTGGATTGGCCTATGAAAATCTGGAACCCGGCATTTATATGGATGATATGGTGGATAAGACCTACCAGGTTCCCTATCCGTCCGAAGGTTCTGATGTGCTGGTAAACCGGATCCTGGGAATTCATAAGAGAGATCCCATCGATGTTTTAATTCCCAATTTCGACGCTGAGCTCTACGCCTTTATGCGTTCAGAAAAACTGTTGGCAGAAGCCGGCATCAAAACCTACCTTCCCACCCTGGAGCAGTTTGAAGAGAGGCATAAAACCAACCTTCCCGATTTTGGAAAAAAATACGACCTGATGGTTCCCTTCAGCAAGTCCATTACCCGAATCGATGAGATTGAAAAACTGAAAGAAGATTTTGAATATCCTGTAATGGTCAAGGGCAAATTCTACGATGCCTACCTGGCTTATAATGAAGAACAGGTGAGAATGAATTTCAATAAAATCAGTGCCAAGTGGGGCCTGCCGGTCATTGTTCAGGAATTTATAAAGGGGACAGAGGTCAATGTGGTGGCCCTGGGGGATGGCAAAGGCAATACCATTGGAGCGGTTCCCATGCGTAAGCAGTACATCACCGATAAAGGGAAAGCCTGGTCGGGAATTACCCTGGATGATCAAAAATTGCTGGATCTGACCTACAAGATCATCCAATCCATGAAATGGCGGGGAGGCATGGAGCTGGAAATTGTAAAATCGAACAAGAATGAACTCTATATTATTGAGATCAATCCCCGGATCCCGGCCTGGGTATACCTTGCTGTTGGAGCTGGTCAAAACTTGCCCGAGGCCCTGGTAAAACTTGCCCTGGGGAAGGAGGTGGAACCTTATACCGCATATGAGGTCGGTAAGATGTTTATCCGCTACTCCTATGATCTGATTACCAATGTAAAAGAATTTGAAAAACTCTCCACACTTGGAGAACTATAAGATATATCACCATGGAAAAGAAGCTATTTGAAAGGCCATTTATTAAAAAATTGCAGGCAGGGATGCCAAGCAAATTCGGGATGAAATCCCAGGCCGAACCCATAACACATATTGATAACGTACCCGTTCCTGAACTGTTGGCAGAGCATGGATCGCCCCTTTATGTCATTTCCGAGCAAACCATCAGGGAGAAATATAAGCAGGCACGGCAAGCTTTTACCACCCGTTATCCAAAGGTGCAGTTTGCCTGGTCCTACAAGACCAACTACCTGGATGCGGTATGCCGGATCTTTCATCAGGAGGGCTCATGGGCCGAGGTGGTCTCCGGCTTTGAATATGACAAGGCCCTTCAGAATGGGGTGAAAGGAAGTCAGATTATCTTCAATGGTCCCGATAAAACCGATGATGATTTGAAGAAGGCTATCGAAAATGATTCCCTCATACACATCGATCATTTCGATGAGATGTACTCCATCATCGCCATCTCTGAGAATTCGGGGAAACGCCCCAAAGTGGCCATCCGGGTCAATATGGATACGGGAGTTTACCCCATGTGGGACCGTTTTGGATTCAATTATGAGAATGGAGATGCCTGGGATGCAATCAACCGGATCATGATCAATAAAAAGCTGGACCTGGTGGGTTTACACACCCACATAGGCACCTATATGCTTGCCTCCAATGCTTACAAAGTGGCTGCAGGAAAAATGGCCGATCTGGCCTTTGGAATCGAACGAAAATATGGAGTAAACATCAAGTACATCGACGTGGGGGGAGGTTTTGCTTCCCGCAACACACTGAAAGGGGCTTACTATCCCGGCTCCGACACAGTTCCCTCCTTTGAGGAGTATGCCGAGGCCATCTCATCCGCCATTTTAAACTCTGAACTGAATCCAAGGAACCTGCCCACCCTGATCCTGGAAACCGGCCGGGCATTGGTAGATGATGCCGGCTGGCTGCTTGGAACAGTGATTGCCAACAAGCGCCTATCCAATGGCAACAGAGCTACCATCGTGGATGTGGGTATTAATCTGCTCTTTACCTCCTTCTGGTACGAACATGAGGTCTATCCTGCTGCTCCCGTTTCGGAACACATGGAAGAGACCACCATTTATGGCCCACTCTGCATGAACATCGATGTGCTCAGGGAGGCCATTGCATTTCCCCTGCTGAAAAAGGGCGATCAGTTTGTGATCAAACGCATCGGAGCCTACAACATGACCCAGTGGATGCAGTTCATTACCCTGCGCCCAAATGTGGTACTCATCGGACTGGATGGAAAGGTCCACGTAATCAGGAAGAAGGAGAACATGGAACTGATACGTCAGCAGGAAGTAGTCCCCGACCACCTGAAATAATGAAGACCAGCAACGATATCAAACTATTCCTGAGGGCTATTCCCAACAGTTACGGGCAGGTGTTCTTTTCGGATCAGCGGTTATTCGCAGTGATCCTGATGGTCATCACTTTTTTTGATATCTACGCCGGGCTGCTTGGTTTCCTTTCTGTGGTAGTGACCAACCTTACCGGATTCTTGCTGGGATTTGACAAGAAAACCATCTCAAAAGGAGTATTTGGGTTCAACAGTTTGCTGGTGGGGCTGGGGCTGGGGATCTATTTTGAACCCGATGTCTACCTTTTACTGATAATTATAATGGGGGCTATCCTGACCCTGCTGATCGCTGTTTCGCTGCAGGGAGTCATCGGGAAATATGCATTGCCATTCCTTTCCATCCCTTTCCTGCTATCCATCTGGATCATGACCCTGGCCACCAAAGAGTTTTCAGCCCTGGGGATCAGTGAAAGGGGAATCTATACATTTAACGACCTCTATACCATTGGAGGAGATCCCCTGGTAAAGGTTTATGAATGGTGGAACGACCTTCAGATACCCCGGTCACTCAGGGTATATTTCATCTCCCTGGGGGCGATCCTTTTCCAGTATAACCTGCTATCTGGCGTTTTACTTTCACTGGGCCTGCTACTTTTTTCAAGAATATCCTTCTCCCTCTCGCTCATTGGATTCTATACAGCATATCTTTTTTATGAGGTCATCGGAGCAAATATTTCAGAATTAAGTTACAGCTACATCGGATTTAATTACATTCTAACTTCCATTGCTGTGGGTGGATTCTTTATCATCCCCTCCAAACGCTCTTACCTGTGGGTTGTTTTGCTTATTCCCATAGTGGCCATGATTACCATCAGCCTTTCGATGGTGTTTACCCAATTCGGCCTTCCCATCTATTCCCTTCCCTTTAACCTGGTGGTATTGCTGTTCCTCTATGCGTTAAAGTTCCGGATCAAACCCTCTACCTCGCTTTCAGAGGTGGTTATTCAACACAACTCTCCCGAAAAGAACCTTTATGCATTTCACAACGATGTGATCAGGTTCAGGCATCACGACGATATCGCCATCAAACTTCCTTTCCTGGGGACCTGGAACGTTTCCCAGGCGCACGATGGGGAGTACACCCATCAGAACGAATTTCGGCATGCATGGGATTTTGTAATCACAGATACAGAAGAGAAGCAGTACATGGGGAGCGGGGACTTTCCTACCGACTACTTCTGCTACGACAAAAGGGTTCTTGCCCCTGCCAATGGCACCATCGAAGAGGTGGTGGATCACATCCCCGACAATGTGGTGGGTGAAGTGAATCTGAAAGAAAACTGGGGCAATACGGTGATCATTAAACACGATGACCACCTTTATACCTCCCTGAGCCACCTCAAAGAGGGATCTATCAGGGTGAAGGAGGGGGACCAGGTGAAGGAGGGAGATGAGGTTGGCAGGTGCGGTAACTCGGGGCGCTCCCCCTATCCCCACCTCCATTTTCAGGTTCAGGAGACCCCCTACATTGGCTCGGTCACCAGTGAGTATCCCATCAGTTATCACATTCAACATGCTTCAGAGGGTTTCAACCTGAAATCTTTTGCCTATCCTGCAAAAAATGACCAGGTTTCGAACATCGAAAGGAATGAACTGCTCTACAACGCCTTTCATTTTATCCCTGGCAAGCATTACCACTTCCAGGTACTTAAGAATGGGATAGAGGCAAAATCATCCTGGGAAGTCAATACAGACCCATATAACAATGCCTACATCAAATGCCATGAAACCGGAGCCATGGCTTACTTTCATAACGATGGAAACATGATGTACTTCACCCACTATACAGGAAATAAGAGTTGCATGCTCTACTATTTCTTTTTGTCCGCCTTCCAGGTTCAGCTGGGATTTTACCAGGACCTGGTGATTCGGGACCGCTTCCCGCTGAACCTTATATTCAGTCAGCCCCTCCTGGGTCTTCAGGATGTGGTCGCCCCTTTCTGGAAATTCCTGCACTCTGAGTACCAATGTTCCTATGATTGGATCGATAACGACATGGCACCCTCTGAAATAAAACTTATTTCTTCGGCACGAAACAGCCTGGCAGGAAAGACACTACAGAAGTTTGACTTCACCCTCCACCTTCATGAGAAGGGAATCCATCGAATGGTGGTAAGTTCGAAGAACCTCCAATTGGAAGCCATATGTACAGACTGATCGTTGCCATAGGGTGCTCTCTCTTCCTGCTTTCCGGGTCATTTGCCCAGGAGCCGGCAGATTTTAACAGGATCAATAACGAGACCTACAGGTTCTATACCGAGCAGAAGTGGGACAGCCTCATTCTCCTTGATAAGGAGGAGGTTGTGGCTAAAGTGGACTACTATTACTTGAGAATGAGATTGGGGATTGCCCATTATAACACTAAAAACTACCGAAAAGCAGTCAGCCATTTTACCAAAGCGCTGGAATTTAACCAGGGAGACCAGGTGGCGCTCGAGTACCTCTACTATTCCAGACTCTTTTTGGGGCAACATGCCCAGGCCGCTCTGGTAAGGGAGGAGTTCAAAGGAGCAATGGCACAAAAGCTACCCCCGCAGAAGGGAGAGTTCTTTGACCGGATCACAGCAGAATACCTCTATCATCGTGGGACAGATGAACCTCTCTATGAGTATCTGGGAGACGTACTCCAACCGGGACAGACCGGGGCACAATCCCTCACCCGGCACTACTCCAATACCTCCCTTTCACTGGTCAACATGCTGGCTCCCGGAGTAACCCTGCAACATACCTATACCCGCCTTTCAAAGCTTAATCAGAATGTCTATTCGAATGGGACGGGAGGCTATTATATGGGCGAACAGCAGGTCATTCAGAATCAGTACTATATCTCTCCACGAATCACCACCTCATCGGGGAGTACATTCTCTCCCATGTTCCACCTGCTGGGGATACGCTACCAGGTACCCGTGGAGGCAAGTTCCGGATACCAGGGAGGGTCTTCACAGGAGACTGTAGTTTATGTAAAAGAGACCGATTTTGCCACAGGATTAGGATTTCAAAAAGGACTTGGGCCAGTTGACCTTCATCTGGGGGCTTGGTACAGTCAGTTAAACCTGGCCAACCAGCTCCAGGGCAGATTTGGACTCAACTGGTTTCCAAAGGGCAATCTCAACCTCTATGTGGGAGGATTCCTCAATGGCCAGTATGAATTCAGTGATGGCAGGGAGGGCATGGTGAGGCTCATTCCGGAGGTCCTTTTTGGTTTCGCCATCGCCAATAAGGTTTGGATAGATCTGAATGCAACCCTGGGCGACATGACCAATTACCTGGAAACCAATGGAATGATCGTTTTCAACAGTTTTTCTGAGGTGATTCATAAGAAAATTAAATGTTCAGTGATCATCCCATTCACTGAAAAGGGATCCAGCTTCTATATGGGTGGAATATGGACCGCCAACTCAAGCGAATTTTATGCTTTCGATCCCATCATTACAGAGTTAACAAATACCATTTCATACAACGCATTTTCTATTTACGGAGGAATATCATGGAAATTTTAAAAAAGAGAGTGAACATACTGTTGTTGTGTTTGTGGATCCCTGCTCTGGCTGTCACAGCCCAGGATTTCAAAGAGACCCGGGATGCCTTTCAGCAAAGCTACATAAAGGAAGCCACCGGGGAGACCACCGGAGCCATCAACAGTTTGAAAGAGGTTTATGATGATAAATCATATGAGATCAACCTGCGGCTGGGCTGGTTAAGCTACCAGTCGGGAAGTTTCACCGAATCTATCGCTTACTACAACAAAGCCATCTCACTGATGCCCTATGCCTTAGAGCCACGATTCGGGGTGGTCTACCCCGGAGCAGCCATGGGCAACTGGTCCATGGTGATGAAACAGTACGAAAAGATCCTTGAAATAAGTCCCAATAACTCCATTGCCATGCACCGACTTGGTCTGATTTTCTATGGAAAAGAGGATTATCAGGAAGCGAAAAAGTACTTTGAAAAAGTAGTCAACCTGTACCCATTCGATTACGACGCCCTCTCCATGCTAGCCTGGTCCTATTTCAAACTCAATAATTTTCGTGAAGCAAAGGTGCTCTTTCAAAAAGCACTGTTGCATACCCCCACTGGAACTTCGGCCATGGAAGGACTGGAATTACTGGATACACCCAATCCCTGATAAAAGCAGTTTTATAAAAACCCCAAACACCCAAACCCATGAAAATCATTTCTATCACTATCCTGTTATTGACCGGATGTGGGATGCTTTACTCGCAACTGGACTTTGAAAAAACCCTCACCGAATCGGCCTCAATCACCTACCTTGAGAGCAAAGGGGAGGTCTATTATGCCATGGATGTGATCAACAAGGAGTGTCACATTTATAACATGGACCTGACACTCTACAAAACCATTGCACTTCCTGTACCTGAGGGGTATTACCTTTTCGATGTACAGTATATTTCCGAAAATCTGTTCAATTCGGACAACCTGGTGGAGCTGGCCTATATCTATTCAAAATATGTACCCACTACCAGCTCCTACTATTTCACCTACGAAACCAAACTGATCAATGAGAATGGATCCGTACTGGAAACATTTCCGGGTGCGGGACATACCGTGGTCCACGAGACCAACGGGCACGGGAAGAAATACCTGGTCTATGAGTATAATTATTCGGTAATTCCCTACAGAACCTATACCCATATCTATGGACTTCCCCAATCTGGCACTAAATCGGCCGAATTTGCTGCCACCGCTTCTATATCCTCTCTTCCTTATCCAAATCCGGCCAACCACCAGGTACATATCCCCATTGAGCTTCCCGAAGGCATCTCTTCGGCACAGCTTATGCTCTATAATTTAAATGGCCAGAAGATTCTGAGTTACCCGATAACCAGTTCAGATGGAAATCTGCTCCTTCCCACCGGGCAGATCAATCCAGGCACCTATCTTTACACCATTCAAAGCGGGCAGTGGCACTCGGATTCGAAAAAGCTTGTGATCCAGTAAGTGCAGCTGGCTCCAGCTAGGACCTGGAAACCTGGAAACCTGTTTTAGAAACTGTAAAATCGACGAACCTGGCCCTTGCATTGGGAGGTTCAGACTCCAGCTGCTTCTTTACCTTTCCTGCTGCTTCAGGGGATTTAGCAAACATGATCAGGTAGCCTCCTCCGCCTGCTCCCAGAAGCTTATAACCCAGCAGAAGATCATCCACACAGCCAGTAATTTCCTGGATCACCTGGGGATTGGTCCCCTTATCCAGCCGCTGGTTCAGGTCCCAGCTAATGGCTACTTTCCCGGCCAGCCCTTCATAATCATTGCTCAGGATGGCATCAAAGGTCTCCCTGGCATGAGCTTTCATCTCACTGAAGATTTCCAGGTGACCCGAGGCATTGAGGAACATCCGCTTTACGATTTCACCCAGGATGTCATGTGCCACACGGGTTACTCCTGTATAATAGAGCAACATCATATCCCGGGTGGCCGGGTTGGTGAAGAGCTGATCGGGAAGCCATTTGATGGCCGGCTTCTGACGTATTCCAGACCCGGTCTCAAGCAATTTCACTCCCTCAAATATTCCACCATACTGATCCTGCCAGCCTCCTCCTGAAGTAAGCATCTGCTCAAGAATAAGTGTTCTGTAGGCCACATCGTGTTTATCCCAGTTTAAACGACAAAAATCGCTCAGGGTACCAAGTACAGTAGCTGCAAGGTTGGAGCTGGTTCCCAATCCCGATCCTTTTGGGATTGCAGCCAGCAACGACATCTCTATGCCACAGCCAAAGTCTTTAAGCTGGACCGCCAAATCCGGATAGCTCTTTTTCGAAAACATAGGTCCAAATCCTGCCAGGACCAGTGCCGCCTTTGGAATGGAAAATCCGTCCCCTAGCGTGTCATACCCTGTCAACTCCTCAAAACTGGTGATTTCGGTTTTATGCCCCAGATCGATGGACCGCAAAACAATTTTATACTCCTCCAGAGGTCTTGCAAATACCTGGAGAGGAAGTTGACCATTCAGCTCCACAGAGAGGTTTACAACCTTTCCTCCCTCCATGATGCAGTATGGTGGTGTATCTGTCCATCCTCCGGCAAGATCCAGCCGGACAGGGCTTCTTCCCCATAGGATCTGATCATCCAGCAGGTTTCTCACAGGTAAAACAGGTTCTGACCTCAGAGTTTCAATCATCTCTTCTCTGAGAATACCAAAAGCCTGTTCTTCAAAAATGGAGGCATGGACATGATTTCCTGTAACCCTGGCCCGGAACATGTTGTCGTTGATCCGTTTAATGACTGGTTCACCCTCAGATAATTCAGCCGGGAGACTCAACCCCGAGCTTCTGTAATCATTGGCTGTTTGTTCCAGGTCCAGATAATAAAAGATACTTTTATGGTGGTTTTCTGCAAGTATAGGCAATGAAATTGTTTTAAGTTCATTCCGTTGCTCATAAGCCGCCGGTGGATGGGCCTGTTCGGAAAGCTCCCTGGCTGAGATTCTCCTGGTAAGTAGCCATGGAGAAACGCTACTGCTGCTGTCCAACAATGTGGAGAGGATCTCCCGGATTCCCTCCAACCCTGTTACCGGGAAGAGTGGCAATTCATAAATGGAACAGTTGGGGGTAAATCCAGCCTCGCCCGGAATAATTGACCTGTCATCCAGCCATTGCCTCAGGGGTTGTTCCATCCAGCATACATCATTCTCAAGGGTTTCTGAGAATCCATCGTTAAATCCATAACTTCGTATGCAGTACTCCTCATTTCCAAGGGGAACTATATCGAGGCAGATGTTTTCAGGAACTTGGAGGTCCCATTCATTCACAGGGATTCCTGTAAGAATGTGGTGGTGACTCAACTTCCATGTTTTGGAGATATAACTGTTTTCAATCCAGATGTGATGGTTATCAGGTTTGAATTTAAGCTGGACCAATGCGTTTTGCTGAAAGATAGAGGGATGATGGTCCGACTCCCTGGTATATTTCAACCGTTGATCGGTTATCCTGTTCTGTAGACTCAGTGTGGAGTCGATGAGGTCGGAATTGCTTCCAAAATGGTAAAATTCTCCATCTCGCAGGGGAATCAGTTTTACATTCAGATCGGCCAGCAATGGATCGGTAGATTCAGATTCTGTACCAAACGCAGTAAGCATATCGCTGTAAAGATCGTAAAAACAGGGGGTGCCATCAGGGTAGCTTTCCTGATCTTCGACCCAACCCGACTTTTCCATTAGTTTCATGGTGGCTTTAGCATTCATCAACACCACACCCGAATCCATCAGGTAGAAAAAGTCCTGGGAGAGTTCTCTCAGCTCATCCTGAGAAGGCTTCTGCCGGACAAATGCCAGTTCATCCTGTGACTCTCTTCGACTGAAAAATACTCCGTGTCGCGAAGCAATAGCATCATCCACCCAAAGTCCGAAAACAAGTACATCTGCCTGTGGAAGGTTATTAAACCGATCGGAAGAGATGAACATCACATCCCCGCTGCCTATGAGAGTTACATAATCTGCCGGAGCACGCTCCAGCAACTTTTCATAATAGGAGGCCTGGAAGTCGAGCAACCGTTGATCCAGGTGCTGACCCTTAGACCAGCGAAATACAGGCATAGGAAGCAATGACTTGCCATAGGGCGAATAGGCAGGTAACCTTCGGCTCTGACCGCCGGAATGGATCACCATGCGTTTCCTGGTACTCAGCCACTCCCTGAAAGTACCCCCATGCCCCGATGCCTGGTATGCCATGTAGAGGATCCATGAGGTTCCTCCTCCCGAACCCACCTTGGTACCTCCGGGATCCGAATCACAAAACCACTGCAAGGGATCACGGTTCTCCAGCTCATGAAAGTAGTTTTTCATTCCGGAGGGAAGACTGATCAGTCTCTGAATACTCATGGGAAGGTACTTACTTAAGGATGGGTGTCAAGACTAATTTCTTGTAACGTATTTCCCCGTGATCTCCCTGCAGATAAATTGGGCCGGGTGAAAAATCATCTGATGTAAGGGCGCCCCCGGTAACCCCTTTTACAGGTTGATTATCAATAAGGGTTTTGCCATTCAGTAAAACCGTAAGGTGCCTTTTATAGAGTGTAATATCCATCTCCTGCCATTCACCTGCAGGGTTCTCTGCTGCAACCAGAGGTGTAATCCGACTGTAGAGGCCGCCCATATTGTGGGAATCCAGCTCCTTGCCATAACTATCCACCACCTGTACTTCATAATTTCCACGCAGATAGATCCCCCCATTGCTTCCTGCAGGGATGTTAACCTCAACCTTCAGGTTAAAATCCCCAAAGGTATCAGTGGTACGCAAGTTCCCATAACTGATGTGCTTCTCGCCCGACTTCTGTACCGGATCATTGATCAATACTCCATCCTCCACTTTCCAGCCATTGGCATTGTTTGCACCAATGATTTCCCAACCGGTCAAATCCTCTCCATTAAACAGATCTATGGGTTCTCCATATTTAATTTTTCTCATTTTTGGAGCTTCTCCAATAGGAGGGATCCGTTTCCCTGTAAAGCTTACACTTTCGGCTTCAATGCCATCCTTATTTGGGAAATTTCCCGACCCTTTGATCTGATCCTCTCCATCCATACTTACATCATACCAGAAGATGGGGTGCTGGGTGATCACCGGATCGCCTGCATCATCTCTCTCCCTGACCGCATCACGGCCATTTACCAGAGTCAACTCACCCGCAAGTATCATGGTGTAATCCACAGGGGTTACAGAGCCCCATCGCCAGAGCAGTTCTGAATAGAGGTAACCATCTTTTTGTGTGACTTCAAGCCAGCCAGCATTGTTATCTTCATAATCGAGGGTCAGTGCCCACATTCCCAGGAATGGCGTAGCTGCCTCCTCCTGAGCAAAAATCTGAACATTAGAATAAAACAACATTCCTGTAAGCAATAGGGCAATCAGATTTCTTGTTTTCATAATTATGGTTTTAGTATGTAAGTTACGTTAAAATGCTTCTCCAATCTGGAAATAGATACCCCAGTCATCGATTCCGGCGGCCACATCGATTCCAACATTAAAATTGGTGTCTTCAAAAGCCTTGAAACGAATCCCGGTGCCTATTCCGGGAAGTAACTTTCCATTGGCGGATTCATTGATGGCATTAAAAACGGAGGCCACACCTGCAAATCCTACTGCTCCCCACCGTTTATGGAAATTCCATCGGTATTCACCCTGAAGTGAAAACAACTGGTTCCCACGGTATCCTCCCTGGGTGTATCCCCTGATATTGGGCGAATTAACAATAAACTGCTGATTAAAGCTCAGATCACCCAATCCAAGCCCCGTATAGAACCGGGCAGCCACCACATCCTTTTTTGTCCTCACTGAGAAATAGTGGTTATAATTAAACATAATTTTTTTCGAGGCCACTTCATTTCCAATCCATTCGGGAAAATCATTGTATTTCAAGGTAGTATAGTAACCCGATCGAGGATAGTACGGATTACTCCTTTGATCAAGGGAGAGATTCAGTCCGATTCCATGTAGGGTCATGGTGTCGATAATGGGCAGTTTTTCGGTGGAGGTGATCACATCGGCATACATATAGGTAAGGCCTCCATAAAGCTTGTCATAGATTCTCCGTTCCACCTTCACCATGGCGAAATTTGCCTCACTCTGGTAAGGGATCCATCCTCCAATGGGATTATCCAGGTAGAATTGAAAATGCACTGTACCCAGTCCCCCGGCAGCTGTGATCCGCCATCTGTCCTCCTTAAGATAGAACATTCCAAATCCCATCAGAAACCAGGTTTTGCTGGTGGCATAGCTAGCCACTCCCCCAATAATGGATGAGGGTGAGATGGTATCCTTCTCGGTGGGGTTGAACATCAACATGGGTACTGCGCCTACGGCAAAACCCATAGAACGGTCGTAACCGATATAGGGCAAGGGTATAAACTTGGTTTTCCCATCGATCCGGCCGTCGTCTCCTCCTCCCAATCCCTGGGCCAATCCACTCATGGTAAATAATGACATACCAAGGGTTAACAATACAATTCTCTGGAAATATCTCCTTTGAAGGAGGTAGATAAATCTCATTTTAGACCCAGTTCAGATTGAGGAGTAATATAGATAAGATTTGCTGGTTTCACCTAATCATTTGGGCAGAATCATGAAAATTGCTGTTGCGTCAGGGTTCCAGAGGTGAAACCCAGTCCTCCACCAGTTCTGGCCTGTGCCACTCCCGGTTTGTATTGGAAGCTGGCAGCTCTTTAACAGGAAGCCTGGCCTTTTCAGGCAACAGATCGGTCTGCTCTGCCATTTTGTGCCACAGGGCCGAAAGCTCCTCCACCTTTTCGGGATACTCTTCAGCCAGATCAATCTGCTCCACCCGGTCGTTCACAATATTATAAAGCTCCCAGTTGGCCCCATAAAAACTAACCACTTTCCAATCGCCCTGGCGGATGGCCCGGCAGCTTCCAAATCTAAAATAGAGTTGATCATGGCCTTCCCTCTCTCTCCCCTCAAAGAGAGGAACCAGTGATTTGCCCTGCAGGGGCTCAACTCCATCCCTCTGGGGGTATACCCCTCCGGACACATCCAGACAGGTGGCCATGATATCGATGAGATGACCCGCACTGTGTTCCAGGCTACCCGGTTTCTTAATCTTACCGGGCCAGCTTACAATCAGTGGAGAGGAGATTCCCCCTTCATGTTGGGTCTGCTTGTAATGACGAAGCGGGGTATTGCTCACTGTAGCCCAACTTGCATCATAGAGAAGGAATGAACCACCTTCCCAGGGTGGAATATCAAGGTTTCGGCTGCGCTCGAAAGGGCATCCTCCATTGTCAGAACAAATCATAATCAGTGTTTCATCTTTTACTCCCTTCTCTTCCAGGTAAATAAGCAGGCGTCCTATGTTCTGATCGACCCGATCCACCATAGCCGCATAAACACTCATGCGGAAGCTTTCAAATTCTTGTTGATCAGGAGTAAGAGAAGACCACTCTTGCATATGTTCGGGAATCGGAGGCAGATCCATGCTTTCAGGAAAAATCCCCAGTTGTTGTTGCTTATTAAACCGGGCCTCCCGGATCTGATCCCAACCTTTTGAGTAAGTTCCCAGGTAGTTCTCAATATCCTTCAAGGGGGCCTGAAGGGGATAGTGGGGTGCATTAAAAGCAATGTAATGGAAAAAGGGTTTTCCACTCTCCAGCGCTTCATCCAGAAACTTTATAGAGTAATCCACATTGGCATCGGTGGTATAGAACCCATCATCAAATCCATCCCATGGTTCTCCATTTAGTCTGAAAGTGCTATCTCCATGAAAAAAATCGGTGGCTCCCGAAAGATGACCCCAGTACCTCTGGAATCCGAAATCGGTGGGTTCCTGGTGTAAATGCCATTTCCCCGCCATAGTTGTAAAATAGCCGGCCTCTGCGACCACCTTGGCAATGGTGGTTGCACGACTCAGGCTTTCGTCTCCGGCCTGGGTACAATAAAGACCGCTGAGCAGAGATACCCTCGAGGAATGACATTTGGCTGTATTGTAAAACTGCGTAAACCTCAATCCGGATTGAGCCAGCTCATCAATGTTAGGAGTTTTTATTTCACTCCCGTAGCATCCAAAATCTGAAAACCCCAGGTCATCCACCATAATCAGGAGGATATTTGGGGGTTCATCAGCAGAGCGGTTGCATGATATAGTAAAGGATAAGAAGAGAGTAAACGCAAAAGGGACAAGAATTCGATTCATCATGGTCTGTAATTCCTTTTCTCAATGGAGGTGAAATGGGCCGAAGTTTTGTCCCACCGCGTTAATAATTTTTGCGCCGATGCGGGTACATGGCTTTTCTGGTACTCCTTCCCCTGGAAATCAATCACACTCTCAATGGAATCAAAAGTCATGATGGTCACAAACTCAACCTCTTCCTTATGGTCCAGCCTTAACAACTCTACACTCCTATAACCATCAATCTCTTTGGATTCAATGCCGGGAAATACCTCATGATGCAACAGATCCTGATAGAGGTTTGCGTTTTTGGGAGTGGTCCAGCCGTGCCATATTCTTTTTATCGACATGATGTAGTAGTTTTGGTTAAGTTAAAAATAGACCATTGGATCATGATATCAAAGAATATCAGCACTACCTTCATTCCATAATCTCCAAAAGTGAACAAACAGATCTTAAAACTGGCTGTACCTAACATCATCAGCAACATCTCCATTCCCATGCTGGGGATTGTGGATATGGCATTGATGGGTCACCTGGAGTCGGATGCCTACATCGGAGCCATTGCACTTGGATCGCTGATCTTCAATTTCATTTACTGGGGCCTTGGATTCCTTCGCATGGGCACCAGCGGCTTTACAGCTCAGGCCTGGGGCCGAAATGACCATCCCGAGACTATATTGGTATTCTCTAGGGCTTTCTTTATTGCCATTGTAATGAGTCTCCTTTTGCTTGTACTTCAAAAGCCCATTGAAATTCTAAGCTTTGCAGTGCTGAAAGGAGAAACCAGGGTCGAGGAGCTGGCCATGACCTATTTCAGGATCAGGGTATGGGCCGCTCCGGCAGCACTGGGTCAGTTTGCACTGCTTGGTTTTTTCCTGGGAATGCAAAATGCCCGTCTGCCCATGATCATTCTGGTTCTTACAAATGTGATCAATGTGATCTTTAATTACCTGTTTGTAATGAAATTTGGAATGGGATCTGATGGGGTGGCCTATGGAACTGTTATCGCTCAGTATTGCGGTTTGATCATCGCACTCTACTACTTCAGAAGGCATTTTAGTCATCTTTTTTCCTACTGGTCCTTCAGGGCGACCACACAGTGGAGACAGCTTAAGGTCTTTCTGATGGTGAATAAGGATATATTTATCCGCACCATGTGCCTGGTCGTTGTTTTCTCAATCTTTACAGCTCGTTCGGCCAGCTCAGACTTGATGTCTGAGGGGCAGGAAACCATACTGGCGGTAAACTCCATACTGATGCAATTCTTTATGTTCTTCTCCTTCCTGATCGATGGTTTTGCACATGCATCAGAAGCACTGACCGGCAAATTCATCGGTGCAAAGGACAGGTCTTCCCTTTCAAAAACAATCAAGTTGCTATTTATCTGGGGAACCGGAATCAGCCTCTTTTTTACCCTGGTATATCTGCTGGGAGGCAACCTGATCTTCAGGGCCCTGACCAACAATCCTGAGGTAATAGCCAACGCCAAGCCTTACTTTTTCTGGGTAATTATTATTCCCATGGTCTCCTATACTGCCTTTCTCTGGGATGGCATCTATATTGGTGCAACTGCTGGAAAGCAGATGCGCAATGCCATGTTGATATCCTCCCTGCTTGTCTTTTTTCCGGCCTACTTCCTGGCCAGCAAATTTATGGGGAACCATGGCCTCTGGTTTGCTTTCATTTTGTTTATGATCGCCCGGAGTATTACCATGCAGGTTTTATCCCGAAAGGCTGTGTACTCAAAGGTTTTCTGATGAACTACTTTGACCTGATTGTGGCAGTGGCAGCCTGGTTACAGGAGTATGCAAACAGAATAAACAGGAAAACGGTCAGATATCTCAAACCCCCAGTTAACCTTTTCTAGAAAAATTAACAGAAAATTAGCGTATAGTGCTCAAACATTTAAGTCCAAGTATAGTCATCTATATAACCAATATTAGAAAGACATAAGCTTAGAATAGAGTGTGAGGGATTATTTCGACTTGCTGTCGAAAGAGGAGGCGATCTAGGCAACTTTCAAATATTTCAGACAGATAGATGAGGATAGGAGCAGGGTGAAAGGTCTGTCAGAGAATCCCGGGTCGAAAGCCCGGGATTTTTGTTTAGATCAGCTTCTCTGAAATAATCTTCCCTCCCCGAACCGTGGACCCAATAACCATACCCGCTGCAATAATCACCAGGTTTTTAATGATGTACTGTCCCTCCAGGGTGAGTCCATAAGGAAATACCGTAAAAACCTCCCCGGGAAGCAATACAATGGGAGTAAGAGTTCCCAGCATCTGAAGAAACATAAGGAGAAGAATTTCTCTGAGCCGCCATTTGAACAAAAGTCCAATTCCAATCAGCACCTCCCAGGTAGCCAGGCCATATCGAACCAGCTCCGGACCGATGAGTCCAAATGAAAGCATATCAATGGTACGGGTGGCCAGGGATTCGGCCGGACTTAATCCTTCGAAGAATTTGAGCATTCCAAACCAGAAGAAGATAATCCCCATACTGATCCGAAGGATTCGGATTCCGTTGGAAGCCATCCAACGGGTAATTCTCATATCAATTCGCTGAAATCTCCACCTCATCATGCTTGCCCGCTTATCAACGTAATAAATAATAAACGCGCAAACACTATGTTTTGTTAACGAATGTCCTAGTCTTTCTTCTCCCGCTTTCTTTCAAATTCGTTCAGCAGGATCTTTCTGAGACGGATCGATTTAGGAGTAACCTCCACATACTCGTCCCTACCCACATATTCCAGAGCCTCCTCCAGGGAGAATTTAACAGCAGGAACAATGGAGACCTTATCATCTGAACCCGAGGCACGCATGTTGGTGAGTTTTTTGGTTTTGATCACATTCACCACCAGGTCGTCTGATTTGGAGTGCTCCCCAATCACCTGTCCCATGTATATGGGTGTCATGGGATCGATAAAGAATTTTCCACGGTCCTGAAGCTTGTCGATGGAGAATGCAATAGATGTTCCTGTTTCCAGGGCGATCAGAGCCCCATTTCTCTTACGAACCAGCTCCCCTTTCCAAGGTTCATATCCCGAAAAGCGGTGAGAAATCACTGCATTTCCTTCAGTGGCCGTTAAGATGGGTTGACGCAAACCGATAAGTCCCCTGGCTGTAATCTTAAACTCCAGATTTACCCGATCGTCTTTCTTCTCAATATTCAGGATATCGCCTTTGCGTCCGGTTACAATCTCTATTACTTTGCCCGAAAAATCTTCATCCACATTGATATAAAGTAACTCAACTGGCTCATGTTTAAATCCATCAATCTCTTTGATCACCACCTTGGGTTGTCCCAGTTGCAGTTCATAACCCTCCCGACGCATGGTTTCAATGAGGATGGAGAGGTGTAGAATACCTCTACCAAATACCATCAGTCTGTCGGGCGAATCGGTGTCTTCCACCTTAAGTGCCAGGTTCTTTTCGGTCTCTTTAATAAGACGGTCCCGAAGGTGCCTGGAGGTGACAAACTTCCCCTCTTTACCAAAGAAGGGAGAGTTGTTGATGGTAAAGAGCATGCTCATGGAGGGTTCGTCTATGGCAATGGGTTTCAAGGCCTCGGGGTTCTCAGAATCGGAAATGGTATCCCCAATATCAAAATCCTCAAGTCCTAGTACAGCCACAATCTCACCTGAACCTACTTCAGCCTTAGTCTTCTCTTTACCCAGGCCTTCAAATGTATAGAGCTCTTTTACGGTTGACTTATGAATCATTTTGTTTCGCTGTACAATGGAGACCTGGTCTCCCATTTTGATACTTCCTCTGTGTATTTTTCCCACAGCAATTCGTCCCGTATAGGAGGAATAGTCCAGGGAACTGATCTGAAGTTGCAGGGTACCCGGATTCTCCTGTGGAGGATCAAAGTATTCAACGATCGTATCAAGCAGGTGAGCCATATCATCGGTAGGATTCTTCCAGTCGGGGCCCATCCATCCCTCTTTGGAAGATCCATACACAGTGGGATATTCCAGTTGATCTTCGTTAGCATCCAGTGCAAACATCAACTCAAACACCAACTCATTGGTCTCATCAGGCCTGCAATTGGGTTTGTCCACCTTATTAACCACCACAATCACCTTTTTACCCAGCTCAAGCGCTTTTTGTAAAACAAATCGGGTCTGTGGCATGGGACCTTCAAAGGCATCCACCAGAAGCAGCACCCCATCGGCCATGTTCAATACCCTTTCCACCTCGCCCCCAAAATCGGAGTGACCGGGGGTATCAATGATGTTAATTTTTGTGCCTTTGTACCTTACGGATACATTTTTTGAGAGAATGGTGATGCCCCTCTCCCGTTCCAGGTCAGTGGAATCGAGGATCAGATCTCCCATCTCCTGGTTGTCTCTGAAAAGCTTGACTTGGTGCAATATACGATCGACCATGGTGGTCTTTCCATGGTCGACGTGTGCAATTATTGCTATATTTCTTAAGTCCATACTACTTACCCTGCGTTAAATGAGCCGCAAAAGTAGTATAATTCAACTGGTTATCCTAATGTCCGATCCAGATTGAATGCAGCACTGATCAGGGCCAGATGGGTGAAGGCCTGTGGGGTATTCCCCAGGGCCTCTCCTCCGATACCAATCTCTTCGGAATAGATCCCCAAATGGTTGGAATAACCCAGCATCTGTTCAAACATCAGCCTGGCTTCTTCCAGTTTGGCAGGATCTGACTTTCCAGCCCTGGTTAATGCTTCTACAAGCCAGAAGGTACAGATGTTAAAGGTCCCCTCTTGTCCCTCAAGGCCATCGGGCGATTCTTCACCGTTGTATCGGTATACATGACTGTTGGTTACCAGTCCACCCTTTTCAGGAGAACGTAAGGTAGCATCCAGGGTTTTTATCATCATGGGATCGGTTGGGGCAATAAAAAATACCAGGGGCATCATCAGGTTGGAAGCATCCAGGCTGGAACTTCCGTAATACTGTATGAAGGCCTGCTTCTCCTCACTCCATCCCTTTTCCATAATCTCCAGGTAGATTTCATCCCTTGTAGCAACCCATAGATTAAAATCGGCTGGCAATGAGCTCTTAAGCGAAAGTCGGATGGCCCTGTCCAGCGCCACCCAGCACATCAGTTTGGAGTAAACAAAATCTTGCTTCCCACTTCTGACCTCCCAGATTCCCTCATCCTGCATCCTCCAATTCTCAACCACCCAGTTTACAATCTTTGTAACCTCCTTCCAACCTCTGAAACTCAGGGGATTCACATGCTTATTAAAGAGGTATACCGAATCCATAAGTTCTCCATAGATATCCAGCTGAAGCTGATTGTAAGCCCCGTTTCCTATTCTTACCGGACTGGATTTCATATATCCCTCCAGGTGATCGAGCTCTATCTCTTCAAGCTCATGCCTTCCATCAATGCCATACATAATCTGCAGAGGTTCATCTTTAGTGCATTCAGCAAGGCGGTCTCCCACCCATCTCATAAAGGCAGTTGCCTCCTGGGTGAATCCCAGCCTCAGAAATGCATATACTGTAAATGCAGCATCCCGAATCCAGGTATACCGGTAATCCCAATTGCGTTCTCCACCAATGCCTTCGGGAAGGCTACAGGTGACTGCGGCCACAATGGCTCCGGTGGGTTCAAAGGTGAGCAGTTTCAGAATTAACGCAGATCGATGCACCGTTTCACGCCAGCGCCCCTTATAGGTGGATTTGAAGATCCAGTTTCGCCAGTAAAGGATGGTATCATGCATATTCTCCTCCACCTGCTTCACATCAATGCTCCTATCAAATTTGACTCCTTCTGGGCTTTTCCGCAAAATAAACACTTCTGAATCATCCTGACCAACGGTAAATTCTTTGACGGCCATGCGACCATTTTGCTCCAGAAGAATGGTGCTTTGAAGATCCATGGAGGCACTGGCACTGATGAATGTGGCTCTCTCCCTGGAAATCTCTAATGTGTGGTTGTCTCTGGCATAATTAAATGCCGGCAAACACTCCATCTGCATTTTTACCTGGCCATTGATCCCTCTTATCCTTCTGACAATGCGGTAATCACATTCATCTTTTATTTTGGGGCCCACCGGCATATAGTCAGACACCTCCACAATCCCCTCACTAGTCCGGTACCGGGTAATCAATACATTGGTTTCTGGCCAGTAAAACTGTTTGGATTTAAATTTGGTAATCGGACGGATGGAGAAATAACCTCCCTTTCGGTGATCCAGAATTTTAGCAAAGATGCTTGGGGAATCAAAATGGGGGAAACAGAACCAATCTATGGAGCCATTCAATCCCACAAGGGCAGCCGAACGCATGTTCCCAATGAGGCCATAATCATCAATGGGCAGGTAATTCAAATCTTTCATAAGGGGTAAGATACGAAACCTTAGCAAAAATTCCCCGATATTTACAGGCTATCCCCGAAGTCGGCTTTAAATTTAGCCACCAGCTTCTCGGGCCAGTCTGAGACCGCATCCAATCGACCCATAAAGAATCGCAATACGGCAGGTTCTTCCACAAACTTAAGTCCGCCGATAATCTCCCTGTTCTCATGCAACCACTTTAACCTGTCGAGCAGGAAGTTGGTCTGGGAAAGGGTAAATACCCTGCGAGGGAAAGCCAGGCGTAAGAGCTCCATATCTGAGGCTACATCGTTGCCATCTGCATCCCGGTCCATGGAGATGGTTCCGCGTTCCATGCCCCTGCAACCCGATACAATAAAGAGGGCAGCAGCCAGAGCACCGGCTGAATAATCCAGCTGGGAAACATGTGGGAGAAACTGCTTGGCATCAATGTGGCATCCAAGTGCGCCTGCAGGCATCACGACAGGGATTCCCATGTCATCCAGTTCATTAACTGCATATTCAATAAAGGCGGGGGACTGACCGATCACAGTTTCATCCAGGGTCTCTCTTAAACCCACAGCCATGGCTTC
>Ga0164315_10000723_pt1 | contig 23633 bp, 15 predicted proteins | sample GuaBasSedimGuay6_FD_113737 | JGI IMG/M metagenome (GOLD analysis project Ga0164315, IMG submission 113737) | Subseafloor sediment microbial communities from Guaymas Basin, Gulf of California, Mexico - Guay6, Core 4569-2, 0-3 cm | ecosystem: Environmental > Aquatic > Marine > Hydrothermal vents... | reverse complement strand
GCCAGGGTCATGATATTTTGAGGCTTGCCAGACCCACCTTTCAGCGTATCTGTGATATTATTTCTCAACACATTAAAGGTCATGAGGTAAAAACTTTAATTTTTTCAGGCGGTACCTGCTGTCTGCCAGGGTTGAAATCCCTTCTGGAAAAAGAAATGAGCATACCCATTCTGATTCCAAATCATCCTTTGCTTCTTACTCCCCTTGCAATCGCTTCTCTGACTTGCGACTCTGCATTCTGATTATTTAAAATTCAATTAAATCATGTTCGGCCGGATTCTTGCTTGTATTTTTAGGTATAGATAATTTTACCGGATCATTATATGTTTGAAATATTAAATGATGTTGGTTATGATGTTTGCCAGACCCACAACGTGTTGAATTATGACATAAGGGGAAGAGGGGTATGAATGATTTTACAGAACTAAACCGGATAATTATGTGCCCGCATTTTGGATCTATTTTGAATCTGATACCTGATGCGGTTTTTATTTCTTCAAGAGAAGGAGAAGCCCTCTTTGTCAACAATGCCTGGGAGACGCTATCAGGGGTTAGTGCATCAGACATAATTGGAAAAAATGTCCGCACTCTGGTCAAGGAGGGTGTGTTCACAGAAATTGTCAATCCCAAGATTGTCGCCACTGGTGAACAGGCTATGACTGTTCAGGAGCTCAATGGCAGAAATGTTGTCATTAACGGGTATCCTGTTGAGGGCAATAATGGAAATGTTATTCTGGTCGTCACTTTTGTGCGGGATATCACTGCATTTAAAAATTTGAAGCAGGAAATAATGAAGCAAAAAGAGCTGATTTCTTCCTACCAGCGGCAGATATCAACCATTGACCCTGAAGTCGTCTTTCAGAGGAATGGACTGGTAGCGGTCAGCCACCAGTCCCAGAGCCTCCTTAAAAAGATAGACACCATTGCTCCCACAGATGCAGCTGTCCTTATCCTGGGAGAAACCGGCGTAGGTAAGGATATGGTTGCCCAGTATATTCATACGCACAGTCTTCGACGAAAAAAAGAATACCTGAAGGTAGACTGCTCGTCCATTTCCGAGACTCTGGTCGAATCCGAACTGTTTGGTTATACCGCAGGGGCCTTTTCAGGGGCTAGCGCAAAGGGGAAAAAAGGATACTTTGAACAAGCATCAGGGGGCACATTGTTTTTGGATGAGATCGGCGAACTACCTCTGCTGATGCAGACTAAACTCCTCAGAGCTATTCAGGATCAGGAAATTATCCGGGTTGGATCGACTAAGACTATTCCCATTGATATTCGAATTATCGCGGCAACCAATCGCGAGCTCATAGATGCGGTCAACGAAGGTGCATTTCGCAGTGATCTTTATTATCGTCTTAAGGTAGCTGTTCTGAAAATCCAAAGTCTTCGGGAGCGTAGGGATGATATTCTTCCTCTGATTAAAGTATTTCTTAAACAATTGAATGAAAAATATGATAAAAACGTTTCTTTTTCAAATTGCGCAGAGCAAAAATTGATTTATTACTCATGGCCGGGTAATGTCAGAGAACTTAAAAATATGATTCACAGCATAGTTGTTATGGCCACTAAAAGTCTACTCAAAGCGGTTGATCTCCCATCTGAATTCACTGCCACCTTTGACTGTATTGATCCTAATCACACCTCCCACACCTCCATGTTTTATTCATCAGAAGACCTCACAAAACCACTCAAAATTATCCTTCAAGACATTGAACGGGATATCATCAACGATGCCATTGCAACTTATGGCTCCATTGCTAAAGCGGCAGAAGTGCTTAAAGTGAACAGAAGTACCATTTTCAGAAAGACCAGAAAACATGAAACACAGGGATCCAATTTTTAACGGGCTGTATATTTATAGTAAATGATCGAGTGAACCGTTTGAAAATAAAGAAAATATGGTCAATAGTTCAATATTGCAACATAGTTATTCCCCTTAATAACTTGGATAGTGCATGATTGCACAATAAATTTGACAAGCGATGCAATCATGCATCATGTTATTGATTTTTATCCCCTCTCTAATACCAAAAAGAGTCGACAACCGGATATTTTGATCCGACATTGACAGTTAAATTGGAAACAATAAAGCAACTTTTCATTTATCTGTCTTAAAGAAGCAGCATTTCGATGAGTTACATTTCTAAAGACAGATTAGTGTTTTGAGAAAAATAAAAAATAAGGCTGACATGGTATCCTTTTTGCTTTTACATAGTTAACCGTCGATGTTAATTTTTATATTTTTAGATGGTAACTTAAATCGTATTTTAAAGGAGGAGAAACACATGGTAAAAAAAATGTTAGTTTTTTTTGCAGTAACAGCATTGTTGGCAACATCCCAGGCATGGGCCGCAAAATATGAATTAAAGATACAGACCGCTGTGCCGAGTTCCAGTATGTATTTTAAAACCATGGAACGTCTTGGTGATAGAATTCAAAAGCTTTCCAATGGTGAAATCAAAGTTGAAGTCTTTGCTTCCGGTGCCATCGTTAAAGCATATGAAATCATTGATGCTGTCAGTGAGGGCATAATAAATGGTGGACAGGCCTGGACCCATTACTGGTCAGGAAAAAATCCTACCGGCCTTTTGTTTGCTGCTCCCACGGCAGGCCTTGGTGTCGGTCTTGACCAGAGAGGCCTTTTATCCTGGGCATGGGAAGGTGATGGCGGAAAACTCTTGGACACATATTACCAGAAAATCCTGGGATATAATATAAAGGCCTGGTTGACCATGCCGATGGGACCCGAGCCTTTTGGCTGGTTCCCCAAAGAGTTCAGCTCCCTTGATGAATTGAAAAAAATTAAGTTCAGATCTCCTCCTGGGATACCTGCCGAGAGTTTTAAAGCCATTGGAATGCCGGTTGTGTCTATGCCGGGAAGTGAAATTGTTCCCTCTGCCCAAAGAGGTGTTATTGACGCTGCTGAATGGATCAGCCCTGGTGATGATATGCTCCTGGGATTGTCGGATGTATGGAAATTTTATTATCTTCAGGGCCTTCATCAGGCACTTTCCATTGGTGATGTATACATAAACAAGGACTGGTATGACAAACTTCCTGCCAATCTTCAGTATGTGATTGATACTTCCATGAGAGCAATGGTTGCCGACCAGGTGACCATGAATGTGAGCATTAACAGTCAGGCATTGAAAGACCTCGTTACAAAAGAAGGGGTTCAATTACGAGAAACCCCTGAAGCATACTTTAAAGCGTATATGAAAGTTGTTCCAGAGATTCTTGCCAAATACTCAGCGAAAGATCCTTTTTTCAAAAAAGTTTTAGGTTCCCTCAATGATTGGGCAAAACTCACCGTGCCCTATGAGGTAAAGGTGAATGGCCTGTATTACAAAATGGGAAAAACTGCCATGGATGCCGGTGCCATGCATGATTACAAATAAAATTAACTGACTGGTGAAATAAATTGACTGTAGGGAAATAAATTCCCTACAGTTTTTTCATAGTTTCATGAAAGAGGTTGTGCAATGTTAAACAAAACTGAAACAGTAACTTTAGGAAATGGGCCACCTCCGGTTATTAATAAAATAGTTGGCAGACTGGATTCCACTAGTATATTTTTCGGCAAATCTATGGCATTCCTTGTGCTTCCAATGATGTACGTCCTTGTCCATGAAGTTGTGGCAAGATATTTTTTTAATGCGCCTACCATCTGGGCTGGAGATATGGCCCTGATTTTTTACGGTATCTATTTCATGGTTGCCTCTCCCTATTGTCTGCAAAGCGGCAACCATATCAGAACAGATTTTCTTTATTCGAAGTGGTCTGTCAAGGCAAAGGGCAGAATCGATTTTTTTATCTATCTGTTTCTGTATTTCCCGACCCATATTCTATTTCTTCAGGTTGGATGGAAATATTTTTACAAATCATTTATGCAAAATGAATCTCTTATATCCAGCCCATGGATGCCTATTGTCTGGCCGATGAAGTTTGCTATTCCTTTGAGCCTTGTTTTGATGATTCTTCAGGGAGTATCCGAGACCATTAAAAGTTATTATGCCTGGCGTCATGGACAGTTTTACTGGGAGAAGAAAGTGCCACATCCTGATGAACTTAACAATACATGTGATAGTTCTATAACTTTAGATTAGGGAGGGAATTCATATGGAATTCAACCAACTACTTGCAATTCTGTCTCTTTTTGGGCTGTTGCTCGCATTCTGTTCAGGCTTTCCCATTTCATTCATCATGGTTTTCATCGGAATAGCTTTTGGCTACCTTGGCATTGGAAAACTGGTTTTTTATCTGTTAAATATTCAATTTTATCAGGTTATGAGTGATCCTATATTATTGGCGATACCATTCTTTCTGGTCATGGGTTATCTTTTGGAAAGCGCGGGGTTAATGGAGGGATTGTTCCTGTCCATACAAAAGCTTCTGGCACCTATCCCCGGCTCCCTTTATGTGGCGGTCATATTGACAGCTACAATTTTTGCAGCAGCCACCGGTATTGTGGGATCATCCATCACCCTTCTCTGTGTAATGGCTGAACCTGCCTTGAGAAAAAGTAATTACGATACACGAATGGGGGCCGGGGCCATCGCTGCTGGCGGGACTTTAGGAATTTTGATCCCGCCGAGTATCATGCTGGTTGTCATGGGGCCACTCATGGGCGTACCGGTGACCGATCTTTTTGCCGGGGCCGTAATTCCCGGACTTCTTATGTCGGGTATCTATTGTGGTTATTCACTGATTCGGTGCTTTCTTAAACCTGAGCTTGGCCCTCCCCTTCCCAAAGATCTCAGGGCCGAATCATTCAGTGTCTTGATGCTGGAAATTCTCAAAGGAGTCGTCCCTCTCGTGGTCCTCATTGGTATGACGCTTGGCAGCATTCTCATGGGACTTGCCACACCTACTGAGGCATCGGCCTGTGGTGCCTTGGGCGCTCTAATCCTGGTTATTGCTTATGGAAAATTTAAAATAGACAACCTTAAATATGCTCTGTATTCCTCAGTCAGGCTTTCAGCAATGATTCTGATAATGATAGCCGCATCCAATTTTTATGGTTCTGTTTTTTCACGACTTGGTGGTGCAACCTGGCTTTCCGACGTACTCGTCAGCATGCATCTACCCCCTATGATCATGGTAGCATTGATTATGGTTATGGTTTTCTTTTTGGGCTGGGCCATGGAATGGGTACCCATTGTCTTAATTGTTCTTCCTATTCTTATGCCAACCATCAGAGCGCTTGGTATCAACCCTTTGTGGTTTGCCATTGTTTATGCAGTTACCCTTCAGACATCCTGGTTGTCACCGCCGGTGGCATTATCGTGTTATTTTATCAAGGGGTGTATTCCACACTGGAAGTTATCGGATATCTATCGTGGTATGATCCAGTATATTTTTTGTCAGGCGATTGCAATCGCCCTGATCATGCTATTCCCGATGCTAGTGACCTGGCTTCCCAGTATTGTCAACGGGTAGGTATATTTAAAAAATTTTATAAATTTAAACCTAAAGCCCTTTTAGGTACAAAAATTGGGCTTTAGGTTTTGTTAATGGAAACTCTAAAATGGATGTTCATCAATATTTTAAAATAAATGTGGCAGTATTGCACTATTATTCAGGCTGGAGCCGGCAAATTAAATCCTGTTTTGCAGAGCTGCAATATCAAAAAAACAAACAGGTTGCAAAATTGCACCATGAGCTTGATAAGTTATAAACATCTTTATTTTTATTTCAAATAATTAATAAAAATAAAGATATAACCAATTGATATAAAACATGAAAGCAATTTTTACGCTTATAAATTTTGCTGATTAGTCGCCTTTTAAAAATAGTGGTATGGAATTTGCTATTTAAGTTAAACCAGAAGGCCTACTTTATAAATATTAATACTATATCATTAAAAAATAAGGAGAATAGAATTATGGAATGTTATTTATCTCCACAGGAACAATTATTGACTAAAACGGCTGAGGGCATAGAAAATCCATTACGCTCGCAGGACAGGCATATTCGTGCATTTAAAATTCTTGACAAGACCCAGAACCTGACTCCAAAGGTAGATGTCCAGAGAGGAAAGCTGTTTACAGAAATCATGAAAGAAACAGAAGGCGAACCTCTGGTACTTAGATGGGCTCAAGCAATGATGCATGTCGCAAAAAATATAGATATTTATATCGATGACGACCAGTTGCTGGTTGGCCGTGCAGGAGCTCAAGGTCGTTATGGAATTCTTTACCCGGAGCTTGACGGTGATTTTCTTGATCTAGCAGTAAAACAACTTACAACACGAGACGTTTCTCCTTTTATAATTGAATCAGAAGATGTAGATATTATCATTAATGAAATTGCACCGTTCTGGAAGGGAAAAACCTTTCATGAAGATCTGGCCAAGGCACTGCCGGCAGATACGCTGAAAATGACCTATGATCCTAAAGATGTGATGCTGTCACGTTATATTGTTAACGAGACTGCATCTTTCCGTTCTGCTCTTCAGTGGGTTCACGATTTTGAAAAAGTTCTCAAAATCGGATTTAAAGGTATACGGAACCAGGCCCAGGAAAAACTGGATAATCTGGATATCTTTAGCCCTATAGATAATTGTGAGAAAAAACCATTCCTTACTGCTATTATCACTATATGTGACGCAATTTGCCTTTGGGCAAAACGTCATTCTGACATGGCAGCTAACATGGCAATTTCAGAATCCGACCCCCAACGAAAAGCAGAACTTGAGACGATCGCTGAAAACTGTGCCCATGTTCCGGAAAACCCGGCAAGAAATTTTCGTGAGGCCATGCAGTCCCAGTGGTTTACCCAAATGTTTTCAAGACTCGAACAAAAAACCGGAACAGTCATCTCCAATGGCCGTATGGATCAGTATCTCTACCCCTTTTATAAGGCTGACATTGAAGCTGGTACCCTTAATGAAGATCAGGCCACCGAGTTGTTTGAGTGCATGTGGGTAGCTATGGCCCAGTACATTGATCTCTATCTATCTCCCACCGGTGGTGCCTTTAATGAAGGTTATGCTCACTGGGAAGCAGTAACTGTGGGCGGGCAAACGCGAGATGGCAGAGATGCATCTAATGATTTAACCTATTTGATCCTAAAATCCAAACGAGAGTTTCCTTTGCATTATCCTGACCTTGCCGCCAGACTCCATGCCAGAGCGCCGGAAAGATATCTTTATGAAATTGCAGAAACCATTAAAGAAGGATCCGGTTTTCCTAAGCTGATCAATGATGAAGAAATCATTCCTCTACACTTGGCTAAAGGAGCTACTTTTGAGGAAATTTATGATTATGCCGTTTCAGGATGTGCTGAAGTCCGTATGCCCAACCGTGATACGTACACCAGCGGTTGCGCTTATATCAATTTTGCCGCTGCTATTGAAATGACTATGTACAATGGCAGAATGAAACTGCATGGAGATGAAGTTATAGGTCTTGAAACAGGAGATCCCACAGAGTTTACGGATTGGGATCAATTCTGGATCGCCTATTTGCAGCAACAGCAGAATTTGATAAAGCATGCCTTTATTCAGCAATATCACATCATCAATCTCCGAAACAAACATTTTGCTACCCCCTTGGGTTCTGCAATGCATGACCTTTGTATGGAACATTGCAAAGATCTTCATACTCCAATTATTGAAGGAGGTATTGATCTTGGATACTTTGAGTTTATTGGTTATGGTACAGTGGTTGACTCTTTGTCTGCCATTAAAAAGTTGGTATTTGAAGAAAAAAAGCTAACAATGAAAGAGGTTATAGATGCTTTAAAAGTTAATTTCAAAGGCAAAAAAGATATTCAGGCAATGCTAAAAAATGTCCCCTGCTATGGAAATAATGACGACTATGCTGATTCCATTGCAAAGGCCATTGACCGAAGTGCTCAGGATTATACCAGAAACTATTCCAAAGAACTGAATGTGCATCTGGATTTGAGATTGGTACCCTTTACTTCCCACGTTCCCTTTGGCAAAGTGGTAGGCGCTACTCCTAATGGAAGAGTTGATTGTTTCCCGCTTTCTGATGGTTCTTCCGCATCCCATGGCGCAGATGTTAACGGGCCAACAGCAGTATTAATGTCCAACTTCAATTCCAAAAACTATGATCATAGAGAACATGCTGCGCGACTTCTCAACATTAAGTTGACACCCGGCTGTGTTAAAGGGGAGGAAGGAACAAAAAAACTGGTGGCCTTTATTAAAACCCTTATCGACCTCAAGCTCTGGCATGCTCAGTTTAACATCATTAACAAAGCGACCCTGCTGGCTGCACAGATAGAGCCTGAAAGATATCGAAATCTGATTGTCAGAGTTGCCGGTTACAGCGCTTATTTTTGTGATCTTACAAAGGATCTTCAAGATGATCTGATTGCCCGAACCGGACATGAAACAATGTAAAAGAATGTCCATCGATGGCACGGGAGTATCTAAAACTTCCGTGCCGCCACAATAAAACTTAATTTTATTTTTGAAAAAAGGAAAATCGTATAATGACCTCTTTACCTGATGCTCATCAGAAAGGGATTGTTTTTAACATACAAAAATATTCGCTTCATGATGGTGAAGGAATTAGAACCATTATTTTTCTGAAGGGATGTAGCCTACTTTGTATCTGGTGCAGCAATCCGGAATCCCAGGAACTACTGCCCCAGGTGGGATGTAATCCAGCTAAGTGTCTTACAGTTGATGAATGCAGTCTGTGCGAGAATATCTGTCCTGAAGATGCATTGATTCCCAATGAAGATGGAAGAATTAATATTAATTTCACCAAGTGCACCAATTGTCTGGAGTGTGCGATGGTTTGCCCCAGTCATGCTCTGAATACCTATGGATATGAAATTAGTGTAAATGATGCTCTGAAACGTGTTGAAGAAGACAGCATATTCTACTTACGATCCGGCGGGGGCTTAACCCTCAGCGGCGGAGAACCTTTGCTGCAGGACAGATTCAGCATAAGTCTTTTGCGGGAGGCCAGGAAACGACGAATTGATACCTGCATAGAGACCGCTGGTAATATTAGCTGGGCTGTGCTTGCTGAAGCTGCCTTATACCTGAATGAAATAAAATTCGATATAAAAATCATGAATGCCAGCAAGCATAAAAGGTTCATCGGATTTGACAATACCCTTATAAAAGAAAACCTCATGAGGCTATTGAAGAACTATCCTGCCCTGCCTATAACTGTTAGGACACCTGTCATACCAGGGATAAATGACACCGAGCAGGAAATCGGTGAGATTGTGGATTTTATAAAGGGTAACCCCAATGTGACGTATGAACCTCTGGCGTATCATCGTATGGGGATAGCGAAGTATACATATCTCGGACGTGATTATCTCATGAAAAATGTAGAAAATCTATCCCAGAATAGGCTTGCCGGATTAACTGAATTTGCACGTTCCAGAATGAATCGTTAGGGATGAAGAATTTATACCCTTGATTTTTGATTCTGCCCATGTGTGAATATATTATGTTAAAATGATAACCCAAGTGATTTTGAAATAATAGAGGAGCAAAATGCAATGGAAATAATAGATTTCCGATTCAGGCCCAATACACCTGAAACCATATCAGGTATCCAGAACAGCAAAATGTTTAAAGGACTCTGTGAGAAGATTGATTTTTCAAAAATGAAGCCTCAAACTTTGAATGAAGTTGTTGCTGACTTAAATCATTACCATGTCAAAGTAGCTGTTATTACTGGCAGGGACTGTGAAACAACCTATGGTGCCAAATCTAACAACGACAGTGTTATTGAATTTGTTTCCAAATTTCCTGAGAAATTCATCGGATTTGTCGGCATAGATCCTCATAAAGGTATGAAAGCCATTGAAGAATTGAATATATCTGTTAGTGAGCTCGGCATGAAAGGTGCAGCAGTGGATCCTTACCTTGCACAGATTTATGCCAATGACGCTAAATATTATCCAATCTATTCCAAATGCTGCGAGCTTGATGTTCCCATCGTCTTTACAACCGGTCCGGCCACTTTGGTCCCTAATGCAATTATCGATCATGTAGCACCTCGATATATCGATTATGTAGCCCGGGACTTTCCTGATTTAAAAATCGTTATCAGCCATGGTGGATATCCTTGGGTAAATGAGGCCATTAATGTTGTCGAGAGAAATAGAAATGTTTATATTGATCTTTCCGAATATGAATTTTCTCCTATGTCCGAGGCCTATATTCAGGCAGCCAACGAAATGATCCCTGATAAAATCCTATATGCCAGCGCTCATCCGTTTGTCGATTTCAAACAGGCACTCCAGACCTATGAAAAACTTCCACTCACACCGGAAGTCTATCAGAAAATCATGTACGACAACGCAGCTAAGCTTCTTGGACTGAAACAACATGTAGATAATCCCGTTAATGGTACGGATTCCAAAGATTTTATAGGAGATATCGTCCGTCAAGTAATGCTTGAACTCAAAAACTAGCTCACAATGAACATACTTGTAATCAATTCAGGAAGTTCTTCTATTAAATATAAGCTTTTCAACAGTAAGACAGGATCTCTTCTTGCAGAAGGACTTCTTGAACGTATCGGTGGAGCTGTCAGTAAAATTAGCCATAAGTCTTTCCAAAGTATAACTAAAGTAGCAAAAACTATTATGGAAATGACTATCCCGGATCATGAGCAAGGAATGAAAATTATCGTTTCCTTACTTACCGATCCTGAATCAGGAGTTATAGACAATACGTCATTCATATCCGCCATCGGCCATCGAGTTGTTCAGGGGGGGAAACTGTTCAGGGAACCAGTCCGTATTAATGAGGCGGTTATTGATGGAATCAGAGCCAATATACCTTTAGCGCCGCTTCATAATCCCGGCGCACTTGCCGGAATTGTAACAGCCCTGGAAATATTTCCTGAAATACTTCAGGTAGCTGTTTTTGATACAGCATTTCACCAGACCATACCCCCAAAGGCTTTTCGTTATGCGATTCCCAATCGGTTCTATGTAGATGCCGGCGTCCGCCGCTTTGGGTTTCACGGCACTTCCCATCAGTATATCACCCATGAAACTGCACGTCTTCTAAATAAATCCGTGGATGAAACAAATTTGATTTCTCTGCATTTAGGTAATGGATCATCAATCACTGCCATCCGCCACGGCAAAAGTATAGATACTTCCATGGGAATGACCCCATTGGACGGCGTGATAATGGGAACCCGTTGCGGTGCAATCGATCCTGCTATTATTGCTCATCTTGCCGAACAACAGGGGTTGTCTCTTCAGGAAATTATGACTATTCTTACCCAGGAGAGCGGATTAAAAGGGCTTTGCGGGTCCAATGATCTGAGGGATATTCACCGATCAATCGCTTGTGGGGATGACCAGGCGGCACTTGCTCTTGATATGCTTATTTATCGCTACCGACACTATGTGGGGGCCTATTTTGCTGTTCTGGAAAGAGTCGATGCCCTTGCATTTACCGCAGGTATTGGAGAGAATGATCCCGATGTCCGCGAAGGAGTCTGTAGAAACCTGAGACATTTTGGCATTTTTTTTGACAAGAAACGCAATGCCGCCATAACCGACAATGGCGGTACTATTTCTCTACCGTCAAGTCCTGTTACTGTTATGGTAATCCCGGCAAATGAAGAACTTGAAATTGCAAACCAGGTCAGATTGGTTGCTAAAAAATATTTTTCTGTGGGTTTAGGTGAACACACCCAATAAAAACGCTGTTGATAAACCATATATCAACAGCGTTAATTAAATTACAGGATGTTAAAGCTTTTCAGTCAATGCCGGGACCACATCAAAAATATCGCCCACGATGCCATAATCGCATTTGGAAAAAATAGGTGCATCCTTGTCTTCATTAATGGCCACAATGACCTTTGATGTCTTCATACCGGCAAAATGCTGAACCGCACCGGAAACACCACAGGCAATATAAAGCCTTGGGCTGACGGTTTTACCGGTCTGGCCCACCTGCATGGAATGGGGTGCAAAGCCCGCATCCACAGCAGCCCTGGACGCGCCCACAGCAGCCCCTATTTTTTGGGCACAGGCTTCAAGCATTTTATAGTTTTCAGCGGCCTTGATGGCCCGGCCACCTGTAATAACGATGGGGGCTTCGGTCAGATCCAGCTTTGCTGCCGTATCTTTTTTGATCTCCACAATCTGAATGAGTCCCGGATCTGCCACATTTGCCAGGAATTCGATAATGTTTCCTGCACCTTTCCCAGATGCTGCCACAGGTTCAATGGAATTGGGGCGGAGGGTGCACAGCAAAACAGACCCTTTCACTTTAAGCGTGGCAAATGTCTTGCCTGAAAAATGTGATTTTTTTACGGTCTTTTCTGTAATATTGATCTGCACACAATCAGATACAAGAGGCTCATCCAGAATAGCGGCAACTCGTGCAAACAGGTCTCGGCCTGTTGCACTGGCCGTTCCCAGAAGGGTCCCAAGTTGATATTCCTTTACAGTTGCTGCAAGCGCTTGTGCTTGCAGATCAGGGCTTTTTGAAAGCTCACCCGATGCTGTAATATTCACGATTACGGCGGCACCATATTCTGCAAGCTTATCTTTAACTAAAGCTGCATCATCGTCCAGCACCAGTGCATAGATTTCTTCACCGGCAGCCGCTGTCATTACACCAAAGCTGGTTTCTTTTACTGCATTATTTTCAATTTCAATTAAAATTCCTGTCCTGGCCATATCCGTATTCTCCTTATTTTATAAAACCTTTTCATCCTCTTTAAGGATTCTGACAAGTTCAGTGGTCTGATCGTCTACAGATCCTTCAAGCATTTTTGCCCCGGATCTTTCCGGTACAGGTTCAAGTTTTTCAATGACCACTTTGCCCTGGGATGCATCAATACCCAGTTCAGAGAGATCTATTTCTTTGATCTCTTTTTTTTTGGCTTTCATAATATCCGGGAACTTGGGATATCTTGGTTCATTCAGGCCCTTAGTTGCCCCGATCACACAGGGGAGGCGCATTTCAATGACCTGTTTTTCCCCGGCAATGGTTTCTCTTTGCGCAAGGGCTTTATCCCCATCAAGGGTCAGGCTGGAAACTTCGTTTACAATGGACATGCCAAGGGATTTGGCCAAACGGTACTGGGTCTGGAAATTTTCCGTGTCAACGGATCCTTTTCCCGTAAAAATTATATCTGGTAACCCGTCCTGCTCCATAACCGCTTTTAATGCTTTTGCAGTCAAATCACTGTCCAGAAACCGGCTGTCGGTTTTCACAAGGATAGCCCTGTGGGCACCCATGGCCATGGCACTCCTGATAGTTGTGACAGCAGAAGATTTGCCCACAGTGACAATCACCACTTCACCGCCATGCTTTTCAATAATACTCACGGCTTCTTCAATCCCATACTCATCATAGGGGTTGGCCACAAATTTGATTTCAGAATCTTCAAACCCTTTTTCCCCAGCAAGCTTTATGTTTGCCGCAGTGTCGGGTACATGTTTTACACATACACAGATTTTCATTATTTATTTTCCTTCTAACTCTTCATTTTTTCATTTTTAGGATCATACAGCGGCATTGTCACGACTTGTGCGTTACGCTCTCGTCCTAAAATTTCCACATTCATTTTTGTTCCAGGTGCTGCAAATTCGGGCTTTATATACCCCAAAGCAATACTTTTTTCAACCCTGTGGCCATATCCGCCAGATGAAGTCATGCCGATACGTTCACCATCTTTAAAAATCGGATTGTATCCCCATGGATCTGAATCTTTAGCATCTACAACCAGACAAACCAGTTTCAAGGGTATCCCTTTTTCTTTCTGTTTTAGTATCCCTTGTTTACCGATAAATTCCTTATCCAGCTTAACTGTCCAGGCCACATTGGTTTCAAGGGGAGTATGATGAACATTCATTTCACTCTTCCAGGCAAGATATCCTTTTTCAAGACGCATGGAGTCCATGGCATGCATACCGATGAATTTAAGATCGAATTGCCTGCCTGCTTCCATCAGGGCATGATAAACTGCAATCTGCTGTTCAATGGGATGGAAAATTTCAAAGCCCAGTTCTCCCACATAGTTCATACGGTTGATTCGGCATTTTGTCCTGCCCACATAAATTTGTTGGCTGGTTGAAAATTTAAACGCGGCATTGGACACATCTCCATAAACGATTTTTTCCAATACCTTGCGGCTTTCAGGTCCCACAAGAACCAGACACCCAATTTTATAGGTCAGATCATCCATCTGGACAGACCCGTCAGAAGGAAGGTTAACCAACATCCAGTGCTGATCATGTTTTTTGCCTACACTTGCTGTTACACAGAAAAATTCTTCTTCACTAACCCTTGTGATGGTCATGTCGGATTTAAAATGACCCTTGTGATCCAGCATGGGACTTAAAGCAATGGCCCCATCTTTTTCAGGCACTCGCTGACAGGTGATATGGTTAAGCCAGTCTTTGGCCCCCGGGCCTGAAATTTTTGTTTTGGCAAAACGGGTAAGATCTATGATGCCGGCCTTGTTCATGGTATGGCGGCATTCATTGCCCACATGCTCAAAGGCATTGGAACGTCTCCAGCTCGGGGTTTCATAAAGAACTTCGCCTTCAGGAGCAAAATAGTTGGGGCATTCCCAGCCATAGTAATCGCCGAAAACGGCATTGGCTTTTTTCTGGTATTCATAGATCGGGCTGGTCCTGTTGGGCCTTGCCGCATCCCTGAATTCATTGGGAAAGAAAGTGGCATAGAGTCTTGGATAGACATCGGCTATTTTTTCCGTATTATATGCCCAGTTGGCATGGGAGCCAAACCGCCTGGAATCCACAGGCCACAAATCAATTTCAGGTTCCCCGTTCATGATCCATCCGGCAAGGTAGTGACCGATGCCACCGGCCTGGGTGATACCAAAACTGTATCCACAGGCCTGGAAAAAATTTTTCAAGGGTGCGGCAGGTCCCACCAATGGATCTCCATTAGGCGTATAGGTAATTGGCCCTGCCGTCACATGCTTGAAACCCGTATCCCCTAGAATCGGGAATCTTTCCATACCGGCTTCAATACAGTCGGCAATATTATCAATATCAGGACTCAGTTCCTGCTGGGCATAATCCCAGGGAACCCCATTCTTTTTCCACTGTTGTCCTTTTGCCTCATACATGCCCAGAATAAGGCTGTCCATCTCCTGTCTTAAGTAAACTGATTTATCCGGATCACGAACCAGCGGCAGCATGATGTCTCTATCTTCAACGGCATTTATTTTTTCATACAGGATATGGGTATGGGCAATGGCAATGGAAGGGATCTCAAGGCCCACCATTTTTGAGACCTGGGGTGCCCACAGGCCTGCTGCATTAACCACAAATTCGCAGGTAATGTCGCCTTTGTCAGTTTTAACCAGCCATTCACCGGATTTTTTTTGTTCAATACCCGTGACCCGGGTGTGAAGATTAAGCTCTGCCCCGTATTTTCTGGCACCTTTTGCCATGGCCTGGGTCATGGAAGCAGGATCTACATCTCCGTCATCGGGCCAGTAAAGACCACCTAAAAGTCCATCTGTATTCATCAGAGGATGCAGTTTACCCATCTCTTCAGGACTTACAAAACTCACATCCAGACCAAGGCAGCGGTTCATGGAATAATAGTATCCCAGCTCGTCCATACGACCGGGGTTATCTGCCGTCCGAATGGAACCTGTGGTGTGCCAGCCCGTGGACTGCCCTGTTTCCTGTTCCAGTTGTTTATAAATTTCAATACTTTTCATGTTGATCTGGGTGCAGTAAAAACTAGGGTGATAAAAAGAGACATTACCGGCTGCCATCCAGGTTGAACCCGAGGTCAATTCATGTTTTTCCAAAAGGACAATATCTTTCCATCCATATTTTGCCAGGTGATATGCAACACTGACCCCTATGGCACCACCACCAATAATGACCGCTCTTGCATTGGTTTTCATTGTCTGTAATCTCCTCTTCTCAGTCAACTTTCGGATTTAAGTTATCTATTAGTTTTTTAATATAAATGTCATAAAAACAAAAGAGTGGCAATATTATTTTTAAAATATACGTGTTGACACAGGATCAAATGGTTGTATTTTAGGCAGATAAAAAGCATTAAAACCGGGGTAAACGATTGAATCAGAAAATATATGCAATTGCGTGCGCTGTTCTGGCCATTGACATGAGGCACTGCGCCAAAAAACTGGGGATTGATATTGAATATAAATTCCTGGAGGCAGGGCTTCACAATAATCCAAAATTGCTCAGGGAAAAACTTCAGGATGCCATTGATGAGATTTCAGCCACGGGTTTATGCGACCGCATTATAATCGGGTATGGTATCTGCGGTAAGGGAACCATTGGCATTCAATCCCGGGGTGTTCCCCTGGTCATTCCCAAAGTGCATGATTGTGTTGCATTGTTTCTGGGGGGAGATCAGGCCTACAAACGAGAATTTAAAAAATACCCGGGCACCTATTATCTTTCAGCCGGATGGTGTGAGGAAAAAACCGAGCCCATGTCCCAGAGAAAGCAATGGGCCTATTTTGGCGAGAAAAAACTAAACTTCGATGACCTGGTTGAAAAACATGGCAAAGATGCTGCCCGGCAAACCTTTGATTTTCTCAATTCATGGCAGAAAAATTATCAACGGGTTGCTTTTATTGAAACCAATGCAAAAATATCCCCCAGGTATGAAACATTTGCCCTGGACATGGCCAGGGAATACAAGTGGAAATATGATAAAATAAAGGGTGGTCAAGACTTGATCGAAAAAATGATCACAGCCCGTAATTCCACATCTGAAATCCTGTTTGTCCCGCGGGAACATGTGATCGGATTTGATGCCATACAATCCACCCTGTCTGCCAGTCCCATACTGGACTTTAAAACAAGTCCGGATGGCACATCTTCTAAAATCGAGATCCGGAATCAAAAAATTGATATGGACAATCATATCAAAATCGGACTGGGTATTGATGCCGGGGGCACTTACACGGATGCGGTGATTTATGATTTAAAAGAAAATAAAACCCTTTGCAAAAGCAAGGCCTTGACCACAAAGTGGGATTTTACCAAAGGAATTCACAAAGCACTAAAAAAACTGGATCAAAAAAAGCTGGCCCAGGTGGAATTGGTTGCTTTGTCCACAACCCTTGCAACCAATGCCATTGTTGAAAATGAAGGTCAAAAAGTCGGGATGATTCTTATGCCGCCCTATGGCCTTGGCATTGATAAAAATATATCCTTTCATCCAAAAGCCATTATTCAAGGGCAACTGGAAATAACTGGTAAACAGGTTATTGCCATTGATCCGGATGAAGTCAGACAAAAAGCCGTACAAATGGTTGAAAACCACGGGGTAACAGCCTTTGCCGTGTCCGGGTTTGCCGGATCCATTAATCCTGAGCATGAACTCAAGGTCAAAGATATTATCCATAAACACACAGGCCTGTTTGTTACCTGTGGTCATGAATTATCTGATATCTTAAATTTTCAGACAAGGGCTGTAACGGCCATGTTAAATGCCCGGATTATCCCGCGCCTTGCCAGCCTGCTTCTGGATATTGAAAAGGTCATGGCCGCCCTTGGCATTCTTGCCCCAATCGTGGTGGTAAAAGGGGATGGGACATTAATGAGCTCAGCCATGGCCAAACAAAGACCTGTTGAAACCATCCTTTCGGGTCCGGCCGCCAGCGTTGCCGGTGCAAGACATCTGACCTGCATCAAGGATGCCCTGGTCGTGGATATGGGGGGAACAACAACGGATACGGCGATCCTTGCCAATAACCTTGTCACCCTCAATGAAAAAGGATCAAATGTAGGAGGGCACAGGACCCATGTTAAAGCCCTTGAAATTCGGACCGCAGGCCTGGGCGGGGACAGTTTGATCGAATTTACAAAGGGACAATTTTCCATCGGTCCTAAAAGAGTGGCTCCCATTGCCTGGCTGGGACAAATGGTTCCAGAAACCAGAGAAGCATTAAAATTTTTAAATCAGAATCTGAATCACCATACGGCCACTACCCGGAAGATGCAGATTCTGGCTGTGACCGGCTCTGAAAAGAGACTTGAATTAACGTCCCTGGAAAAAAAGATTGTTTCCCTGCTTACCATAAGACCCCATTCCATTGATGAACTGGTTCAAAAAACAGGTGTACTCTCGGACATCAGCCTTCCTTTGCAGCGGCTTGAAGAAAATTTTATCCTGCAGAGATGTGGACTGACCTTAACAGATCTGTTAATAATCACAGGTCGGTTTATTAAATGGGACAGACAGATGGCCCAAGAATACTGTCAGATGTTTTGCTTTTTGACTCAAAAATCCATGTCTGAATTGAGCCTGCATCTTCTGGATATGGGGGTTAACCGGTTAACCCTTGAGCTTTTAAAACGCCAACTGGATGATGAGACAGATGCCGAAGCAATAAATAATTATCCTGTATGTAAAGTCCTGGTAGATAATCTTTTGACCCGGGCAAATCCCCATTATCAGGTTTCCATTACCCTTAAACGCCCGGTTATCGGTATCGGCGCTCCTATTCAATATTTTCTTCCCAAAGCAGTAAAACTCCTTGGCGCCAAAGCCATCCTGCCCGAGGATGCGGATGTGGCCAATGCCATAGGTGCCATTACCTCTAATGTGGTCATCAAAAAACAATTAAGAATTATGCCGGACGACAAGGGTGAGTTTATAGTGGAAGGAATTGCCGGAACCCGTCACTTTAAAAATTTTAACACTGCAGACCGTTTTGCCAGGGAAAATTTGATCAGAATTGTGAGACAAAGGGCAAGGGTTTCCGGGACCAGTTGTCAGGAAGTTACCCTGGAAACAAAAGACAAAATTCCAACCACTGCCGGCGGTGATCCGATTTTTATGGGAAGAACCCTTTTTGCCAGCTTAACGGGCAGGCCTGACCTTGTATTAGAAGGCAATATTAAAAACTAATCCACAAGTAAACTTAACTGTTTTAGAATCGGATCAAAGTGCTGGTTGACATGTTTATAAACCTTGTCATTAAGCTGATTATAAAATCTGGTGTTTTCAAGGCCGGGCTTAAATTCATCATCCCTGTGAACCATTTTTTCCACGGCTTCTTCATAGGACTTAAAAGCGTTGACAGCCATCCCTGCATTGATAACACAGCCGATGGAGGCGGAACCTTTGATTTGATTTCGACTGGTTACGACACCAAAAATATCGGCAAAAATCTGCATGAACACATTGCTATTGGCGCCTCCACCTGAAATAATCAGATACCTGAGTGGCTTATTCAGCTCGTGATTCATTTTATCCATGTGGTTTTTAACGGTAAACGCAATACCTTCCAGAATGGAACGATAAATATGGGCCCGGGTATGGCGCCCGTCAAATCCAAACATCATGCCTTTTCTATACACGGCTTCCGGAGGAGGAGCCCAGTCATGAATCGTTACCAGGCCTTCACAGCCGGCCGGGATTTTTTCAGCCTCCTGGTTGAATAATTCTTCAATGGTGATTCCTTGATTTCCGGCTTCATTGATGATGCCTTCACCAAATTGATCGCAAAACCAGCTTATGGTCCACATGCCACGTCGAACACCCATGCATTCGTACAGGTAACGGCCTGGAACGGAAGCCTGGAATGCCCAGAAATTTTTTGCATCTTTCCTGTTTTCATGACCATGCACCAGCGCGCCAATATAAGTTCCCAAGGAGATAAGTCCAACCCCTGGTGATAGAGACCCTGCACCTAAAGCTTCCACAGCCTTGTCATGGGCCGTGGCAACAACGGGTATGCCAGGCGGCAGGCCGATCATATCTGCTGCGTTACGGGTCAGATGCCCAAGGATTTCCCCGGGTTTCACCACATCGAACAGCATGTCCCGGGGCACATTGCATTGTTTGATTAATTCCTCGTCCCGACTCCAGTCCAGGACATCGTCATCCATTGGCCACCAGCCGATATAATTGGCACAGGTATCTTTAAATTCACCTGTCAAACGATGGGTTATATAGCCCGAGGTTGTGGTTACATATCTGACCTCACCATAGTTGGATTGATATTCATAGGGTGTATTCAGCCGTTTATCCATCCAGTCAATTACAGGGTAGGCAAGCTCGCCGTTTTCTTTGAGCAATACCCGGCAGCACCTGATGATGCATATCCCCATGGACAGGATATCGTGGACATTCCCTTTAATCTGTTCATTAAATTTTTTCATCACTCGATGAAAAGCAATTTTAAGGGCATCCCAAAGATCATCATCCGGATGTTCAGCCAGTTGCGGTGCCGGGATATCCATTTTACGCAATGGCTGCCTGCCCTCACAAATAATATTGCCTTGCAGATCGATTATGGCCACCTTGGCGCTTTGGGTGCCGACATCCACCCCCATCAGATATTTTTTAGTCATTCCTAATGTCCATTTAAAGCTGTTGTTATGGTTTGATTTTATTGTAAATCTGAATCCGGCATATTGCCGGGATTCCATAACCCGTCCGGATCAATTTGTTTTTTTACGCTGCGGATCTTTTGCAGATGCCGGGGTAAAGGAATAGATCCAAATAAATTCTTTTTAATTTTCCCAATGCCATGCTCTGTCACAATACTGCCTTCTTGCTCATAAATTTTTGCTGCCCACCCTTTAATCAGTGTCCTTCCTTTTTCAAATTGCTGATAATCCTGCGGCAGTATATTGACGTGGAGATGTCCGTCAGCAGCATGGCCGAAGATAGCAGCCTTAAGCCCAAGGGCTTGTATATCCTGGCGATACATTTCAAGCATTTCAGACAATCGACTGTTTTGAAGGCGATAATCCGTCCCAAGTTTAGTGATTCTTGAATCCTTTAGCCTTGCCTTGTCGATTAACAGGTTCACTGATTCAGCAGCAGCATGGCGGAATATACGAACGCGCTCGATTTCCACTTCGCCGCAAAAGGCCCAGGTGTTGTCAGGATCACAATCGCATTGAACTGCTGTTTCCAATAATATTTCAGATAATGCTTCAACTGCTTCAGGGCTTTTGCCGTGGATTTCCATGTACACGGCAGAGGTGAGACAATTATCCCAATCCGGTAATTGTGTTAATTGGCTGTTTCCTTTTTTATATTCCCGGATACACTCAAGTGTGGTTTGATCCATAAACTCAATGGCCACGACGGCAGTGTCCGGTGCTGTTTTTTGTTTTTGTGGTTTTTGCTGCCGGCTGTTTTGTTTTTGCTTTTCCTGCCGATTTTTCCGGGGATCAACCGCTTGAATAAACTTAACAGCCCGGGACTGGGCCTTAAAGAAAAAAACAATACCCCACAATTCTCCGGGCAGCGCTTGCAGGGACAAGGTCAACTCGGTTATCACGCCTAACATGCCTTCGCTGCCAAGGTATAGATCCAAAAGGTCGTACATATCCATAAGGTTATCTGAAGATTCCCTTTGAAGATTTGTCTGACCCACTTGAATTTCATTGCCCCCCGGTAAAGGGCAGACTCCTTGTGAAAAAACATATTGGTCTCGCGCGATTGAATGAATTTCTCCATTGGCATCAACCACGCGAATACTTTTTATATGTAAACTTGCAGGCCCATAATAAAGGGCGCAGATGCCCCGGCTGTTGTTGGCGGCAATGCCGCCAATGGATGCTGATTTTTCCGATGGATCAGGCGGCCAGAACTGTCTTGGTGATTTTTTAAAGGCTTCCAGAGCTTTAAGAGAATCCTTATCCCATCCATCACAGTAAAAATCTTTTTTATAAAGCTGTTGATCAAGCTCTGATAAACACATACCCGGCTGGACACGGATTAAAAATTTACCCTCCTGATCCAGTTCCAGGCCTGTCACCCTTGTCATTTTTGACAGATTTAAAATATGACCGCACACGGGTACGGCTCCGCCCACAATTCCAGTTCTGCTGCCCTGCACGGTAATGGGTTTTTTTTGTTCCAGCAGGGTTTTTACAATGGCCTGAACCTGTTTTTCGTTTTCCGGAAAAGAGATGGTCTCAGCCTTTCCAGAGGTTCGGGACTCATCTTTTAAATAGTCATGGTGCCGTTCCTGTAATGGTTGAATTAAATCGCACAATTTTTTTGTTTTCATTGTGTTTCAATCCTTGATTCAACAATATGATGAACCTGTTTTTTGTTTTTGTCGGTCAGGATCACCTTTTCCAATTCTAAAAGGATAGTCGCAAGATCACCAACAATGCCGACATCGGAAATGTTAAAAATCGGGGCCTTGCTGTCAATATTGATTGCCACAATAAATCTACTGTTTTTAATCCCCACACTAAAAACACCAGTACCGGACACACCCGCTGCAATGCAGAGCTTTGGGGAGATGATCAACCCTGATGCGCCGATCAACCGGTTTATATCAATCCAGGCATTCATCACGGCGGGACGGCTGCCACCAATTTCTGCACCAATGGTGTCTGCAATGCCCTTTAAAACATCCACGGTTTTCTTATTGCCTGCTCCCTGGCCCACCACAAGCACCAGATCTGTATTTGAAAGTCCTGTTTTTGGAGGATCCAAAATTGTCAGATGCTCTTTTACCCACCAGGGTTGAGTCTGATTCAATAAAATCGTTTTTATTTTTAAAAGTTCCATCAAGATCATCTTTACCGGATGGAATGGTTGCTTTGCCACGGACAGGCAATAGGGGGAAGATTTTAAAACAAATCGTGCCGAAAGATTGTTTCCATAAACGGGTTTTATCACTTCAAGCGTATCCCGTATCAACCTGCAGTCTTCAACCTTAAGAACCGAGCTGCCATTCAGGCGATATGCCAGACGAGTTGCAAGCTCTTGGCCCAATCCATCACTTGTAAACAATAACAAATCCATTGGACATTGACCCATTAACGCTACCAGCAAGTCCAGATAAGATTCCGGTAAATGAACATATTCCACCTGTATCAGTTTGATGCCTGACAGAGGACAAAAGATTTCAGGGGAAAATTCAGGTTTTCGATCCTTGTAAAACAGCCACAACTCTACATTGGAAAATTGTGTCCCAGTATGGTTCAGCATTGCGTTGATTTCATGGACCTGCTGTTGTAATGAATTGCTGTCAAAAGATAGTACAAGAGCGGCTTTCATAACGACAGCCTCTGTTTGAGATATTTATCATATAGTTTTTTTGCCTGTTCTTGAGCGGTTTTACCTTCCAGAAAAACACAGGATTTGCCTGGATTGTGCCGGTGTAAATCCATAAGGGTTTTGTCCCTGCTGTGCAATGCATCATTATCAAGCCCCAGCTCAGCGCTGGACACAATGGTCAAGGGCTTTTTTTTAGCATTTAATTTTTGTTTCAGGGTCGGGACCCGCAGATAGGGAGAATCCAGGGAATGGCCCATGATCAACACCATGGGCAGCTTAACCTTTTGAACCAGAGTTGCCCCATCAATCCGGCTTTTAACCTTCAGCAAGTCAGATGACTCTGCCACAGCGACCTCAATAACCTCTCGAATGCAGGGCCATCCCAAGTGTTCGGCAACTAAAAATCCTGTCTGGCCATTGTCACCGTCCCCTCCCTGATAACCCAGAATCACAAGCGTTTGACCCTCTTGCCTGATATACCTTGAAATCAAATTAGAAATTCCATGGGAATTAAACCTCATGTCAAGCCTGCCGTCACACTGAATTCGTACGCCATGGTCAAAACCAATGGCAATCAAGTGTTTGAGAAAAAGGTCCCCTTGTTCATCATCCACTGTTAATGCAGTGAGTTCACAAG